>Ga0257109_1000723_pt1 | contig 11117 bp, 10 predicted proteins | sample LP_taG_8_FD_191566 | JGI IMG/M metagenome (GOLD analysis project Ga0257109, IMG submission 191566) | Marine microbial communities from Northeast Subartic Pacific Ocean, Canada - LP_J_2011_P26_2000m | ecosystem: Environmental > Aquatic > Marine > Oceanic | place: Canada: Northeast Subartic... | reverse complement strand
TATAGACTCATTAATTGTAACACCGTAAACTATTAATGTTAAAGATGGCGGTATCATAAGGCCCAATGTGGCTGAACCAGCTAAAGTTCCTATTGTTAGATTTTCTGGATAATTTCTTTTTCGTAATTCTGGTATTGACATTTTACCAACTGTTGTAAGGGTTGCTGCTGAAGAACCTGAAACTGCAGCAAAAAAAGTGCATCCAACAATATTAGTATGCAATAACCTTCCTGGTAAATTGTTCATCCAAGGAGCTAATCCTTTAAACAAGTCTTCTGAAAGTTTTGTTCTATATAAAATTTCTCCCATCCAAATAAACAATGGTAATGCTGTTAGAGACCAACTGGATGAAGTGGTCCATATAGTTGTAATCATTGCATCGCCAGCAGGACGCACTGTGAAGATTTCCATTCCTACGTAAGCAACACCCATAAGTGCTAACCCTATCCAAACACCACTTCCTAAAAGGAAAAATAATGTAAAGAGAAAAATAACTGTTAGATATAAATGTTCCATCTATTGATTATTCTCCATAATATTTATCTCTTGAATCGTTGACTTGATCGATTGCTTTTTCATCTTTTACTTTCCATTTTATTTCCAATTCATCATAATTAAAAAAAATAGTTTGATATAATCTGTCAATAAAAGCTGTGGCTAAAATAAAAGTTCCTATTACCATTACCATTTGTGGTATCCACATTGGCAATGCATCATCTTGTTGTGAAATATCATTTAAAATATATGAAAAATAAGTTCCTCTGCAAGCATAATAAAAAAAATAAAGTGCTAATAGTGAACCGATCCCATAGCACCATCTTTCTCCCCATTTTTTATTTTTTCCTAATTTGTTTAAAATTATTCTAACTCTTATGTGGCCATCTTGATGAAGGGTGTATGCCATAGCTAAAAAGGTCGAAGCTGCCATTGAGTATCCGGCATAAGCTGCTGCTCCCATTACTACAAAACCAGTCCATCTAGCAACCATTTGCACCACTATAACAACTAATATGCATAATAGAAAAAATGAAGCTAAATAGGCGGCCCCAATATAAATCTTGTCCAAAAAATTTCTTAAAGGATGTGTTTTTTGATCCATAAAATTATTTAAAAAAAATTGAGCCCAAAATTAATTGGGCTCAACTATAATTGTTATTAGGATATTATTGGTCTGCCTTAAATGCGTCGATAATTTTTGTACCTACAGGTCCAGCATTTGCCATCCACTCATCTGACATAGTTTTTCCTATACGCTCTAAGTCTGCTCTCAATTGACCTTCTGCAGCTTGTACTTTCATGCCATTTGCTGCTAATTGAGTTAAATACCAACCAGATAATTGTTCAGATCTTGCAGTTCCAGCAACCTCTGCCATTTGCGCAACACCCATAATGATATTTTGCGTACTTTTATCAAGTTTATTCCAAGTTTTTTTGTTAACCATTACATAGTTTCTTGGCAACCAAGCATTAACTTCATAAAAATGAGATAAATGTTCCCATACTTTTCTATCGTAACCAGTTGAACCTGAAGAAACAAAGGCTTCTGCTACTCCAGTTGCCAAAGCTTGTGATAGTTCTGCTGCTTCTACTTGAACTGGCAACATTCCCATCAATTCAGCAATTCTTGCTGTTGAGTTATTATACGATCTAAATTTTATTCCTTTTGTGTCTGCAACAGAATTAATTTCTTTATTGAAATATAACCCCTGAGCTGGCCATGGAACACCATAAAGTAAAACTAATCCTTGATCGTCTAATATTTTAGTTAACTCTGGTTTTAAATGTTTCCATAATTTATCTGATGCTGCATAAGAAGTTGCAAGGAATGGAATTGAATCTGTACCAAAAATTAAACTTTCATTTTGATGTCCTGAAAGCAATCTTTCGCCTATTGGAACTTGTCCAGTTTGAATAGCTTTCTTAATTTCAGCACCTTTAAACAACGAACCACCAGGATGAACAGTAATATCTATTTCGCCTCCAGTAGCCACTCTTACTGCATCTGCAAACAATACTCCATTTTGACTATGAAAGTTTGTTGCTGAATATGCCATAGGCATATCCCATTTCTCACCTGCTTGAACATTCATTAAAGCAAATAGAGAAAAAAACAGTGCAATAAATAAACTAACTATTTTTCTCATAATTATCCTCCATTATTATTAATAAGCATTGAGTTGAGCATTAAATTTTATTTAGTGCAAGTCAGAAGTTTAACAACTTTTAGTTGAAATTATTTTAGAATCTATCTGGTTTGTAATGGTTTAAATCAATTTGATCATTGTCACTTAAAATACATTTTGAAACTAATTCTCCAGTTTTTGGACCTGCTGTTAAACCAATATGATGATGTCCATACGCAAAAAAAACTTTCTCATCTTTTGATGACTTACCAATTAATGGCAGGCTATCGATTGTTGCTGGTCTGTGTCCGCTCCACTCTTTTTTTTCTTGATATGTGATTCCTGAAAACATTGATTTTGCATTTCTCATAAGCAAATCAAAAGCATTTTTATTTGGTTCTGAATATAAACTTCCAAATTCTACTAAGCCAGCAAATCTAATTCCATTAGGTCTAGGGGTGATAGCAAGTTTTAACGAACTATTCATTAATGGATAGTTTAGTTTAATATTTGTTTCTCTTAATTCCAAATGATAACCTCTTTCAGATTGTAAAGGAACATTTGCTCCAAACTTTTTAGATAATTTGTCTGAAAAAACACCTGCTGCAATTACAACGCTATCTGAAAACATTTCTTCTTTTTTTCCTTTTATAATAATTGTTTTTTGATCTGATGAAATATCAACTACTTCATCTTCTATTATTTTTCCACCAAGTTTTTTAAACCCTTCAATTAAATCATTTAAATATTTTTTACTATTTGAGATATATCCTTGGTTATTTATTTTAATTGCAAAAGTGTATTCCTCGGATAGTCCTGGTACTAATGCTGAGAGTTCATCTTTTCCTATTTCTATAGGTTTGAAACCATGTTTTTTTCTTATATTCCAAGTTAATGTTTCCCTAATGTAATCTTCTCTATTTTTATAAATAAATAAAAAAGGAGAGTTTACTATCCATTTAAGTGCGTCTGTTCCTTCTGCTAATTTTTTATGTTCTTCAAAGCTATTGGATAATAGTGGAGCAAGATGATCGGAAATATAATTAACTTTAACTTTTGATGAATAAGATAAGTATTTTAACAACCACGGTAAAATTCTTAATACTCCGGGGAAATTTAAAAATAATGGTCCATCTCTAGAAAATAGCATTTTTGGAATTTTAAAAATAGCACCTGGCATTAATACTGGTGTTATTGATGAACTAGATAACCATGAAGCGTTTCCATAAGAAGCTGGCTCTCCGTTGGGTTCCTTTTCAATAATAGTTACTTTACAACCTCTTCTAATTAGATATAGGGCAGAAGAAATGCCCATAATTCCTCCTCCTATTATTGCAATATGTTTTAAATTTTTTTCCATTTTATGCAATCCAGTCGCTAACTGGAGCTCTAGCATCCTGAAGAGGTTGACTAATAATATCTATAAGTGTTGGTCCATTGTGTTTGAGGGACTCTTTAATTGTTTTAATTAATTGATTTGACTCGCTAACTGTCCAGCTTTTTATTCCATAAGCAGATGCAACAGCAGCATGATCAGTTCTAGTAAAATCTACTGAATAATATCTTTTTTCAAAACCAGATTTTTGTCCAGCTTTAATCCAACCATAAACGCTATTCGATATTACTATAAAGGTAATAGGTAAATTTAGGCGAACAGCTGTCTCAAGTTCACCAACAGCAAGTCCAAAACTTCCATCACCCATAATTGAGACAACTTTACTTTTTGGTTTTCCAATTTGAGCTCCTATTGCAGCTGGAAGTGCATAACCTAAGGCACCATGAGCGCGATTAGTTAAAAAATATTTTCCGCATCTTTTATGTTTATAATATGCAGCAAAATAAGGACAAGGTGTTCCTGCATCCACTACAATATAAGTATCTTCTGGTAAAGTGACATTTAAATCATGAACTATTCTCTCAGGTTTTATTAAGCCATGATTGATTTTTACTAATTCTTCAAATTCAGAAAACTTTCTGATTTTTGCAAATTTTACAATTTCTTTACCTTTAAAATCGTTTTTTTTAATTTTTTTATTTAGAGCAACTAAAGCTAATTTTGCATCAGACTTTAATGAAATAAGCGTTTTGTAATTCGCAGAAAAAACCTTTTGGTCAATATCAATATGTATAATTTTTTTCTTTGAACTTGGATATTTCCATTTTTCTGTTGTAACTGATCCTGCGCGACAACCAATAAATATAATTAAATCAGCCTTTTTAATTGCTTCTCTAGTAGCCAAAACACCACCATTGCTTCCCACAACTCCTAAGTAGTTTGGATGTTCGTCAGCTAAAGTTCCTTTGCCCGTAACACTTGTTGCTAAAACCATATTTTGGCTTTCAATAAATTTTTTGAGATCCTTTTCAGCATTACAATTTTTAATTGCACCACCACATATAATCATAGGATTTTTAGATTTTGAAATTTCTTTAATTATTTTGTCAATTTTTTCTGTATTAGGTTTCAATGGATTTGCGGGAAATGTAGAAAATTTTTTTTCTACCCAAATATCATCTTCTTTTATTTCTGATGTTTGAATATCAAATGGAAAACATAAATGAACCGCTCCAGGTCTACCTGATGTACTTTTTTTGAAAGCTGTTCTAATTATTTTGCCAAGTTTTTTTGCTTTATCTATTTTTTTATTCCATTTAGTTAATGGCTTAAACATTTTTTCTTGGTCCAGTTCAGTCAAAGGAAAGTGACCAATTGAGGATATTGGAACATCAGATGTTAAAGATATTAAAGCTATTGAAGATTCGTTTGCTTCAACTACGCCCGGAACAATGTATGTGGCTCCACCTCCGCTTGGGCCTTCACATATTCCAACTTTTCCTGTAACTCTAGCGTAAGCATCTGCCATATAACTGGCGTGTCTTTCATCTCTTGTTAAAATATGATTTATAGAATGATCTAGCCTGTATAAAGCATCATAAAATGGTAACGAAGTATCTCCACAAAGTCCAAAGATATGCTTAACATTGTATGCATCTAATAATTTAACCATGCCTTCTGCAGCTGTTAACTGGTTGGTATTATAGTTTTTGATCATTAAAAAAATTTTTTTCTTGTTTAGTCTAGTATAGTTTTAAATTCTTGTATTAGGAAAAATTTAAAAGTAAAATTTAACAATTAATATGAACACAAACTATAAAAATATAGCCAAAGGAGGTAAAGCAGTTTACGGCGGCACAGTTGGAGTTTGTATGCTCGATACACAATTTCCAAGAATTCACGGAGACATAGCCAATGCTAGAACTTGGAGTGTACCAGTTCATTATAGAGTTGTGCCTGGAGCAACACCCAAAGCAGCTGTTTTCGATGGTGGTAAAGAAATTTTAGATGGTTTTATTGATGCAGCTAAACAATTGGTAAAAATGGGAGCAGATGGTATCACCACAAACTGTGGTTTCTTATCACTATTTCAAGAAAAAATGGCAGAAGCAGTAAATGTTCCTGTTGCAACTTCCTCTTTAATGCAAGTTCAAATGGTTAAAAGTTTATTACCAAAAAATAAAAAAGTTGGAATTTTGACTATTCATAAACCTTCGTTAAAAGAAGAACATTTAAAAGCTGCAAATGTTCCATTGGACACTCCTATTACAGGAACTGAAAATGGAAAAGAATTTAGTCGTGTGATTTTAAATGATGAAAAAGAAATGGATGTAGATTTGGCTAGACAAGATCATTTGGATGCTGCTGAAGAGTTGTTAAAAAAAAATTCTGGTATAGGTGCAATTGTGATGGAATGTACTAATATGAGTCCTTTTGCCGCTGATATAAGACAAAAATTTGAAGTTCCCGTGTTTAATATTTACACTTTTATAGAATGGTTTCAGTCTGGACTACTACCTGCAAGATTTAATCCTGATCATGATGATCCTAGAAAATAAAAGTGGATCTAATACTCAATTATTTTTCTTCCATTGAAATCTATTGTTTTATAGTAATTGCAATCATTATTGGAGCAATAACTCAAAGTGCCGTTGGAATAGGTTTTGGTATTTCAGGATCTCTTATAATTCTAGTAGAACCAACAATGATACCCCAGTGTATTATTTTAATGGGTACTGTTTTGGCTTTTAGCAATGCATTTTTAAGTTTTAATGATATTTTAAAAAAAGATTTGTTTTTTGCTTTTTCTGGAAGAATAATCGGTACTTTTATATCTGTACCTTTAATCATATACACAATAGGAACTAATAATTTTTTGATAATTTTTGGTCTATTACTTTTAATTACAGTTGGAGTAAGTGCAAAAAAATGGAGTTTCAAAGCAAACATGAAAAATGTTTCTATAGCAGGAGCTTGTTCTGGATTCATGGGAACCCTTACTGGTATTGGAGGTCCTCCAATGGGTATTGTTTATCAAAATAGCAAAAGCACAAATGTTGTGGCTACACTAAATATGTTTTTTGGAGTAGGAGCTTTGTTTTCAGTAATTATTTTAACATATATTGAACTTATAACTCTTAAAGATGTATTTAAAAGTCTATTACTATTACCGGCCGTTATTGTTGGTATTATAATTGGCAGAACTGATACTGTAAAAAATTATGTAAATGTAAAATTTAAAAAGTTAATACTTTTAATTTGTTTAATATGTTCTCTGCTTGTTTTAAGTCAAGCTTTTATATCTTATCAAAATTAATGAGATTTGCTTTTTTTATATACGCATTGTTAAGGATTTAAATTTCAAATATAAACAAATCAATATGTCAAAAAAATATTCTAGAAATATGATTGGATATGGCGCCAAAGAATTAACAGTTCAATGGCCAAATAATGCTCGGATTGCTGTTCAAATTGTTTTAAATTACGAAGAAGGGGCCGAAAATTGTGTTCTAAATGGTGATAAACATTCTGAAGTATTTTTATCTGAAATCATCGGTGCTCAACCAATAAAAGGAAGGCATATTAATATGGAGTCATTATATGAATATGGTTCTAGAAACGGCTTTTGGAGATTACACAAATTATTTCAAGAAAAAAAAATACCAGTTACAATATTTGGTGTTGGAATGGCTTTAGAAAAAAATCCTGAAGTTTGCAAAGCAGTCAAAGAATCTGATTATGAGGTAGCCTCTCATGGTTGGAGATGGATTGATTATCAAAATATTAGTAAATCAGTCGAAAAAAAACATATGCAATTAGCTATTAAGACAATTAAGAAAATTTTTGGTCAGCGTCCTCTTGGTTGGTATACAGGAAGATGTAGCCCTAACACTAGAGATTTAGTTTTTGAAGATGGTGGATTTTTATATGACAGTGATTCTTATTCTGATGATCTTCCTTATTGGGAAATAAGAAATAATAAAAAACAATTAATTATACCTTACACTCTCGATAACAATGATATGAGATTTGCAACAAATCAAGGATTTAATACAGGTGACCATTTCTTTACCTACTTAAAAGATAGTTTTGATGTTTTATACGAAGAAGGAAAAACGAATCCAAAAATGATGTCAGTAGGTCTACACTGTAGACTCGTTGGAAGGCCAGGTAGAGTACAATCGTTAAAAAAATTTTTAGATTATATTTTAAAACATAATGATGTTTGGATCTGTAAAAGAATAGATATTGCCAAACATTGGATTAAAAATTACTCAACTTAAATGAAAAAAAACAAAGTTATTTATACTAACGGATTGACCGATTTAGCTCAACCTAGATTGGGATCAAAAGTAATCTTTAAGACTGATGATTTTTTTGCTTCTGCTAATCGAATAATCGATCCTGCTCTACCTGTTTTTAAGGAAGGTATATTTGATAAACGTGGCAAATGGATGGATGGTTGGGAATCTAGAAGAAAAAGAACTCAGGGTCATGATTATTTAGTTATTAAACTAGGAAAATCTGGAAGAATTCATAAAGTTGATGTGGATACTTCCCATTTTAATGGCAATCAACCTACAATGATTTCTTTGGAAGGTTGTAATTCTAAATCTAATAATATTAAAAGTTTAAAATGGAAAACTTTAATTTCTAAAAAGAAAACAAAAGCAAATAGTCACCATTTATTTAAAGTTTCATCTAACCAAATTTTTACTCACATAAAACTAAATATTTTTCCAGATGGAGGAGTGGCAAGATTAAGATTGTATGGATCTATTACAAATGAAGAGAATAAATATGGCAATAAAAATATTAACTTAGCTTCATTATTAAATGGTGCTGCAATCGTAGCTTGCAACAATGAACATTTTGGAAAAGCAGAAAATATTTTGGCACCTGGTAAAGCAAAAAATATGGGAGATGGCTGGGAGACAAGGAGAAGAAGAAATAAAGGTTTTGATTGGTTAATTCTAAATTGTGTTAAAGGACAAAATATTAGTGATATAGAAATATCTACCCATCATTTTAAAGGAAACTTTCCAAGTCATTGTTCTATACAAGCAGCTTTTATTCCAAACAAAAAATCTGCTAAATCAATTGTTAAAACTTCAAATAAGTGGAGGCATTTATTGAACAAAGTTAAGCTATCAGCAAATAAAACACATAAATTCAATAAAAAATTGATGAAAAATAACAAAATTAATTATTTAAAAATTAATATTTTTCCAGACGGTGGAATTTCTAGATTTAAAATTTACGGCAAGGTAATTTAATGGATATTTTTATTAACCCTAAACCAATTAGCAAAGAAAATTTTTCTAAATTTGGAGATGTAATAAGCACCAAAGATATAAACTCGATTGATGTAAATAATGGTTATGCAAAAAGATACGATAATATAGCTAATCTAAACACTTCCAAAGATAATGGGAAGACAACTATTAGTATTTTTTCTGCCTTAAAACGACAATTTCCAATGAAAATAGATATGATGGAAAAACATCCTTTGGGAAGCCAAGCATTTATTCCGATGAAAGAAACAACTTTTTTGTCTTTAGTGGCGCCTCAAGGCGACAAACCAGAACTAAATCAAATTGAATCATTTATAGTACCTCCAGGAATCGGCATCAATTACAATCCTGGCATATGGCATTTTCCATTAATTTCTACTGAAGATATGAATTTTTTGGTAGTAGATAGAAAAGGCCTAGGTGATAATTTGGTAATTGAAGATTTAAAAAAAGAAAAAATAATCTTAAAATATTAAACCCGCCGTATAAATACGACGGGTCTATAATTGCTTAAAGAAATTTATTTTTTTGATATTGCATAGTGAATAAGTGCGCCTAAAGATGCACCAATAATCCACGCATATCCTCCTCCGCCACCTAGATTAGCAAAGAAGTTTGTTAAACCATCAATTATTAAAATATTTGGCCAAACAGTACCAATAGCGATGTAGCCAGAAATACCCCAAGCTAACATTCCTTTATTGTTAAAACCATCGTTGTAATAGTATTTACCTTTTCGATTTGTAGAAAATAAATCATTTACATCCAATTTCTCATTTTTAATCACATAGTAGTCAACAATCATTATACCAAATACAGGTGCAAGAATTGCTCCAAGCGTATTTACAAAAGGAAACATTCCCATTTGTGAAATCACTGAAACCCATAATCCACCTATAACAAATCCACAACCAGCAGTGATCATTCCACCAATTCTAAAATTAATTTTACTAGGGATTAAATTAGCAAGGTCATATGCTGGAGGTATAAAGTTTGCAACCATATTAATTCCAACTGTCGCTGCAAAGAATGCAAAAGCTGCAATAATTGTTAATAGCATGTTGTCAACTCTAGCAACCATTTCTGTTGGGCTTGCAACGTATTCACCAAAAATTGCGATTGTTCCACCAGTAATCATTAACGTGATGAAAGAAAAGAAAATTATGTTTCCAACCAAACCCCATAGGTTACCTTTTTTCATTTCATCTTCATTCTTAACAAATCTAGCAAAGTCACCAAAGTTAATTACAACTGCAGCAAAGTATCCAACCATAATTGAAAACACAGCTAGAAACGCACCAAATGTTCCTAAACCTTCAAAACCACCTGAACGAGCTCCACCAGAAAATATATTTCCAACTTCTGATAAAAGACCTCCGCCAGCTTTTGCCCAAATAGCAAACATTAAAAGAATCATCACAACATAAACTGCTGGTCCTGCAAAATTCAAAAATCTTCTTATTAAATCTATCCCTTGCCAGAATAAATAAATTTGGAAACCTGAAACAAATATAAATGATATCCACATTATATTTGTCATTCCTAGGTAACTTCCAGTTCCACTCGATCCTGTAATACTGGTAATCAAGAGTGCAACTGCTGTTGATGCAAAATAAGTTTGGGCTCCATACCAAAACATTGCAACAATTCCTCTGGCCATAGCTGGAAAGTTTGCACCAAATACTCCCATACTTACACGAGCAAATACCGGATAAGGAATTCCATGTTTAACACTTGGACTACCTGATAGGTTGACCATCAACATAATAAAAAATCCTGCTAGTACAAGCGCAAGAAATACAGCCCAACCATTTAAACCTGAAGCCAAAAATAGTGATGCCGCCAAAGTATAACCAAATAAACTTTGCACATCATTTGCCCATACGTTAAAGATTTCAAACCATCCCCAATTCTTCTTACCTTTTGGAGTTGGAGCTAAATCTGAATTGTAGAGCTTTCTTGATCTACTCATATTTTATCCCCTTCATTTTTATTTAAATTTTACTTAAGGTAATTGTCTTGAAAGCTGAAGTAAATCTTTAATTTAGCCTAAATAAACTGGCAATTTTATCAAATTTATATTTTAAAATTATAAAATGGCCATTAATGAATAATGCAATAAATATATTAGTTTATATTTTGAATCATTTGCTTAGGCAGCCAAAGACTAATTTCAGGAAAAATAATTATTATTATTACAGCTAATATCGTTAATAAAAATAGAGGAAATGCACTTTTGGTAATATATCCCACTTTTCTTCTGCATTTGATACGTTTATAAATAGTGCTACAGAAGCAATGATTGATACTAAATATTTTAAAAATTTTATTTTCCCTCCTATTTTAAAAAGTTAATTTAATAGC
>Ga0257109_1000721_pt1 | contig 11126 bp, 9 predicted proteins | sample LP_taG_8_FD_191566 | JGI IMG/M metagenome (GOLD analysis project Ga0257109, IMG submission 191566) | Marine microbial communities from Northeast Subartic Pacific Ocean, Canada - LP_J_2011_P26_2000m | ecosystem: Environmental > Aquatic > Marine > Oceanic | place: Canada: Northeast Subartic Pacific... | reverse complement strand
TTATCAGCTATCATGATTGAAGAAATCTTTGGAAAAAAATCTGCCAAAAAAATTTCAAAGGGGGATTTGCTTAAAATTGGTGATTTTGTATAATAAACACTTTACGTATAGATATGATTATGTATTAAAATACTTAAATGGGTTATTTGAAATTTTAAACAACTAAAATGTATCGACTAAGAAAAAATAAAATTTCTGTAAAAAAAATAGCTAAATTTTTAAAAACTAATTATACAGGAAAAAATTTTGATATAACTTCATTAAGTTCTCTTAATAATGTTAAAAATAATTCTCTGCTTTTTTACTCAGAACTAGCAAATTCTCAATTTGAAATAAAAGATAATGTAAACTATGATCTGAAAAAATTAGAAAAATTTAAAAATATTGCTCTTATAGCCACGGACGAAATTAAAGAAAAAGTAGATGTCCCAATAATTTCTTCAGAAAACCCAAGACTTGATTTTCAACGCGTTGTAATGGAATTTTTTACTGATTATGAATTTAAACCCGGTATACATCCTACTGCGATTATAGAAAAAACTGCGTCAATAGGAAAAAACGTCTACATAGGCGCTCATTGTTATATTGGAAATGATGTAAGAATTGGGGATAATTCTAAGATTTTTGCAAACACTACTATTTATGGAAAAGCTGAAATCGGAACAAACTCAGTAATTCTTTCTAATTCAAGTATTGGTACTGAAGGCTTTAGTTTTAGCTATACAGGAAAAGAATTGTTTCATTTTCCAAGTTTAGGTTCTATTATAATAGGTGATAACGTTTGGATTGGCTCTAACTGTATTATTGAAAAAGCACAGATTGATGCAACCATTATTGAAAGCCATGCCAAAATAGATGAATCAGTCCAAATCGGTCATAATGTAATAATAAAAAAATTTGCTCAAATTACGGCCGGTTCAATTATTTGTGGTAGGGCAAAGATTGGAGAAAGGTGTTGGATAGCTCCAAATTCAGTTGTTGACCCTGGTTGTGAGATTGGAGATGATTGTTTCGTTGGTACATCAAGTTTAGTTAGATCAAATTTCCCAGAAAATTCTGTAATAGTTGGATCTCCTGCTAAATTTTTGAAAAAAATGTTTAAAGATTACAATGAAAAATAAGAATTTTTTTGATCGATCTATTATGGATCAGGTTACAAAAATTTTTGATGATACAATTAAGACTGATCACAAAGTCATTACAGAAGAAGATGCCAAATCAATTTTAAAAAAATACAAAATCTCCGTTCCTACATCTTCATTGGTGAATTCTAGCCGGCAGGCAGCCAAAGACGCAAAAAAACTCGGTTTTCCTTTGGTAATGAAAGTGGTTTCACCACAAATACTTCACAAGACTGATGTTGATGGTGTTAAAATTGGAATTGATAATCTAGCTGATGTAAGGAAAACATTCAATGACATGCATGGTCGGCTTTCCAAAAGGAAGGGTGTTAATCTAAAAGGAATTTTGCTTGAAAAAATGATTCCAAATGGCATTGAGTTAATTGTTGGAATACAAAACGATCCACAGTTTGGTCCTGTGATTATGGTTGGATTAGGCGGTGTTCTCGCTGAAATTTTCAAGGATGTAGCGTTTAGAATGCTTCCAATTACTACATCAGACGCAAAATCAATGCTAAGCGAGCTAAAGGGTTCTAAAATCCTGAAAGGATTTCGTGGAAGTAAACCTATAGATTTGAACATGCTTGCTAAAGCTCTTGTTAAGATTGGCAAAATTGGGATTGATAATGCGGATTACATTAACAGCATTGACTTTAATCCGATAGTAGTTTATCCAAAATCATATAATGTTGTAGACGCCAAAATTATTCTCAACAAAGAAATTAAAAACAATTCAATCTCAAAGGCTAAACCAAACACAACATCTATGGAACAATTCTTTACTCCAAAATCTGTTGCATTAATAGGTGCATCGTCAAATCCGGGAAAGATAGGAAACTCGGTATTAGATGCACTTGGTAAACAAGATTTCAAAGGAAAAGTTTATCCAATCAATTCAAAGGAAGAATCAATTCTTGGAATCAAATGTTATCCATCTTTGGATGCAATTGAAGACAAAATTGATCTGGTGGTTGTTTGTGTTGATCTTTCACAATGTGTACCCATTATGAAGTCATGTGCAAAGAAAGGAATTCATAATATTGTAATAATTTCTGGTAATGGAAAAGAACTTGGAGGTGATAGAGCCAGATTAGAAGATGAAATAAAAGAATTGTCTTTAAAGCACAAGATTCGTGTCATTGGCCCAAACTGTATTGGAATATTCAATGCAGCAAACAGACTAGATACAACATTTTTTGATAAGACAAGAATGGTTCGCGCAAAACTAGGAAATGTTGCATTCTTGTCACAAAGTGCAACTATGGGAATCAATATGCTTGAAAGTGCAGATGTTTTTGGACTCTCAAAGATGATTAGCTACGGAAATAGATCTGATGTAGATGAAGCGGATATGATTTGGTATCTTACAAATGATCCTCAAACAAAAGTAATTGCATTATACGTAGAGGGATTTGGTGATGGACGCAAGTTTATCAACACTGCAAAACGTCTTATGAAAGAAAAAAAGAAACCAATAGTAATCTGGAAAAGTGGAAGAAGTACATCTGGAGCAAAACAGGCGGCATCACACACTGGTTCATTTGGAGGATCAAACGCCATTATCATGGGAGCGTTCAAACAAGCAGGAATTATCTCAGTTGACAGTTATCAAGAATTGATAGGAGTTATCAAAGCACTTGCTTGGCAACCACCTGCAAAGGGTAATCGTGTTGCTCTGTGTAGTAACGGTGCTGGTCCAATAGTTGCATGTGTTGATTATCTGGAGGGAAGGAAAATGAAAATTCCTCCTCTATCGCCCCAAGTTTTTAAAAAAATTAATAATCATTTTCCCACAACCTATTTGATTGGAAAAAATGGTAATCCTATAGATATTACAGGTGGTGCAACTGCTCGTGATTACAAATTCATAATTCAACAATTCTATAGTGAAAAAAATGTGGATATTATTATGCCATGGCTTGCATTCCAAGATAATCCTCTAGAAGAATCTATCGTTAAGCATCTTGCTGACTTCTCAAAGAAACGAAAAAAACCACTTCTAGTTGGAAGTAATGGAGGTCCATATACCGCAAAAATGTCTAGATTGATTGAAAAGCACCAAATCCCTGTTTATGATGACTTAAGAACATGGGTTACGGTAGCATCTGCATTATCCGATTTAGGAAATAATAAATGATTATTTTTTAATGCGATTGATTGGAATAGAGAAAAAATGTTCCATGTCACTTTTTTTATTAGAAATATTTAGACTATCTTTGTCATCTTTACCGTCAGGATACCAGACTCGTAAGAAACCATTTTTGTCTTGAAAAGCAGATTTTGGTAATTCCCATGAAGGATTTCTATATTTGAAATCATCTATGGTGTAATGAGATTGAATCAATAATTCATTTTTCTCATTACGTTCAATAACAGTTCCATGAAATAATATTATTTTCCCTATGTCTGTAATTAATGTGTACATAGGTTTAGCACGACCAGAAACTAATCCCGAATTCGTTATCTGCGCAGCAATTTCCAAACCTTTTTGGACAGATGTTCTATGATGTGCCATACCTTGCATAGGTAAGCAATGAAATAGATAATGAGCCTCAATTCCTAAATATCGGAACGCGTCATACAATTCAGTGAGAACCTCAACGTTGTCATTAACTCCTTTCAATAAAACCGATTGATCATAAATTTTGAAAGCAGCTTTGTAAATATCGGTATATGCTTTTCTTGCTTCTACTGTTAATTCAGATGGATGATTAATGTTAGTTCCAATTTCTAATCTTATAGGATCTACAGATTTTAGTATAGAAATTAATTCATCATTTACTTTAGAGGGATCCTGAACTGGTACTCTAGTACCAATTCTAATAATTTCAATGTTAGATGCAAATTTATTAATTTGTGAAAAAATAAATTCTAATCTCTTAGGAATCATAAATGGATCACCGCCAGTAATCAAAATTTCTTTCAAATCATCTTTTACTTCATCGCTTCCAGCATATTTTGCAAAATTTGTAATTTCTTCTTCGGTTAAACCAAATAGAGGATACTGACCTCTTGTACACCAACGACAATGAGCTGCACAAACCATGGTAGGTTCTACAAGAATTGTTCGTCTATACAATCTCTCGATACCTCTCAAAGGTTTTCCTTTATAGTGTATATGAAGTTCAGCTTGATAATGTCTTAAACGATCTTCATGATTAATCTCATCTTCATTTTCAGATTTTAGATACTGTCTTTCAAAAGCTCTATACTCATCAGAATCAATACCATATTTTTTGCTAGTTTCAACAAGTTTCTGTTGTAAATAAGGAGTTAATTTTTCCGCAAAATTTGAATTTTTTGCACCAGCCATTTTTCGTACTCAATCACTATATTTGATTCCTTTTTTAAATACTTCTCTACAAATGTCTTATTTTAGATTTTTTTAGCAAGATGTGTAAGTGTTAGTTTTTAATTAAATTAAAAAAATAAAATTTATAGTAAAATTTAATATCACTTCACAATCTAGTTGTTTAGCATGATTAATTCGGTTAATTCAGCACTTGAAAAATTAGGATATGAACTAAATGCTGAAGATAGACGTTTAGCAGATTTTTTTAATGAAAATGGTTATTGTGTTATTCCAAAATCTGATTTTTTAAGTGAAAACATTCCCGAGTATAAACAAATTATTGATTCATTACTGGAAAAAGAATCTTGGCGAGGTGGTTGGGAAGGAAAGGAGGAGTACATGAAATACAAAAAAGATTTTCAACCGGGAGCTAATAGACTAGCAAATCTATTCAATAAAAATGATTTATTTCTAAAATTACTCACCGAAAAAAATATTCTAAAAATTGCTTGTGCGATTCTAGGTGATGATATCAAAGTTGGTGGTTTAGATATGCGAGAACCTAAGGAGGGAACTGGTCTACAAGATCTACACATAGATTGGATCCCAAAGAAAAGTGAAGATGAAAAAACTCAGAATATTGTAGCTATGTGTTTTCTAGACGATGCGGATGAAAATAATGGACACCTGCGTATTGTGCCAAAAACTCAAAAAAAGACTGGATGGATTGAAGAAAATCAAGAACAAACCTCATCGCACCCCGATCAGATGTATTTAGATGTAAAAAAAGCAGCTATCGTTCTAATGGATGCAAATCTTTGGCATAGTGGAACAACTAATGTTAATGGAAAGAGAAGACGTGTATTATTTTTAGATATCAGACGTAGAGAGATGCCACAATTATTGAACCAAAGAATCTATTTGGATGAAATAACACAAAAAAAATTAACTGACATTCAAAAATTTTTATTGGGACTTAGAGATAATGATACGGCATTTAAAGATAGAGTTTTCACTGCTGGAACTGTGTATAGAAAACAATTCAAAACCAATAATTTTGTAAAGGTGCAAAACTAAAAACTAAGATTTGCTAATTGCAATTCCTACGCCACAAACAAAAAAATATTTTCGACACACAAACTCCTTATAAGTAAAATTATTTTTATGTTGAAATTCTTTCCATGCCTTATTAACATCAGTGTATTCAAGGCTATGAATATCATGTACTATCAATATACCATTGTCTGACAACATTCTAGAATAATTATCAAGGTCTTTTTTTACATCTTTATACTCGTGGCCTCCATCAACAAAAATTAGATCATAAGGTTGAAACTGCTTTATAATTTTCAAATTTTCTTTTTTATCTGATTTTCCACAAATTAATGTTAAATTTTTTCTTCTCAAATTTGCTAGTAAATCTGTTGAACTCATATCAGCTGTAAAATCATCTATTCCGACAATATGATCAAAATTAAAAAATTTATTTAATATAGTGTTTAATTTACCTGAGCTATATCCAACTTCTAAAAAATTACGAATTTTTTTTCTTTTCTTTTTTTCATAGCTTTTTAGAAAAAAGATCAAATCAGATAATTCTTCTGGGTTATGCATAAGATGAGTTCTAGTACCATCAAACATTCTATGTCCACCAAATTCTGCGTTTGTTTGACATCTAAAAAATTCTCTGAGATCTTCCTTATCTTTTTTTGTTTTCAAATCTCTAAATACGTATTTATCAATTTTCATTTGAAACGTATGCCGTAGAAAAACCATACATAAATTAGTTACACATCAAAAAAATAGAAATTCTTCTAAACCAATTAATAACACATCTATTTTCTGACATTATGTCTTACTATAAAAAATTAAAAGCAATAAAGGACTTTGGCAGTGTTGATTTTTTGAAAATAAAACACAGAGAAAAAAATGTAATTTTAAGACTGGTGGATGAATCTGACGAAACAGTAACACTTCTCACTAAATGGAGAGAGATGTATAGAAATAATTTTGGTACAGATTTTTCAATCAGTGAGCAAAAAACAAGAGAGTGGATTCGTAAAGGTGTTTTAGAAAATCCTGATAAAATTGTGTTTGTGATATATGTTGAGAACAGAAAAGTGGGAATTATTAGTACTGCAGAATATGATGAAAAAACAAATTCTGCTATATTAGATACAATGATGAAAGATCCTACGTACAAATTACCTGGTCTTATGACTATTATTGAAAAAGTCTATCTCAAATGGATGTTTGATGGATTAAACTTATCAAAGATAACAGGATTTTTGTTTTCAGATAATGAAAAAATGATGAATATCCATCAGAAATGTGGTTGGGCTACAATAGATGTTGTTCCAATCCAAAAAATTTCCACAGATGAAGGAATAAAATGGGAAAAAATTTCCTCAAAATTAGATAATGTAAAAGTAGAAAGGTATTTCAATTTAATTGAGTTAACAAAAGAAAACTTGATGAAACATTTTGATAATATTGAATACCAAATACTTGTGTAATTGATATGAAACTGCAAAAAAAAGTCGTATTAATCACAGGCGGAAGTCGTGGTATAGGAAAAGCAATTGCCAAACTATTTGCAGAGCAAGGCGCAGAAATTATTATCACCTCAAAAAATCAGAAAAAATTGCAACAAGCATCAAAGGAAATAAAAAATTCATTTTTTGTTGCAGGAGATGTTCGCAATAACGTTGATGTAAAAAATGTAATAAATAAAACTATAAAGAAATTTGGTAGGATTGACATTCTAGTAAATAATGTAGGAGTACTACCAAAAATGAAGTACTTACACAAAATCTCTGAGAGGGAGTGGAATGAAACTATTGATGTGAATCTAAATAGTCATTTTCGATTTACTAAAGCAGTAATTCCATATATGAAAAAAAATGGGGGTTCTATTATTAATATTGCATCAGATGCGGGCCTTAAGCCATTTGAAAATTTTTATGTTGATGCGTACGCAGCGGCAAAAGCATCAATTATCCATCTAACAAAATTATGGGCGTTAGAATATTCTAAATATAATATTCGTGTAAATTGTGTGACTGCTGCAGTTGTAGATACTGATATGACGAAAAAATATTGGTTAAACACTAAAACAAAAAGAAAAATTACATCCGCGGAGCATCCTCTAGGAAGAATTGGGACAGGAAATGATATTGCAAAAGCTGTACTATATTTTGCATCCGATGATTCTTCTTGGACTACTGGAGCAGTCCTACCAGTGGATGGTGGAGTTTCTGTCAAGTAAAACCTGATAAAAATATTTAATATTTAATTATCAGTTTTAACCTTTTGAATCTTTTTTACAAATTCAGTCGCTAGTTTCTCAAAAGAATTAGAATGTCTTTCTAAGAAAGATTGCATTTTATCAATTGGTATTTCTCCAGCCACCAAAAAACCATTATAATGAAAAATATCATCGAATTCTATAGATAAATCAAGTATATCACTTTCAAATGAATTAAATTCTATTAAGTTAAGATAGTTGTTTAAATCAGAAATATTCACTTTCTTTTTTAATGATATTTTTATTGCATCAGGAAGTTCATCCAATGTTTTTATCTGATGTACAAACGGAAGATATGAAAAGTCTTGATTAGATAGAGTGATTGACGGCTTGTTATAAAATCCAGCTTCTAATCCTGAAGTACTATTAATTGAAATAACCAACGAAGATCTTTTTGTAATATAATCAGGTTTTACAGAAGGATGAATCAATGTTACATTAGGTAAACTCATAATTTGTTTATAATCAGAAATTGAACGCCAACCTCGTATAACCATAAAAGGATGCTCCTTTACATATAGATTATAACCACTAGGTAATGATTTAGCAATATTTGTAATGACTTCAATTTGGTTAGAAAATCGTGGAGCTGCAATTAGTGATGATCTTTCTTGGTCGAGTTGTAATGAAAAATAAATAAACGGTTTTTTGTTTTTGATATCACGAATCAAATTTTTGTTGATAAAATATTCTCTGTATTTTTTTTTAATTTCATTAATTAACGTTATTCTAAGAACCGTAAATTTTGTTCTACCGTAGTAAGTAAAATGGCTTTTTACATTGCTATTATCGGAAAATAAATACTCAAGTATAGCTTGGAAATATTTTATTTTAGAATTTTGAAATTTATTTTTTACTGATACTAAATCCGCAGTTGCATCATATTTTTTTATATAGTTTTGAAATTCAGATAGAGAACCAAAATTATGTTTTTCATCATATTCGGTATGATCGACTGAATAAGATCTATTGGCGATGATATACCTACCTCGGAAATATGATTGCCTAATCATTAAAATTTTAACACCTCGAGCTTGGCAAATCTTATAGAATAGATAGTTGTGAAGTAATGTAGTTATTCCCATAATTAGAAAATCAGGTTTTACTTCATCTAGAATTTTTTCAAATAATTTACATTCCTGTTCAAGAATTAATAATATTTCATCGGGTGAAAATTTGTAAAATTCGTTGAATTTATTAAAAAAACGTTCGTTGGATGCGAGTAATCCAAGATCAACTTTGTATTTTTCCTCAATTAATTTTAAAAATTCTCTATTAGGTTTTTGATTTGTTTTATTTATATGCTCATGAAAAAACCAGATCTTTGAAAAATTAATTAATTTTTGTTTTTTAAAAAATTTTTTTGGTTTATCAGTGATATCAAAGATTCCAAATATATCAAAATTATATTTCTCTTGTAAAATTTTTGGTAATCCTAGTCCAGATAAATCATCATTCATCCAAAAAATTATTTTTGAATTCATATTCACGTGTCAAAATTGTATAAACTAATATCTTGCTATCAATTATAGCTAAATCTTTTCTACTTCCACTATGTCTAAACCAAAACCCATTGTGATTCCAATTAGTAAACCCTTTCCTGATATTGAGTTATTATGAAACATTGCTTTTTCAAGAACTGTAGGAATACTAACTCCTGTAAGATTACCATATTCTCTAAGTGTCTCATATGATTCTTGAATCTGATTATCATCTAATTTATAGAGATTTTTGAATCCGTCTAAAATCTTTAGACTTCCGGTATGTATCATGACTTTTTTTTGTTCTGCCATAAAACCTTCTGCTAATTTATCATCATAACTTTCTATATCATTACCTAATGACTTGGCCAAAACTTTTTTTGAATATGCTAACGACCTTTCTAAAATATCACTTTCTGCGGTAAGTTCATGTTCATACATATGATTTGATGTATTTCCAGTTAATCTGACAGATGCCTTTCTATAATCAGAATCATCAAAATTTACTGCATGAGTGATTTTACCAATTTTTACTGCGTTATCTTCAGAACCAACCTGACTCATTACGAACGCTGCAACACCATCCCCAAACAAAAATGAAAACATTGTTGAAACCCATTTTGAAATCTGTTTTTCACGGTCAGGTTGATCTTTACTAATTTCTTTTGGATTTATCACGCCCATGTCATCCTTAAGATGTGGTAGATACCAACCCGAATTACAACCTGAAATAACAAACAGTATCTTGTCATTTTCATTATGTATCAAATTTTTTCCGAGCTCTAACAATTTTGGAAGTGTAGAACAGGCCATTCCCTGAATGTTATAATGTGGAATGAATTTAGATAAGCCCATTTTTGTTAAAAGAATTGAAGATAACCCTGGACTCAAAAAATCATTATCTTCAAATGCAGCTACTACACATGTTAAGTCATTATTTTTTAAACCTAAATTTGAGAGGCATTTTTGTGCAACATTTGTAGATAAGTCCGAAATTGGCTCTCCATTAATATTTGATTTTCTTTGCGTATTTGATTTGGAAATATAACAATCTAATGGATTGATAAAATGTCTGCTCTCTACACCTAATTGAAAAATATTCTCTTTAACTTGTTCAGTTAGTTTATTTCCTAAGAGATCAATCATTTCTTTAGTACTATACTTGAATTCAGGATAATGTCTTGTTAATCCAGTAATACCTATACTGCTATTACGCATAGTTTATCAGTATGGATTAAGGCATAATTAGTTTTTGTTACTTTAGACATTATTTTGTATTGATCTTAACCTCGATAATTTAATCCCTAAAAAAATATTTAAAGAAATAACTTTAATCCTACTCTGATTAAATTCTGTGTACTTTACTTAAGTATTTTAAGAATGAATCTACTGTTAAATTAATATTAAATCAAAAGCATGGATTTTTTATGAATAACTCACTAGATAAATTTATAGAAGATGGTTTTTGTGATCTTGGTAATATTATTGATGATTCAGAATGTGACAGCTTACTAAAAAAAGTTAAAGATAGTCGTGAATTTTCATCTAATTTATTTTTGAGTAAAGAAGATTTTGATAAGAATCCCCAATATAGAAATAAAAATCCTAAAATGGGTGGACATAATCTTGCTGAAAAATTTGATCTTAGCTTTATTGAAGAAAATCCTATACTACAAGATTCCATATCCAAAGTACTTGGACCTGATTACAACATATTGTTGAAAAAATTTATTGTCGCCATTCCTCTAAAGTACATTCCTGATTGGGTTAAGAAAGATACAATGGATATATCATCAACAAATCTTGGTCCATATATAAAATCTGAATATACTGATATGACTTATTTTGTTGGTGTGGATTTTCATCAAGACATAATTGATCACAAAGACAGATTAGCTGATTTCGTTACTCTTTATGTTTACCTT
>Ga0257109_1000717_pt1 | contig 11144 bp, 7 predicted proteins | sample LP_taG_8_FD_191566 | JGI IMG/M metagenome (GOLD analysis project Ga0257109, IMG submission 191566) | Marine microbial communities from Northeast Subartic Pacific Ocean, Canada - LP_J_2011_P26_2000m | ecosystem: Environmental > Aquatic > Marine > Oceanic | place: Canada: Northeast Subartic Pacific... | reverse complement strand
AACGAAGAGATGGATAAAAAAAATGAATCCTGAAGAAGGGATTCGTAAAAATATTCAACATATTCAAGAAAAAATTTTCTCCAGTCAAGAAACCCTTGGGTTTAATCACACGATAACAATTGTCGGTGTTACAAAAACCCACCCACCCGACACCATAACAGCTGCAATTAATGCAGGATTAACAAACATAGGTGAAAACAGAGTTCAAGAAGCATTTGATAAATTCAGTAAACATCAATTTGTTGCTCAAATTACAAAACATATGATTGGCCATTTGCAATCAAATAAGATAAATAAAGCAGTAGAAACATTTGATAGAATAGACTCAATTGACTCTAAAAAACTCGCCAACAAAATTAACAAAAGGGCCTTACAATTAAATAAAATAATACCGGTTCTACTTGAAATAAACACAAGCGGAGAAAAACAAAAACATGGTTTCCCTTCGGAAGCAATAGATGATATTTTATCATGTTTAGAAAAAAAGAATCTAAAAACTGAAGGATTAATGACCGTTGGCCCATTAACAGAAAACCAACAAGATATCAGAATAGCGTTTTCACGTTTGCGTTCATTACTTGAAAGTATTAATGGACAGCTCCCGGGTGGATATTCAAAAATGAACACGCTTTCTATGGGTATGAGTAACGACTATTTGCTTGGGGTAGAAGAAGGAAGCACTATGGTGAGAATTGGGACAGCAATTTTTGGGCCCAGAGGAATACACACATGAAATACTGTATACTGTTGTTGGCTGAATGAATACTATTTATTAGCTAATCTGATCGCTATTTCGGACCCTAGTTGTATATTATTTAGGGCTAGCGCAATATTAGCCATAAGACATTCACCATTAGATTGTTCTACCATAGTTTTTAATAAAAAAGGCGTCAGGCCCTTACCAGATATTTTCTTTTCTCGAGCCAGATTCAAAGCGAATTTTAAATAAGTCTCGATTTTTTCTGCCGAAACCTCATCTTTTTCTTTTATTGGGTTAACAACCAATATAGAGGAATTAATTTTTAGAGCTTGCCGGGCACTATACTGTTTTATTATTTCATCAACAGAAGTAACAAAATTGTTGAGCTTTAAACCGGAAGATCGGGAATAAAAAGCAGGGAATTCATTTGTTTTGTAACCTATTACTGAAACACTTAAAGATTCAAGGGCCTCAAGCGTTTTTGGTAGATCAAGAATTGCTTTTGCGCCTGCAGACACAACAATCATAGGAACATTGCTCAGTGCTATTAAATCTTGCGACAGGTCCATGTTTGTTTCATAGTAGCGGTGGACGCCCCCAATGCCCCCTGTGGAAAAAACACGAACACCCGACAAATAAGCCAAATGCATCGTTGCGGATACTGTGGTTGCTCCAGATTTCCCCCCCGCAACAGTAACGCTTAAATCGCTAAGCGACGTTTTAATAACGCTATTTTCTTTACAAATAAACTCAAGGTCTTCTTTATTCAATCCAATTTTTATTTCTCCATTGAGAATAGCAATAGTTGCGGGTACAACGCCAAGGTCTAAAGCAATCTTATCGGCCATTTTTGCAAATTCATAGTTGTCCGGAAAAGGCATACCATGAGCCAAAATTGTCGATTCAAGGGCTAGCACAGGGTGCCTGTTTTCCAACGCTTTTTTTACATCGGGATGTATTGTAAAACTAACTTTAACCATATATAAAGTTATCAGAGGCGGGTGTAATAAATAGCATTAATTTCCGAACCTTTAAGAACGTGTATTAAAATATGCAAAAAATAAATCCAAAAAAATATGGCTTAAGCCATCAAACCTCTATTTTTAAAACAGAAAGAGGGGACGTTGTCATTATGAAAAATAGAAAAAGCCGCATTATTATGAAGGACGGCCATAAGATACTTGAAACCGCAAGGAAGATAAGGAAAATAGAGAAATCGGTTAAAATTACCCTGCAAACGAACGCACCAATGTGCAGCAAAACAAAGAGATACCTTGAGAAAAATGTCATTGCCATTGCATTGACAGAGTAATGATATCATCAATTAAAAAATTCTTTTTACCAAAAGACCGAGAAATTTCACAAAATGTAATCCGGCTCGCCCTTCCTGTTATAATTAGCAATTTAAGCCGTGTTTTAATGAGCGTGGTGGATGTGGCAATGGTAGGTCGGCTCGGAGTCGCAGCACTAGCGGCCACCGGTATGGGAGCAATGCTCTTCTGGGGCGCTTTAAGCTTTACTATTGGTATCCGCACTGCGACCCAAACATTAGCTTCCAGGAGACTGGGACAGAAAAAACATAAAGAATGCGGCACGGCGCTTCATAATGGATTGTTCCTGGCAACATTATATGGGTTGCCAATGTCGTGGGCCGGCTACCAACTGGCAGATGAAATCGTGCCGTTTTTTATATCTGAACCAAGCACCCTTTCCCTGTGTATTACTTATACATCCTTGGTATATATAAGCATCATCTTTTCCAGCATATGTTTTGTGTTTCAGGGTTTTTTTACTGGAGTTGAGCGAACAAAAATTCACATGAATGTTTCCATTACAAGCAATATTGTTAATGTGTATCTTAATGCCGGCCTGATCTATGGTAGCGTTGGTGTAAAAGAATTTTTTATGGGGAAAGATCTCGGTATTATAGCCAATCTGTGGGCCTGGTATGATTTTCCTGCCCTAGGCGTCCGGGGCGCAGCAATAGCAACACTTATTGCCTCTGTCTGGATGACCGTACACTACACGTATTATTTGTTTACCGCTGAATCCAGAACAAAATACAAAATATTGGCCCCGACCATTGACACGGTTATGATGAAACGGCAGATACGATTGGCCCTTCCTCAAAGTACACAGGAAGTAGCAATAACAGTTGGCTGGTCGATGTATTATAAAATAATGGGTATGATTGGTTTATTAGAACTGGCAACAACAGAACTTATTTTTACCATAATGCACGCATCGTTTATGCCGGCGTTGGGGGTTGGTCAGGCTTGTGCGACTTTGGTGGGAAAGTATATGGGTCAAGAAAACATTCATAAAGCAGAAACAAGTATTTGGGAATCTGTCCGTTGGGCAGAAATTATTATGGGAACAATGGGTCTAGTGTTTATTTTGCTTCCGGAAATCATTTTGTCGTTTTTTACAGATGATCGCGAAATAATACAACTAGGGGTTTTTGGTTTACGCGTCGTGGGTTTTCTGCAATTTGTTGATGCCGTGGGGTTTACTCTTTGGTTTGCCCTTTCTGGGGCGGGAAACACATTTTTCCCAGCGGTAGTGGAATCTTCTTTGGTTTGGTTCTTATTGCTACCAGCCAGTTATCTAACGGGCATTATAATGGGATTAGGGTTTTATGGGCCATGGCTCGTTTTTCCGATTTACCTTATTCTCTTTGCGTTGATTTTGTTTTGGAAACTAAAACAAGGCGATTGGAAATATATAAAGGTATAGCCGTTTTATTGTAATTTTATCTATTCAAATAAATGTTTAACCCCCACCAAGACACGGATCCCGACGAAACACAAGAATGGATTGAATCTATTAAGGGGGCACTGCAGGAACACGGTCCCGAAAGAACCCGGTTTTTGTTGGAAAAACTGATTGATTTTGCCGAGCGCCAAGGCGCCAGGATGCCCTTTAATACCAACACGCCATTCATAAACACAATACACCCATTTGAGCAAAAGCCCTTTCCAGGAAACAGAGCAATAGAGCGTAGAATAAAGTCCTTGGTGCGCTGGAATGCCATGGCCATGGTTTCACGCGCAAACAAAAAAACAGAAGGGATTGGGGGCCACATATCAACCTATGCTTCCTCGGCAACGCTGTTGGAAGTAGCCTATAATCATTTTATAAGGGGCGCGGCTCACACAAACGGGCCAGACATGGTGTTTTTTCAGGGACATGCCTCGCCAGGGATTTATGCCCGCGCCTATTTAGAAGGCAGGTTAACAGAAACACACTTAAAAAACTTCAGGCGGGAGCTGTCCAAAGATGGCGGCCTTTCTTCCTATCCTCACCCCTGGCTGATGCCGGACTTTTGGCAGTTTCCCACAGTGTCTATGGGCCTTACATCTTTAATGGCCCTATATCAAGCAAGGTTTATGCATTATTTGGAAGACAGGGGAATAATAGAAGAAACCGGAAGAAAAGTATGGGCTTTTTTGGGTGACGGCGAAATGGATGAACCGGAATCATTGGGGTCGATCTCCTTGGCCTCCAGAGAAAAATTAGATAACATTATATTTGTTGTAAACTGTAATCTTCAACGCTTGGACGGTCCTGTGCGCGGTAATGGTAAAATAATTCAAGAGCTTGAAGGGACCTTTCGCGGAGCCGGATGGAATGTAATTAAAGTTATATGGGGCTCTGATTGGGATACACTCTTTGAAAAAGACGCAGCGGGGGCACTGGCAAAAAGACTTGAAGAGGTTGTAGATGGTGAATTATTGAAATATGTAGTTGCGGGCGGAAGCTATTTAAGGGAGCACTTTTTTGGGAAATATCCTGAACTATTAAACATGGTTAAAGACATCAGCGACAAAGAACTATTGCGGTTGCGATTAGGCGGTCACGATCCTGAAAAAGTTTATGCGGCATATGCTGAAGCTGTAGAACACAAAGGTAAACCAACCGTTGTTTTAGCTAGAACAATAAAAGGCTATGGTCTGGGAGAAGCAGGAGAAGGCCGCAATATTACACACCAGCAAAAGAAACTAAACGAAAAAGAGCTGTTAAGTTTCAGGGACAGGTTTAATATTCCGCTTACTGATAGCGAAGCTACGACAGCACCTTTTTATAAACCTGCAGACAACAGCGAAGAAACTGTTTATTTACGTGCAAGGCGAAAAGAACTTGGCGGGCCGCTCCCCTTTAGAAATCAAAAATCAGAAAAATCAAAAATCCCCGACCGCTCTTTATTTAATGAAGCATTAGCAGGCTACGGCGATAGAGAGCTTTCAACCACGATGGCTTTTGTAAGACAATTAACAAAACTGACCAAAGATAAAGATATTGGAAAATATATTGTTCCCATCATACCTGACGAAGCTAGAACATTTGGTATGGAAGCACTATTCCGCCAGCTTGGTATTTATTCCCATAGCGGACAGCTATATGAGCCGGTAGACTCCGAACAATTCCTTTATTATAAGGAAGCTGTAGATGGTCAGATTTTAGAAGAGGGCATTAATGAAGCAGGCGCCATGTCTTCCTTTATTGCTGCCGGCACGGCATACAGCAATTACGGTGTAAATATGATACCATTTTATATTTATTACTCTATGTTTGGATTTCAACGTATTTGGGATCTTATTTGGGCAGCAGGCGATATGCGAACAAGAGGATTTCTGCTGGGCGCCACCGCAGGCCGCACGACCCTGAACGGAGAAGGCCTTCAGCATCAGGACGGACACAGCCATTTGGCAGCAGCAGCAACACCTAATATAAAAGCGTATGACTTGGCGTATGCATATGAAATAGCAATTATTCTACGCGAAGGCATGAAAGAAATGTTTCATTATCAAAAAGATGTGGTGTATTACCTTACGCTTGAAAACGAGAACTATAAACATCCAGAAATGCCAAGCGGTGCCGAAAAAGATATCATTAAAGGGATGTACAAGATACATTCTACCAAAAACCCCGTTATTCGATTGCTTGGCAGCGGACCGCTGATGGGTGAGACTTTGGCGGCCGCAAAACTATTAAAACAGGATTGGAATATTGAACCTGGAGTTTGGAATGTTACTAGTTTTAGTGAACTTCGTCGCGAGGCAGAAGAATCCGAACGCTGGAATTTAATTCATCCAGACAAGAGGCAAAAAAAGCCGCACCTGGAAAAATCGTTGAGTAAACACAAAGTTCCAACCGTGGCTGTTTCGGATTATGTAAAAATGGTTGCCGAGCAGATCAGTCCATATGTTCCCGGGGACTACTACGCCCTTGGTACAGACGGTTTTGGACGCAGCGACACGCGAGAAAACCTGCGTCACTTTTTTGAAGTAGATAGATATTATATTGTATTAACGGCGATACGCGCCCTGGTGAACACGGGGTCGGTGGACCCCGCCCTGTCTGAGAAAGTCATGAAAAAATACGGTATTGACCCGAACAAACCCAGCCCAATTACCGTTTAAGAGACTAGAATTGTCTGTGAAAACATCATCAGAATTGAAACGTATTTTTTGTGTTGGACCTCTTGGTTGTTTAATTACACTGATTCTTTGGTGGGGAACAGGTGCTTTAGAAAAAATAGTTTCTTTCCCAAAAATGAACATAAACCCGACTTTTCGCACAATACTCATGGCTATACTTGCGATTGATGCTTTATATTTGTTGTTTGGCAGTGTACTGTCTTTACCGATCCAAGAAAGAGGAAAAACACTGTCTACAACCGGCCCGTACAAATATATACGCCATCCTCTTTATAGCGCAATTATTTATTCAATTACAGGTTTACTAGCTCTTTGGTTCGAGTCCTGGTTGCTATTGTTTTCAGTGGTTGTTTTAACGCTTATTTGGTCATTTCTGGTACAAAAAGAGGAACAGTATATGCTCGATAAATTTGGAAAGACATATAAAGATTATATAGAAAAAACCGGTCAATTTTTACCATCTTGGAAAGCACTGAAAAAAGAAACAGAAAACTAACGATAAGCAACTTAATGACGAATAATTAATGAAAAGGATGGGTGTTATGAATCAATTTAACACACCAATTTGTGTACTAATAATAATGATAGGAATTGTAATGGGAAAAAGCCAATCTAACGGATTTGAGTATATAGAATCTTCAGTCGGCATTGAGGAATATAAAATGTCTTCCAACGATCTAACTGTATTATTGATGGAAGACCATTCAGCGCCCGTGGTAACATTTATGGTCACCTATCATGTCGGCTCGAGAAATGAAGCAATCGGACATACAGGCTCCACGCACCTGTTGGAACATTTGATGTTTAAAGGTTCCCGAAGTTTTAACAAAAAACGCAACACGGCCATTTGGACCGTACTGCAGAATGTTGGTGCTCGTATCAATGCAACCACTTGGCTGGATAGAACAAATTATTTTGAGCTCTTGCCCAGCGAACATTTAGAAACAGCTATTGCTATTGAAGCTGACCGGATGAGAAACGCATTTTTGCGAGAGGAAGATCGTGAGCCGGAAATGACAGTTGTGCGCAATGAATTTGAGCGGGGCGAAAACGACCCCTTTGACGCCCTGGATAAAAATATCTGGGCAACAGCATATCAGGCTCACCCTTACCACCATTCAACCATAGGCTGGCGATCAGACATTGAAAATGTATCCACTGAGCGGCTCCGTGAATTTTATAACACGTATTATTGGCCCAATAATGCCACAGTTACTATTATAGGTGATTTTAAAAAAGAAAACGCATTAAAACTGGTCAGGAAATATTTTGGTAAACATAAAAAAAGCCCGCACAATATTCCTGCAATGTATACTACTGAACCCAAACAGGAAGGACCAAGAAGATTTGTTATAAAGCGTAAAGGAGAAACGGGCATTGTAGGCATTGCTCATAAATCCCCCAGCGGACTCAACAATGATACATATGCTCTGCAGGTATTATCAAAAATACTTGGTGGTGGAAAATCAAGCCGGCTTTATAGAAAGATTGTTGACAAAGGCCTGGCAACAAGCCTGTTCATGTGGGATTTCCCTTTTAAGGATAATGGACTTTTTGCAACATATGTTTTTATGACGCCCGACACCGATCATGGCGAAATTGAACAACTCGTTCTTGATGAATATGACAATATTAAGCAAAATGGTATTAACAATGATGAAATCAAAAGGGCAAAGGCTCAAATACGATCGGAAATGGCCTTTAGCAGAGATGGCTCTTATTCAATAGCATCTGCTTTGAATGAAGCAATTGCCATCGGGGACTGGAAATTTTATACAACGTATAGTGAAAAAATTTCAGCAGTGACGGCGGAAGAGATAAAGAACGCAGCCAATAAATACCTGCAAGAAAACCAAAGCACCACAGGCTATTTTATTCCTGAAAGCAAAAACGGAGATGGCGACACAGGCGGAGCGCCAAACGTGCATCAACCTTTAAACTATAGACAGGAAGCATTTGCTGAAACAGGTGCTGTAAAAAGCAGTTCAAAACGCAGAAAAACAACAAAGCCACAATCATCAATTGCTAGTAAGATAGTAACATCGTCTCCAGTAGATGGATTGGAACTTAAAACGACGAATACACCCGTAAAAGATGTTGTAACAATAACGGGGAGCATTTTAGGCGGTGATATGTTCAGCCCAGCAACGAACAAAGTAGTGGCGGAATTAACAGCTGATATGCTTGACGAAGGCACCACAAGACAAAACAAATTTGAAATTAGCGAAAGGCTGGAGGCGGTAGGCGCACGATTGAGCTTCGCAAGCGATAAATACAGGGTACGGTTTAATGCGCGTTGTTTGAAAGAAGACATTCCCCTTGTTATTGAACTGTTAGGTGAACAGTTAAGATCTCCAGCGTTTAATGAAAGTGACCTAGAAAATCTGAAAAAACGCCGGGCGGGAAATTTACAAAGAGCGAAAGAAAATACTCGTGCGCAGGCAAGCGGCAGATTTAGCAGGATAATTTATCCAGAAAGCCATCCAAACTATTCCAGAGAGATTGACGATGAAATAGCGGATGTGGAAAAAACATCAGTAGCGGACCTGCAAACCTATCACAAAAACAGCTATGGTTTGGGCAATATGCTTGTTGTAGCTGTTGGCGATGTTGATAATACAATTTTATTGAAAGCATTACAGGTCGCTTTTGGTGATTGGATTCAGTCGGATTTAACTATACCGGCACGCACATCTTCGGCAAATGACATCAGTTCTACAACACAGTATATAACTATGGAAGATAAAACAAGCGTAGACATGTTTCTTGGTGTGCCCATTGGCATTGATAGAAAACATGAAGATTACTATGCCCTAATGGTTGGCAACTACATTTTGGGGGGCAATTTTGCCGCACGGCTGATGCAAACGGTACGCGATCAAATGGGCTTGACATATGGTATATATTCCATTATTAGCGGTGTTAATAATGGCAATGATGGTTATTGGAGTATTTGGGGAACCTTTGCGCCGAATCTACTGCAAAAGGGTAAAGAGGCTGCAGTGGATCAGATTAATGGTTGGGTTAGAGGTGTAACAGAAGATGAATTAAATGCTAAAAAAGAGACAATCACGGGTTCATATAAAGTTGGATTGGCCACCACCAGCGGCTTGGCCGGGCAAATATTGCGCAATACTGAGCGCGGATATGATGATGCAATGCTGGATGAATACCCCGGCATCATACAAGGAATGAATCTTGAAGAAATTAATGACGCGGTACAAAAGTATATTATTCCCAATAAATTGGTTATAGTTGCGGCAGGATCGGTTGATGAAAAAGGGGAACCTTTAGAAAAATAATTTAACTTACTTTAGTTTGTTAAACCGGTAGGGAGCGATTTCACACCTTGCCTTATTTATATGGATATTATTCTAATAGCAGCAGTGACAGCCGATGGTTTTATCGCTAGAAACAGTCATGAAATCATAGACTGGTCGCAGGATTTACACCTGTTTAAAGAACAAACATTAGGACATACTGTTATTATGGGATCGCACACTTTTAACAGCATGCAAAATGAGCTGACGGGACGCGATATTATAGTTATGCATAGAAATGACAACCCAAAAACGATATTGGACAGTATAGATTCAGATAAATGTTTTATTGCCGGAGGCGGCAGAACAAACACACGGTTTGCCCCATATTTAACACATCTGTATTTGACCCCCCATCCGCTCGTATTTGGCAAAGGGGTAGCGCTGTTTTATGATCTGGAGGAGGAGTTGCAACTGGAGCTAGTACAAAAACTGGAGGTTAATAATAATATCAATCAGCTGCAGTACAGGGTTCTGCGGTGAGCCTACATTCGATTTAATTGGACAATTATATTATCAATAATTGATTTGCCGCTAAAACGCACAAGGTCTTCGGCGGGAAGACCGAAATCACTACTATAATTACGAATTGTTTCGCGCGCTGCTTCGTCAGCTTCAGAATAAGTGATCAAGCTGAATCCGGCACATACACAAGGCTTAAAGACCTTCATGAGATCGAGATATAGATTAAGAGTGTTAATCACTGGAGGCATGGGGTGATTAAAAGTGTCTATTTCACGAATAGGTTCATGACACATGATAAGCATATCGGGCATGGAGCCATGTAATAAACCTAGGGCAACGCCGGAATAAGCCATGTGTGTTATAGAACCCTGACCCTCTACAATTACGATATCACAATCGCTGGCCACCCTGTCTATTTCAGCCTCAATTGTACCAGTAATAAAATCGCCGATCACGGCATCAACAGCAACCCCGCACCCACTTAGCAACATACCAGTTTGGCCCGTACCAACAAACGCTGCGTTTACACCACGCGCCTGAAGTTTGTTTTTTATTTCCCAGGCCGCGGTCATTTTTCCAGTATCACAATCAGTTCCCACGGTTAACAGTATAGGTGTTTTGCGATTTTTCCATGAGCCCTTTGTAAACGGCAGAGGATCTGGAGGTTTGCGTAAGTCGGTAATGGTTATGCTGTTTTTTACCGCCAGACTTGAAAAAGTCGGATCATTGCTTAAAAATTCATGCAATCCACAAATGATGTTTAAACCGTTTTCAATAGCCGTTATTACAGAAGAGCGCATATTCTCTGGCAAATAACCACCTTCTGTCGCTATGCCTATTAATAATGTGTCAGGTTTATATTGCAGTGCATTTTCAACATCGCCCACCACTGGTGTATCACCGCCAATTTTCATGACATTATCTGTTGTTTTTCCAGCGTTGGTTGAATCAATGCAGCAAACTACATCTTCGGGTCTGTAACGGAGTATAGCGTTGCCGGTTTTTGCATAGAGGAAGTTGAAGCGCCCTTCAACCAGAATTGCAAAGCGTGCCATTATAGTTCAGGGGTTATTTTGCGGCGCGTTTGGCGCGGAAGACGGCTGCCTTGATTTTCCCCCGCAAAACTTTGTTATCAAGCGCATTGATTTCATCCATATTGCCCTGCGCTCCGGCATCGACAAGGCGCGTTATCAGCTCCTCTTCAGATTCATTTTCAGC
>Ga0257109_1000706_pt1 | contig 11226 bp, 10 predicted proteins | sample LP_taG_8_FD_191566 | JGI IMG/M metagenome (GOLD analysis project Ga0257109, IMG submission 191566) | Marine microbial communities from Northeast Subartic Pacific Ocean, Canada - LP_J_2011_P26_2000m | ecosystem: Environmental > Aquatic > Marine > Oceanic | place: Canada: Northeast Subartic... | reverse complement strand
AACTCATTAACTGTGAACCTGCATTTACTCATGACTTCCTTTTACCGCCCCAATGGTAAACGAAAAAAAATACTCATTGAGAACAACGCCTTTCCTTCCGATCGATATGCTGTTCAATCTCAGCTGAAAATTCATGGAAATCATCCTAAAGAGGGTTTAATAATACTCAATCCTGATCAGGGGGATACAATTACCACCGAGTGGATTTTGGACTGCTTCCACCATCATGGGCATGAAATTGCACTGGTGCTTATTGGAGGTGTGAATTATTATACTGGGCAAGCCTTTGATATGAAAGCCATTACCAAGAAAGCTCATGAGTACGGATGTTTAGTTGGATTTGATTTGGCCCATGGTGCAGGAAATCTCCATCTTAAATTACATGATTGGGGCGTTGATTTTGCGGCTTGGTGTGGTTATAAATATTTGAATGGTGGCCCTGGAGCCCCTTCTGGAGTTTTCATCCATGAACGCCATCTGGGTAAATCAGACATCCTCCGTTTTGAAGGTTGGTGGGGACATGATAAATCAACCCGCTTTCAGATGCATGATAAGTTTGTACCAACAGCTACTGCAGAAGCTTGGCAGCTCTCAAATCCACCTATTTTTTCAATGGCTTCATTATTGGCTAGTCTGGAAATATTCCATGAAGCGGGGATAGAAAGTCTCAGGAAAAAAAGTGAAAAACTTACATCCTATCTGGAATTACTGCTAAAATCTGAATTGAAAGATCATATTACGATTATTACTCCTGTATCTGTGAGGAACCGGGGATGTCAGCTGTCCATAAGGCTGAAAAACCCAATTTCCAATATCATAGATATTCTCCATAAAAAAGGGGCAGTTTGCGACTTGAGGGATCCAGATGTGCTCCGGGTAGCACCTGTACCTTTGTACAATTCCTTTGATGACTGTCATCAATTTGTCCATATTTTGAAAGAGATACTTAATGGATCATGATATGAAAACAATCATTGGTTCTGGTTTGGCAGGTCCACTTCTGGCTATTTACCTGAGCCAACGGGGATATCCTGTACAGCTATATGAAAAACGTCCGGATCTTCGGGTAGAAAATATTCCTGTAGGCCGATCTATTAATCTGGCTCTTTCTCACAGAGGAATCAAGGCCATTAAGTCTGCAGATGTTTTTGATAAAATAGATCCCCTGCTCATTCCCATGAAGGGTCGGATGGTTCATCTCTCTAGTGGAGATATTGAATTCCAGCCTTATAGTATTCATCCTTATGAGCATATCAATTCTGTATCTAGGGGAGAATTAAATAAAATTCTTATGACCAAGGCTGAAGCATCAGGAAAAGTACAGATTTATTTTGATCATTCGTTATTAGAAATAGATGGGGATACAAATGAACTGGTTTTTGAAAATGGAAACCGGGCTCCGGTTACAGATCACGTTTTTGGAGCCGATGGAGCAGGCTCAGTCATCCGAAATTATATTGATGAGAAAGTATTGTCACCCTCCTGTGTGGATCCATTGGGCCATGATTACAAGGAACTTCATATTGCACCCGGTAAAGATGGCGAGTTTCAATTAGATTCTAGTGCTCTGCATATCTGGCCCCGGGGTGAATTCATGCTTATTGCCCTGCCCAATACGGATAAATCATTTACCTGCACACTATTTTTACCGGCTGAAGGTAAAAGGAGCTTTGAATCTCTGGGAACACCAGAATTGATAACAGAATTTTTTCATACCTATTTTGAAGATGTCCAACCCCTTTTAGAAAACTTTCCCAATACTTTTTTTGACAATCCTACAGGAAAACTGGCAACAGTTTATACCGATGAGTGGCAGTATAATAATCAGTACTGCCTGATAGGTGACGCGGCTCATGCGGTTGTACCCTTCTTTGGGCAGGGCATGAATGCGTCATTTGAAGACTGTGAAGTCCTCATGCAATGTTTGGATGAAGCCCAGGGAAACTGGGAGGGGGTGTGTAAAAAATATAGTTCTGTCCGGAAATCAGATGGTGATGCCATTGCTAAAATGGCCATAGAAAACTATGTGGAAATGCGGGATTTGGTAAGCCGAAAAGAGTTTAAACAACAAAAAGAAATAGCCAACATACTGATGGAACGATTTCCTGACCGATTTATTCCCCGATACAATATGGTGAGTTTTACCTCCATCCCCTATTCGGAGGTCTATAGGCGGGGTGCTATTCAGAAAGAAATTATTTCTAAGCTTGATCTTAAGAAACCGGACCTAACCGCGGCTGAATCTATGATCAAAGAAAAGTTGTCCCCCTTGGTATGATTGTATCACTACAGCATCAAAGGAAAGTTTACACCCTTGATACATCCCGCTTTGTAGATTTGTCCATCCCCTATCATTTTAATGGGCCCCAGCCCAATTATTATGATGTGAATCCAGGAAGGTTAGTCCCATTAAAATTAGGTAAAAAAACTTACTCAGTTGTGGATGGAGCCGGATGCAATGTACCAGAAATCAGTATGAATATCCACTGTACGGGTACTCATACAGAAGGTGTGGGACATTTGTTGGAACAAAATAATTCAGTGACAGAATGTATAGAGGACCTTTTCTTTCCGGCGGTACTTATAACGGTGCAACCCATTCTTTTTTCGGCCTGTCCGGACAACTATCATGTTGTTGTTCAAGAAGATGAGCAGGTTATTAACAGGGAATCTCTTGAAAAGGCATTTCAACAGTTTCAGGATTACCGCCCGTTATCCATTATAATCCGGACCCTACCCAATCCTGCAGAAAAACAATTTTATCGCTATACAGAACAGGTACCGATTTTTTTCACCCACGATTCTATTGCTTTCCTTTCAAATCAAGAAATTCAGCATCTGGTAGTAGATATTCCCAGTCTGGATCGGATGGAAGACGATGGCATTTTGGGTAATCACCGAATTTTCTGGGGTAACGGAAAAAACCTGAAGGGTGATCTGGACTCCAATTCACATCGAACAGTTACAGAACTGGCATATATTTCAGATGATATTGAAGATGGTTTTTATTTTCTGGAAATCCAGCTGCCCCGTTTCCAATGTGATGCAGCCCCCAGTAGACCCCTTCTCATGAAGCCCGTTTAAAGACTGTTGGATATAAAATAATTCGAACGTATTATTTCCAGGTTTTCCATGGTTTCCTTTTATCAAACAATTCATTCGTTGCAATAAAGAATTACCACTCCTTAATCAAATACAAATCAGTTTAAAAAAAGGCGAGAAAATGAGGGCTCTGAACAAATTTAAAAAAGGTTAGTTTTCAGGGGATTTATCGGGAGAAAGAACAGCATAATTTTGCCAAAACCCTACCGATTCAGCCCAATCTTTTGATGTATATTGTCCCTTTGTTCCCCCGAGCAGCTCCATTTGATTTCGCATCATAGTTATCGGTCCCATTGGTAATTTATCAATTCCTTCAGGAATAGCATTTATACTGATTAGTTCCCATTCTTCAGTTGTACTCTGTTCATTGTTTTCTTTTAAAACATCGTGACGATATAATACCAGCTCCACCTTTCCTGCTGGCAGAGGTGTACCATTTAAAGCGCGAATACGTAAATAAGGGTTTTCCCTTTCTCTCCGTTTTACTCTTTTAGTTATGAGTTTTGTGTTTTCATCAATCTTTACCAGCGGACATATAAAATGATGTACAAGTTTTGGGGATACTTCAACTAATATGACTCCATCCCTGTATCCTTGCCTGAAATGATTATTACTTAACCTCTCTTCTGCATGAAGGGCAATTTCTTCAAATGATAGATTCGATGAATAGGTTTTTCCTGATCCTTTTACCTGCCGGCGTACAAATTCGTTTACTGCAACCATATAGTAAAATTCATAAATGATAAGAAGAGGAGTTGATGTTTAATTTCCTGGCTTCTTTTTTTATAATCGATATTTTGCACTATTTACCCTCCATCCACTCCCTATTTTAGGTTGAATATTTCAGAGTATAATTTTTAAGGAATTTGTTTAGAATAAATTAGCTCTGAGGGGATTCCCAGTCAGAAAAGAAGCCTCCTCCCATGAGTTCGTCAAACATTTCCACAGGTAGCGCAGGTGAAGTAGAAAAGCTTATTCCAGAGTAGTGTGAAATTTCAACCGAAGTCTGCATAGCAGTTTTTGTGTTTTGAAAATCTACCAAGAACAAAAGATCATATTCACCTAAAATTGCAAACATCTTGAGAATATTACCATTACGTTTTTTAATGATTTCTACAATTTTCTCCGTCCGTTCTTGGGACATATTGGTGAACCCCTCTGCAGTATATTTCCCGAACATTATGAATGTTGACATAAAGTTCAATCCTTTATAAATATGTTAATTGCAAAATTGACACGGAAACATAATCAAAGAATTCTCAAGAATGAAACAAAAGAATCACTGGGTTTTCTTGTTGAGAATTCCAGAAAAAGTTCTATAATGATGTTATTATATAGATTCCTCCGTTATAATCAACAATGAATAGTTCACCCTCATTTGTTTTACCAAATGAGGATAAATAAAAACTATTTTTGTTCATACTATTTAAAATCTCAGGGGTGTGATTTTTTATATTTTTAGTTTCACCATTTTCATAGATAAAACTCCAGACTTTACCAGTGCAATAGTCACCAAAAATGTATCGTCCGTAGAATTCGGGAATTTTATTCCCGCGATAGACATATCCACCTGTAATAGAACATCCATCCATTTTATTTTGTTTTATTCCAGCCAGAGTTTTCAAGTAATTGGCATTATTTGGATATTCCCAAATTGGCTCAATAAGATTTGTATTATTGCATTCGATTTCTTCAGGATAACAATGGAATCCCTCCATTATATTCCAGCCAAAATTTTGCCCACCCATTTTATTTGCCAGAATGACATCAATCTCTTCCCAGTTATTTTGCCCAACGTCCCCGATAAATAAATTACCAGTCAGCGAATCAAAGGAAAAACGCCAAGGATTTCGTAATCCGTAACAAAATATTTCTTCCTTTACATTTTTCTTACCGATAAACGGATTATTTTGTGGAATTGTATATTGATCTGGATTGGTGTTCACATCGATCCGGAGAATTTTCCCCAAAAAATTATTAAGATTTTGAGCATTGGTTTCAGGATCACCAGCTGATCCTCCATCACCAAATCCAATATACAAATAACCGTCTGGCCCAAAAGCAATGCCCCCTCCATTATGGTTGGAATAAGGTTGTTTCAATTTTAGCAATATTTTTTCTGAGCTCGGATTAATAGTGAGACTGTCTGCTTTGAATCGTGAAATGATAGAATAATCATTCTTATCTACATAATTAATAAAACAGAATCCATTTATTGAAAATTCAGGGTGAAAAGCGAAACCCAATAAACCCATTTCATCACCCGGAAATAATGGATAATGAACCCTGTCTTGAATATCCAAAAACGGAAGTTTTAATACAGTTTTATTATTTATGATTTGAATGACGCCTTTTTGCTCAACCACGATTATCATTTTGTGATCTGTTGGATGAGAAACTGCATAAATGGGTTTATCAAATCCGTCTGCGATTTTTCTGGTTTGAATTTGAGAGACTGAACCTGAAATGAAAATTATACCAATGAGGAATAATATTTGTATTTTTTTTATGATCCGGGGCAATTCATTCTCTCTAGTATGAGTTAGAAACTTAGCATAAATATAATGAGAAATTTCAATTAACATTGAATATAGCGGTATTAAAATATTTTTTAGATTTCCAAAGGTAGGGTCTTCAATTTCATAGCGTTATTCATATGATTAAATTTGTTTCGGCAATTTAAAAAGATGCCTATACGACAGCAGGAATTACTTTTGTTGGAGGATCTATTGAAGTATTAGCTAGTTTTTTTATTTATAGTCAACAAATCCATTTAAAACCCATAAAATCAGATGTCCACAATCATTGTGAAGAAAACAACTGGTTCTGTTGATATTTAATAAATGTTCATTGCACAGCGAAAACCGAAATCACTGAACTGTTTTTCAGGAGGAAGACTGCTTCGTTCGGCACAACGCGTGAAGCGGATTAGGTGCCGCCATGATCCTCCTCTTGCCACACGGCGGGCACCACGCTTGGGACCATGGGGATTTCGGTTTGGAGAAATATCATAGTAATTTGGATCATACCAATCTGCGCACCATTCATGGATACCCTCTGACATATTGTAAAGGTTATAACCATTTTTTCCTTCAGTTCCCTTGATGGTAAGATAAGCATTTCGTCCTCCCAAATGATTCCCAGGGAGTTTGTTTCCCCAGGAATATTCACATCCTTTCACACCGCCTCTTGCCGCTTTTTCCCGTTCTGCTTCAGTTGGTAAACGGTAAGGTTTTCCCGTTAACTCTTTTAACCAATTACAATATGTGATTGCATCGTACCAGCTGGTACCGACCACAGGATGATCCGGGGTTGAAAAATTTGATTTATTCCAAAATGGAGGAGGAGGATATGCTTTCATTTTTATGAACAATGCATACTCTCTGTTTGTTACCGGATAATTACCAATTGCAAAAGAATCAATCCAAACAGTATGGATAGGCGCTTCATTTGATGAACCGTTTTTACTTCCCATAAGAAAACTGTCTTCGGGGATTTTGATATATTCAGGTTCGATATAGCTTTGTTTTTTCACTTACTAAAATTACTTTTAAATTTATTACAAAAAAGAAAAGAAGGAAGGTTTAAAAGTATCCTTAAACTTACATTCATAACATTAGTTTACTTTAATATTACTATTTAAAAATATGTGGATAGGTGAAAAAGACAGTAAAACCTTTTCTTATCAAAATAGTCTTGAAAAGCTTTTTGGTGAACAACCAATTATTGTGGGGAAGTGAGTAGAGTGAGCTGTACAATGATTTCCGTCATTGTTCCTACGTACAATCGCGCCCATCAGCTTCCCAGGGCTCTTGATTCAATTTTATGTCAATCCTACTCACCAAAGGAAATTATCGTTGTGGATGATGGGTCCACCGATGAAACCTCAGATTTGATGACTTCAGAGTATTCGGAGATTGTGTTTATTCAGCAACAAAATACTGGTGTAAGCAGTGCTAGAAATGCGGGAATAAAACGTGCATCTGGCGACTGGATTGCATTTCTTGATTCAGATGATGAATGGCTCCCCAAAAAACTAGAAATCCAGATGAAAGCGCTTTATAAAAATCCCGAAATAAAAATATGTCATACAAACGAAATCTGGATTCGGAATGGAAAAAGGGTTAATCCTAAAAAGAAACACGGAAAATTTGGCGGATGGATTTTTCAAAAGTGTTTGCCATTGTGTTGTATTTCTCCATCTAGTGTGATAATTCACAAAAGTATTTTTAAAGAGATCGGATTATTTGATTACTCTCTTCCCGTGTGTGAAGATTACGATTTGTGGCTCCGCATTACTGCACGGAATCCAGTGTTGTATATCGAGAAACCGTTTCTTATCAAATATGGGGGGCATGAGGATCAGCTTTCCAAAAAATACTGGGGTATGGACCGATTCCGAATTAAGTCCCTGGAGAAAATCATATCTTCAAGAGTACTTTCAGATTTGGATGAAAATGCAGCGAAAAAAATGCTGATGGAAAAAATATATATTTTTATTCAGGGTGCACAAAAACGAGGTAAAATAAAGGAAGTCAAAAAATTTAAAGAACAATACTCTACATTTTTACAGTGATAGGGAAAATAAATTTTGTGGTTGCTCTCTTCTGTGAAGCAAAACCAATAATCACTCATTTTAATCTCAGTAAAAGTGATTCCACCTTATTCAAAATCTATTCTAATCAAAACCATTCGATTTGGCTTATTATTTCAGGTATTGGATCATCTGCTTCCTCAAGGGCAACAAAACACCTTGCTTTAGCTTCGGAAGCAGATATGGGTACAGCGTCGTGGTTAAATATAGGAATTGGCGGTCACGATAATTTGCCACTGGCAAAAGCCATTTTAGCGCACAAGATTACTGATTCTCAAACTGGAAAAGCATGGTTTCCCCAACTGGTATTTGATCCGCCATGTTTAACGGCATCAGTTAAAACAGTCGAAAAACCTGACTTTAATTATCCAGACGATAATGTTGTAGAGATGGAAGCATCCGGATTTTATTCTTCTGCGGAATCCTATTCAACAAGGGAAATGGTTCACTGCATGAAAATAATTTCTGATAATTCGCAGTCTCCTGCCGGTAAAATTACCGCAGCTATGGTTGATAAATTAATCAGCAGGAATCTATCAATCATAAAAGAGTTGGTAAGAAAACTTCAGTTTTTATCAATGAAGGAACAAGAAAGAACTTCAGATCCTCCATTTTTTCAAGAGTGCCTTTCCCGCTGGAATTTTACTGTCACTCAAACCCATCAATTGAAATCTCTCCTCCGGAAATGGTTATTACTCCAGTCAGGAAAAGATGTTATAGATGTTTTATTAACTGACTGTAAGGATAGCCGTAATGTCATTCAAACATTGGATCTTCATTTGAAGAATACCCCTGTATGGATGGATCATGATTGAAACAATTTATATAGAATCGGAAATTCGAAGCCATCCCAGAACTGAAAGTATCCTCAGCCGTTTTTCAAAAGCAAGGATTGTGGAATGTGAACGCTATGGGGAAGTATTCAATCCTAAAAAACAGAATTTCCGTTTACAGAAAATGAAACCAGCTCTAATTATTGCCAGAAAACACAGAAATTTTATATTGGATGCTCCGAAAGGATTTGGAATTGGTGGAAGGAAAAATTATTATTTTTCTCATATGCTCAACTGTATTTATGACTGCAGATATTGTTTCCTTCAGGGAATGTACCGTTCAGCAAATTATATATTATTTGTGAATTATGAAGATTTCCAGAATGAAATAAATAATATTGTAGAACAAAATCCTGATGAGAAAGAAATCACTTTTTTCTCCGGTTATGATTGTGATTCCCTTGCTCTGGAATCAGTTACCCGGTTTGTACGGGAATTTCTTCCCTTCTTTCAAAAACATAAAAAAGCAGTTCTTGAACTTCGCACAAAAAGCATCAATGTTGATGAATTATTGAATCATGAAGTCATTCCCAACTGTGTTGTTGCCTATAGTTTTACTCCTGAAAATATTTCTCAAAAATTGGAACATGGTGTCCCACCTGTAAAAAAACGGATACAGACAATGAAGAGTTTGGCTGAAAAAGGCTGGCAGGTTGGGATACGTCTGGATCCGTTGATTTACCATGAAGGCTATCAAAAATATTACAGTAAATTAATTCAGGATATTTTTCATGCAATTCCGGTTGAAAGTATTCATTCTGTGAGCACTGGCCCAATGCGTTTCCCGGAAAAAATGTTTCATACTATCAAACAGCTCTACCCGGATGAACCCCTTTTTGCAGGTCCCCTTGAAAATCGAAATGGTTTAACTTCCTATTCAGAGGGAATTGAGACAGAAATGATGAATTATTGTAATACTATTTTAGAAAATCATCTACCGAAAAATAAGCTTTTTTCCTGCCTTCAATCATCATTTTAAATTTTTTTCAATATCGAATACCTAGTGGAACAATGATTCCCATACCAACACATCTGCTTTTTCTGGTTGTAGCGTTATCCCAATTACTTAATGGAGCCAGCCCATCAAAAATTGATCCTGCTACATTACATTTAAAAGAAGCCTTTGCCGTGAGAATTTCTACTCCTCCAATAATTGATGGAGACCTTACTGATCCTGTCTGGAAAAAAGCTATTCCCATTTCGGACTTTTTACAGGTAGAGCCTGAAGATCTGGGGAGTCTTATAGAACTAACTGAGGTGCGCATAATCTACGACGATAACAACATTTATGTGGCTATCCGCGCCTTTGACTCAGAACCTGAAAAAATTGTAGGGCGCTTGGCACGACGGGATTCCTGGATGGAAGCAGGAGAGAATAATGCTGACTGGGTGGGGGTAATGTTTGACAGTCGAAACGATAATCGTACAGCTTTTACCTTTTTTGTCAATTTTTCTGGAGTCAAATTTGATGCCTACATTTATGACGATGAAGAAATTGACATATCATGGAATGGAATCTGGGATGTTGAAGTGAACAGGGATGAGCTGGGCTGGATGGCAGAATTCGAACTTCCCTTTTCCATGTTTAGGTTCAGTGCAGTGGGGAATCAAGAATGGGGTATGTTGCTTAACCGGAGAATACAAAGGAAACAGGAAGAACAAATGTGGCCGGGGATAAAACGGGGAACTGAAGGATTTGTGTCACGTTTTGGAGTTCTGAGAGGCATCGAGGATGTTCCTCCTCCCAAACAATTAGAAATTTTACCCTATATTCTGGGAGGAATACACAAAAACGATGATGATCGTCTGACTAAAAATACTGGGCTTGATGTAGAATTTGGACTTGGCAGCAACACGACACTCAATGTGGCATTTAATCCCGATTTTGGTCAGGTTGAAGCGGACCCATCCGTGTTGAATCTCAGTGCATTTGAAACTTTTTATGAGGAAAAACGACCGTTTTTTGTTAAGGGAGGATCCTTTTTTAAGAATCGTATCCAGTTTTTCCATTCCAGGCGGATTGGCAAAGAGCCTGGATATTTTTCTCCCTCTCATGGGGAAATTATTGAAAGTCCAGATCTTACTACAATTTTAAGTGCGGTAAAAATCATGGGAAAAACAGAAAGCGGATTAAGTTTTGGGGTTATAGAAAGTGTGACGGATGAAGAGTATGGAATTTGGGAATATGAAATTGGAGACTCAACTCTAGCCCAGGATTTTCTTTTGGAGCCCTACACAAATTATCTTGTAGGTCGCATTGAAAAACCAATCATAAATGATGTGTCCACCATCGGTGCTATGGTTACGGATGTCAGGCGAAAAGAGGCAACGGGGGCATTCACTGGCGGGTTGGATTGGGACGTACGGTTGTTTGACAATCGGTTTGGATTTAGTGGACAACTGGCACAATCAGATGTCAATGGGGATAAGGGCTATGCCGGGAGGTTTTATGCAGGATATTCTGATCCTGTCTGGTGGAATATAAATATTATCGGCGCCTGGTTTAGTGATTCTTTTGATATTAACGAGCTGGGTTATTTGGAAAGAAACGGGTTTTGGAAATCGGGTATATTCGGGGAAATACGGAGACAGGATCCTTGGGGCCCATTCTTAAGGAATGAGCTGGAGTATCGCTTTTTTTACAAATCTCGAAATGATGGACTGCCGCTGGCGAAACACCTTAGAATTGAACAAAAT
>Ga0257109_1000696_pt1 | contig 11280 bp, 7 predicted proteins | sample LP_taG_8_FD_191566 | JGI IMG/M metagenome (GOLD analysis project Ga0257109, IMG submission 191566) | Marine microbial communities from Northeast Subartic Pacific Ocean, Canada - LP_J_2011_P26_2000m | ecosystem: Environmental > Aquatic > Marine > Oceanic | place: Canada: Northeast Subartic Pacific... | reverse complement strand
CGACGTCTGACACCTTCATCGAGAAGGACTCCTCGGTGAACGACGAGATCGACAGGCTGAGGCACTCCACCACAGCCTCGCTGCTGACCCGCAGGGACACGATCGTGGTCGCATCGGTCTCGTGCATCTACGGCCTGGGCTCGCCGGAGCACTACGAGGGCCAGCTCCTCGTGCTGGAGGTCGGTCAGGAGGTGGACCATCGCGCCACCCTCGGACGCCTCATCGACATGCACTACGAGCGCAATGACATGGTGCTGGAGCGCGGCAGGTTCCGGGTAAAGGGCGACACGCTGGAGATCCACCCCGCTTACGAGAAGACGGCGTTCAGGATCTCCCTCTTCGGGGATCTCATCGAGGCGATCACCGAGGTGGACCCACTCACCGGCGACCACATTCGCCCACTGGACGAACTGGTGGTGTTCCCCGCCACCCACTACATGGCGGACGCTCCCAACATCCGTCGGGCGATCGTCGGCATCGAGGCCGAGCTGGCTGACCGCCTGGCCGTGTTCGAGGCGGACGGAAGGCTGCTGGAGGCACAGCGCCTGCGGATGCGCACCGAGTACGACCTGGAGATGCTGGCCGAGCTGGGGTACTGCAACGGCGTCGAGAACTACTCGATGCACCTGGATGGGCGGTCCTACGGGGATAGGCCGTACACCCTGTTGGACTACTTCCCCGATGACTTCCTGGTCGTCCTGGACGAGTCGCATGTGGCCGTTCCCCAGTTGCACGGCCAGTACGCGGGCGACCGGAGCCGCAAGAAGACGCTCGTGGAGCACGGCTTCCGGTTGCCTTCCGCAGCCGACAACAGGCCACTCACCTTTGAGGAGTTCATCGGCCGGGTGGGACAGGTCGTGTTCCTCTCGGCCACACCCGGGGCATGGGAGCTCGAGGCCAGCAGCCGGGTGGTGGAGCAGATCGTCCGCCCCACGGGGCTCATCGATCCGGAGGTGATGGTCAGGCCCACGAAGGGCCAGATCGACGACCTGCTGGAGATGATCTCGCAGCGGGTGGAGGCCCAGCAGAGGGTCCTGGTGACCACGCTCACCAAGAAGATGGCCGAGGACCTCACCGACTACCTGCTGGAGCAGGGGGTTCGGGTGCGTTACCTGCACTCCGACGTGGACACGGTGCAGCGCATCGAGATCCTGAGGGACCTTCGGCTCGGGGAGTTCGACGTGCTCGTCGGAATCAACCTCCTGCGAGAGGGCCTCGACCTGCCCGAGGTGTCGCTGGTGGCGATCCTGGACGCCGACAAGGAGGGGTTCCTCCGGAGCGAGACCTCGCTGGTCCAGACGATCGGCCGGGCGGCCCGGAACGTGGACGGGGAGGTCGTCATGTACGCCGATTCGGTGACCCCCTCGATGCAGCGGGCCATCGGCGAGACGATGCGGCGCCGGAGCATGCAGGAGGCGTACAACCTGGAGCACGGCATCGACCCGCAGACCATCCGCAAGGCGGTGAGCGACATCCTGGAGATGATCCGGCCCGGTTCCAAGGCCCCGACTCCGGCGGGGCGGCGGCGCCGTACCGAGCGCCTGGTGCAGGACTTCGCCTCGATGGGCCTGGATGACCTGCAGCGCCTCCTGTCCACTCTCGAGCAGGAGATGGGAGAGGCCGCCGCCGACCTCAGGTTCGAGTACGCAGCCAGTCTCCGGGACGAGATAAGGGAGATCGAACGGGAGCTCCGGGACCTCTCCGAGGCGGTCTGAGCATGCTCCCGTACGACCCCGACGTCCTCGGAGCGACTCCACTCGCCGGCCCGTGGCTCCCGCCGGCGCGGGCGTAGGCTCGCCGGCGATGTCCGACCGGTTGATCGTCAAGGGTGCACGCGAGCACAACCTCAGGGACGTGGACCTGGATCTCCCGCGGGACCAGCTCATCGTCTTCACCGGCATCTCCGGCTCCGGGAAGTCGTCGCTGGCCTTCGACACCATCTACGCGGAGGGCCAGCGTCGCTACGTGGAGTCGCTCTCGGCGTACGCCCGCCAGTTCCTCGGGCAGATGGACAAGCCCGACGTGGACTTCATCCTGGGGCTCTCACCGGCGATCTCGATCGACCAGAAGAGCGCGTCTCGCAACCCCCGTTCCACCGTCGGGACCATCACCGAGGTCTACGACTACCTTCGCCTGCTCTACGCCCGGATCGGCGTGCCGCACGATCCGGAGACCGGCGAACGCCTCGTTCGACAGACCCCGCAGCAGATCGTGGACCGGGTACTCGAAATGGAGGAGGGCACCCGGTTCCAGGTCCTCGCACCGGTGGTGCGTGGCCGCAAGGGCACCTACGACACCCTGTTGGCGGACCTGGCGGCGCAGGGATTCAGCCGTGTGATCGTGGACGGCGAGCCGCACGACCTGGGCGACGAGGTGGACCTGGCCCGTTACGAGATGCACACGATCCAGGTGGTGGTCGACCGCCTGGTGCTGCGCGACGGCCTGGAACGTCGCCTCACCGAGTCGATGGAGACGGCGCTGGCCCTGGCCGAGGGGATTGCGGAGATCCAGGTGCTTCCACGCGACGGCGAGGTGGACGAGGACGGCCAGCCGGTGGAGCCCCGGACCATCGTGTTCAGCCAGCATCTCTCGCGCCCCAGCGACGGCAGGTCCTTCGAGGACCTGGCGCCCCGGAACTTCTCCTTCAACAGCCCCTACGGGGCCTGCGGCCACTGCAACGGCCTCGGATCGGTCTTCGAGGTGGATGCCGAGCTGGTTGTCCCCAATCCCGACCTGAGCCTCTCGGAGGGAGCCATCGCCCCATGGTCAGGTGGCCGGAACCGCTATTTCGCCCGTCTCATCGAAGCGGTCGCCGAGGATCAGGAGATCGATCCCGGGACGCCCTGGCGGAAGCTCTCGGCCAAGCACCGTCGGACCCTCATGGAGGGCGGCATCGGAGGGCGGGTGAAGGTCAGGTACAAGAACCGCTTCGGCCGTTCCCGCGTCTACTCGGCCAACTTCGAAGGGGTGATGCCCTACCTGCGACGTCGCCACAAGGACGCCGAGACTGACGTGCAGCGGGACCAGATCGAGGGCTACATGCGCCAGGTGGCATGCCCGGACTGCGGAGGAGCGCGCCTGAACCCGCTCTCCCTGGCCGTGACGATCGACGGGCACTCCCTCTCGGAGGTCTGCGGCCTCTCGATCGCCGAGGCCGCCAGGGTCCTGACGGAACTGGAGTTGACGGATCGGGAGTCGACCATTGCAGAACAGGTCCTGAAGGAGGTCAACGCCCGGCTGGGCTTCCTGCTCGACGTCGGCCTCGACTACCTCAGCCTGTCCCGGTCGGCGGCAACCCTGGCCGGCGGGGAGGCGCAGCGCATCCGCCTCGCCTCCCAGATCGGCAGCGGCCTCGTCGGGGTGCTGTACGTGCTGGACGAGCCGTCCATCGGCCTCCACCAGCGGGACAACCGTCGCCTCATCGAGACCCTGGAGCGCCTCAGGGACCTCGGCAACACGGTGATCGTCGTGGAGCACGACGAGGAGACCATCCGGGCCGCCGACCACGTGGTGGACATTGGTCCGGGGGCGGGGGAGCACGGCGGTGAGATCGTCCACTCCGGGGACCTCGAGGGGCTCCTCAGGTCGAAGCGTTCCCTCACCGGCCAGTACCTCTCCGGGAAACGGGGGATCCTGGTACCGCAGGTCCGTCGGCCCGCCGATGGCGACAGCCTCCGGGTACGGGGCGCCCGTGAGAACAACCTGCGGGACATCCAGGTGGAGTTCCCGCTGGGATGCTTCGTGGCCGTGACCGGCGTCTCGGGGTCGGGGAAGTCAACCCTGGTTAACGAGATACTGCACAAGGCCCTCATGCAGAAGGTGTACCGCTCCAAGGTGCCACCCGGGCTGCACACGGCCCTGGAGGGCGCCGAGCTGGTCGACAAGGTCATCAACATCGACCAGGCCCCGATCGGCCGGACGCCCCGCTCCAACACCGCCACCTACACGGGTGTCTTCGACCACGTCAGGAAGCTCTTCGCCAAGACCGAGGAGTCCCGTATCAGGGGCTATCAGCCCGGCCGGTTCAGCTTCAACGTGAAGGGTGGTCGGTGCGAGGCCTGCGCCGGGGACGGCACGATCCGGATCGAGATGCACTTCCTGCCCGATGTCTACGTCGTCTGCGAGGTCTGCAAGGGGCAGCGCTACAACAGGGACACCCTGGACATCCGGTTCAAGGGACGGACCATCGCAGACGTGCTTGACATGTCCTGCGACGAGGCGCTGGGCTTCTTCCACAAGCAGCCTGCCATCACCCGCCACATGCAGACGCTGGTGGACGTGGGGCTGGGCTATGTGCGCCTCGGCCAGTCGGCACCCACCCTCTCGGGCGGGGAGGCCCAGCGGGTGAAGCTGGCCAGCGAGCTGGCGCGGCGACCGACCGGCCACACCGTCTACATCCTGGATGAACCCACCACGGGGCTCCACTTCGAGGACGTCCGCAAGCTCCTGGGCGTGCTGAACCGACTCGTGGACAACGGGAACACCGTCATCGTGATCGAGCACAACCTGGATGTCGTGAAGACCGCCGACTGGTTGGTGGACCTCGGCCCTGAGGGAGGCGCCGGGGGTGGTGCCGTGATCGCCATCGGCACTCCGGAACAGGTGGCCGAGGTGTCGGAGAGCTACACCGGCCACTTCCTGGCCGGGATGCTGCTCAGGTAATCGACAGCATCCTGTCGAGGGCGACCCTTGCCCACCGGGCGGTCTCGCCATCCACCGTGATCCTGTTCTCCACGCCGCCTTCGACCAGGCCCTCCAGGATCCAGGCCAGGTGGGCGGAGTCGATCCTGAACATGGTCGAGCACGGGCAGACCATCGGGTCCAGGGACACGATCCGCTTGTCGGGGTGCTCTGCGGCCAGTCGGCTGACGAGGTGGATCTCGGTACCGATTCCGAACTCCGAGCGGAAGGCGTCGACCAGGGCTGGGGTGAACCGTTGGTGGACGGAGCAGTGGCCCCGCCACAGCAGGAACGTGAGCTCCTTCACCTGGGCCTCCCTGGCCGCCCGGATCCTGGCGTCGTTGGCCGGGTCATCGGCTATGAACCGCTCAGGGATCGGTGCCTGGAGTCTCAGCATGTCGAAGCCCTCGAGCCTCTCTGTGGAACTCCCGATTATCGGCCGGTGGGGGCAGCCTGGACGCCTCACCACGGGGTTGTCGGCCTCGGGTGCTGATATGTAGCCGGAAACCAGGCCGGCACCATGGGTGTAGGGCAGGGGTGTGACGGGCGACGACCCGCCAGCTACACGGTGGACGTGCGGCCCATATCCTCTGTCAATGGTCGAACGTCCAGCAGCGGGCACCGTGCCTGATGCACCGGGGTCCTACCAGTTCCGTGATGCCGAGGGCCGCGTCCTGTACGTGGGCAAGGCCAAGAGCCTCCGGAACCGTCTGGGCAGCTACTTCGGGCGTCGGGAGACGATGGCCAACCGGACGGCCCAGATGCTCGACGAGGCCACGACGGTGGAGTGGATCCAGGTCGCCAACGAGCTGGAGGCCCTGATGCTGGAGTTCAACCTCATCCAGGAGCACCGGCCGCGCTTCAACGTGGACCTGAAGGACGACAAGTCCTACCCGTTCCTGGCGGTCACCGTGGGTGACGAATGGCCGCGGCCGATGGTCACCCGGGGAAAGCGCAGGCGCGGCGTGAAGTACTTCGGGCCGTACGGGCATGCCGGCGCCATACGCGAGACGCTGGACCTGCTGCTGCGGACCTTCCCCGCCCGGACCTGCACCGACTCCAAGTTCGCAACCCACCAGCGCATGGGGAAGCCGTGCCTCCTCTTCCACATAGAGAAGTGCAGCGGCCCGTGCGTCGGCGAGGTGACACGCGAGGACTACGACGGGATCGTGAAGGCCCTCCTGAGGTTCCTCGACGGGGACACGGACGAGGTGGTCGACCGGTTGAAGAGGGAGATGGCCGAGGCCTCGGCTGACCTGGAGTTCGAGGCTGCCGCCCGCCTCCGGGACCGCCTGGCCAGCGTCCAGAAGGTCCTGGAGAAGCAGACGATGGTCGCCGGCAGGGACGAGGACCTGGACGTGATCGGCCTGGCGGGTGACGACCTGGAGGCGGCAGCCCAGGTGTTCTACGTGCGCCGGGGGCGCGTCGTCGGGCGCAAGGGCTTCGTGGTGGACAGGGCCGACGATCTGGACAGTGGCCAACTGGTGGCCGAGGTGGTGGCCGCCCACTACCGGTCCGATCCACCGCGGGGGATACCCAGGGAGGTGCTGGTCCCCCACGAGCCGGAGGGTGGTGCCCTGCTGGCCGAGTGGTTGGCCGCCGAACGCGGTACCCCGGTGAGCATCCGGGTGCCGAAACGCGGGGACCGGCGCTCCCTGCTGGAGACCGTCACCCGCAACGCCGAGGAGGAGTTCGTCCGCCACCGGCTGAAGCGTGCCGCCGACCACAACACCCGCGCCCGGGCCCTCAGCGAGCTGCAGGAGGCCCTGGGCCTACCGGAGGCCCCGCTGCGCATCGAGTGCTACGACATGAGCCACCTCCAGGGCACCGACTACGTGGGTTCCATGGTGGTGATGGAGGACGGCCTGCCCAGGACGTCCGAGTACCGGCGCTTCAAGATCCGACAGGTGGACGGCAACGACGACTACGCGGCCATGGCCGAGGTGCTCACCCGACGCCTCACCGCCTTCCTGGAAGAGCAGGCGCTGCCCGTCGAAGAGCGCCCCGGGCGCTTCTCCTACCCTCCGCAACTGCTCCTGGTGGATGGTGGGAAGGGTCAGCTGGGTGTGGCCGAACGGGTGGTGGCCGAGCTGGGCCTGGCCGACCGCATCCCTGTCGCCTCGCTCGCCAAGCAGCTCGAGGAGGTCTTCCGGCCGGGGTCGTCCGAGCCGGTGAAGCTGGAGCGTGGGTCCGAGGGGCTCTACCTGCTACAGAGGATCCGCGACGAGTCCCACCGGTTCGCCATCGACTACCACCGCCGGCTTCGCTCGAAGCGCATGACGGGTTCGGTGCTGGATGGGATCCCCGGTCTGGGTCCGACCCGCCGCAAGCGGCTGGTGGCAGCGTTCGGCGGGGTGAGGGCCGTGCAGCGGGCTCCGCTGGAGGACCTGGTCGCCCTCAGCTGGCTGCCCGACGCGGTCGGCGAGGCGGTGTTCGCCAAGGCCCACAGGCCGGGGTGACCCCCCCGGTCAGCCTCCGACCATCAGTCCCACGGCACCGACAGCCACGACCATGCCGACGATCTGGTTGGCACTCATCCGTTCGTCCAGCACCGTCCGGGCCAGCAGGACGGTCATCGCCGGATAGAGGGCGCTAATGGTCGCCATGAGGCTCAGCCGTCCATGGTTCACGGCCAGCAGGAAGGCCAGGTTGCCTGTCATGTCGAAGATCCCGGCGGCCACGATCGCACCCAGGGCGCCATCGGAGCGACGGGGAATCGGCGACCCGCCGGAGCGGAGGATCAGGATCACGGCGAGGCCCGCCGCCACGATCCGGGCGGCGACCAGTGGCCACGGCGTGGTGGCGGAGTCGGTGGCATCGATGGCGATCATGAATCCACCGAAGCCGGCGCCGGCCAGCATCGCCTCCAGGACGAGGCCCCGCGGCACCTTCCCGACATGGCCCGGAGTCGACGACACCAGGACGATGGCGGTGAGGCCGATGAGGATCCCCAGGAGGTTCAGCGTCGTGAGCCGCTCCCCGGAGAGGACGTCCCACAGCACCGGCAGGGCGGCCGATCCGACAGCTGTTATCGGAGCCACCACGGCCATGGGTCCGCGTCCGAAGCTGTGGTACAGGCAGGCGATGCCCACACATCCGAACGCTCCGGCCAGTCCGCCCAGGAGGAAGTCGCCGGTCGTGAACGTGTCTGCCATGAACGGGGCGACGACCACGATGAGGCAGAGGCCGATGACGTGGGAGGCGGCCACGATGGTGAGCACACGGGTGCGCCGGGCCGCCAGCCCGCCGAAGAAGTCGCCGGCGCCGAACAGCGCTGCCGAGGCGAGGGCGAAGAGGGCGGACACGACCGCGCAGGCTATGGGTAGCAATGGTGGACGCTGTAGTCCGGACGGTGGCCCTGTCGGGGCCAGCGGTGTGGGACGCTCCCGGCATGGACGACGTGACCGACCCGTGGGAACGACACGCCGGCTGGTGGCAGGAGGGCTTCACCGACGGTGCCGACGCCGAGTACACCGAGCAGATCCTGCCCCTGGCGGCCGACCTGCTGGCCGGCTACGACCGGGTCCTGGACGTGGGGGCCGGCGAGGGCCAGGTGAGTCGTGTGGCGGCCGCCGGCGGTGCCTCCACGACGATAGGCATCGATCCCGCCGCCGCCCAGGTGACGGAGGCGGTGGCGCGCGGTGGCGGTCCGGCCTACCTGCGGGCCGGGGCGGATCGCATGCCCTTCGCCGGGGCCACCTTCGATGCCGTGGTCGCCTGCCTCGTCTTCGAGCACATCGAGGCTGTGGACGAGGCCATCTCAGAGGTGGCCCGGGTACTGCGACCCGGTGGGCGGTTCGCCTTCTTCCTGAACCACCCGATCCTGCAGACGCCGGGCAGCGGCTGGATCGACGACCAGGTCCTGGATCCACCTGAGCAGTACTGGCGTATCGGCCCGTACCTGGTCGAGTCGATCCAGCTGGAGGAGGTCAACAGGGACGTCTTCCTGCCGTTCGTGCACCGGCCGCTCAGCCGCTACGTGAACGCCATGGCCGACCACGGGCTGGTGTTGCGGCGAATGCACGAGCCCGCACCCCCGGAGGGCTTCCTGGCCCGGGCGTCGGAGTACCGGGAGGCCGCCACGATCCCACGCCTCCTGGTGCTGGTCGCGGAGCGGGAGGGCTGAGGAGCACCTGCTGCGGGGGAGGGCCATACGGGCTGCGTCTACGCTGCTCCCATGAGCGACCTGCTGGTGATCACCGGTCTCTCCGGGGCGGGGCGCAGCGAGTTCGCCAAGGACCTCGAGGACCTCGGTTGGTTCGTCATCGACCGCCTCCCACCGGAGATCAGTTCAAAGGTGGCGGACCTGGCCCTGGGTGGTGGGTCCACGTGGGACCGGGTGGCGTTCATCCTGAGGGCGGACCTGGCCGGCGGCGAGACGCTCCGGGCGGTGGAGGAGTTGAGGGCTACGGGGGAACGCCTCCGCGTGGTCTTCCTGGACTGTTCCACCGAGGCCCTGGTGCGCCGCTACGAGAGCAGTAGGCGCCCGCACCCGTTCCCGGTGGATAGCGGCCTCCAGGAGGCCATCGAGGCTGAGAGGGACGTCATGGAGCCCGTACGGGCCGCCGCAGACCTGGTCCTGGACACCTCGGACCTGAACGTGCACGAGCTGCGGGACAGGGTGTCGGCCCTCTACGGCGAGGTGGACGACCGTCCGATGCGCACGACGATCACCTCGTTCGGGTACAAGCACGGCCTACCCCGGGACGCCGACCTCGTATTCGACTGCAGGTTCCTCCCCAACCCGCACTGGATCCCGGACCTGCGACCGTTGAACGGGTGTGACGGGCCGGTGAGCGAGTACGTGCTCAGCCATGAGGCCACGCAGGACTTCCTGGACCAGTTGGACGACATGCTGGCCGTCCTGATGCCGTCGTACGTGTCGGAGGGCAAGTCGTACCTGTCGGTGGCCTTTGGTTGTACGGGCGGGCGGCACAGGTCGGTGGCCGTAGCCGAGACGGTCGCCGAGATGCTCAGGGGCAGGGGCTTCGATCCGGTGGTCAGCCACCGCGACCTCGAGCGGTGAGCACCCCGCGTCGGGTCTGCGCCCTGGGTGGAGGCCACGGCCTGGCGACCAGCCTGCGGGCCATCCGGACCTATGCGGAGGAGGTCACGGCGGTGGTCTCCATCGCCGACGACGGCGGTTCCAGTGGACGGATCAGGGCGTCCGAAGGTGGTCCGGCTCCCGGCGACCTCCGTCGCTGCTTCGAGGCCCTGGGTGACGGTTCGATGCTCACGGCCGAGCTGGGGTGGAGGTTCTCCGGTGGGGAGTTGGATGGGCACGCCCTCGGGAACCTCCTCATTGCTGGTCTCGTGGGCGCCGGCGAGGACCTCGTGGGTGCGCTGGACGAGGTGGGTCGCCTGGTGGGAGCCGTGGGCCGGGTGCTGCCGGCCACGAGTCGACCGGTGGACCTGGTGGCTGACACCGGGGACTGGGAGGTGGAGGGGCAGGTGGCCGTCCATCGGGCTTCCGGGATCGTGAGGCTCCGGCTCGTGCCATCGGACGTGTCGTCGCCACCGGAGGTGGTGACGGCCATCTCCGGGTCCGACCAGGTGGTGCTGGGCCCGGGTTCGTTCTACACGAGCGTGCTGGCGGCCACCCTCGCACCCGACGTGTTGAGGGCACTGGCGGCTCGTTCAGGCCCGCTGGTCCTGGTGGCGAACCTCGTGCCGGACGTCGAGTCGCCTGAGCTGATCGACGACCAGCTGGAGGTCCTGGAGGACCACGGGGTCCGGCCTGACGTGGTCCTGGTGGACGATGTGTTCGAGGAGGCCGTCTCCGGGCGCTGCCCCGTCATGCGGGCGCCCGTATCGGCCCCGGGTGGGTTGATCCACGACCCGGTTGCGCTGGGTGCAGCGTTGGCCACCTGCTCCGTCGCGAACTTGTGAGCCTTTTCCACCTGGGAAACCGTGTAGACGGCTGGACGATCGGCTATCAATGCGGGGATCCGGTGCCATGAGGGCATCGACCGTTTCGCAACAGCTGGGCGACGCCCCAGCGCAGGAGGCAGCACTTTCCATGACAGTCCGTGTGGGCATCAATGGATTCGGCCGAATCGGCCGCAATTTCTTCCGGGCGGCCAGGGCCCGGGGCGCGGACCTGGAGTTCGTCGCCGTCAACGACCTGGGGTCGATCGACACCATGGCGTTCCTCCTGGCCAACGACTCGGTCCACGGCCGCCTCGACGCCCGGGTGAAGGCCACCAGGGACGGCATCACCGTGGACGGCCAGAAGATCAAGGTCCTCTCAGAGCGGAACCCGGCAGACCTGCCGTGGGGAGACCTCGGCGTGGACGTCGTGATCGAGTCGACCGGCTTCTTCACGAGCCGTGACAGCGCGGCCCTGCACCTCGACTCGGGAGCCGGCAAGGTAATCATCTCGGCGCCCTCCGGCGACGCCGACGCCACCTTCGTGGTCGGCGTGAACGACGACGACTACGACCCGGCGAAGCACCACGTCGTCTCCAACGCCTCGTGCACCACGAACTGCTTCGTTCCGATGATCAAGGTCCTGGACGACGCATTCGGGGTGGAGCAGGGCTTCATGACGACGACGCACGGCTACACCGGCGACCAGAGCCTGGTGGACGGTCCCCACAG
>Ga0257109_1000694_pt1 | contig 11290 bp, 6 predicted proteins | sample LP_taG_8_FD_191566 | JGI IMG/M metagenome (GOLD analysis project Ga0257109, IMG submission 191566) | Marine microbial communities from Northeast Subartic Pacific Ocean, Canada - LP_J_2011_P26_2000m | ecosystem: Environmental > Aquatic > Marine > Oceanic | place: Canada: Northeast Subartic Pacific... | reverse complement strand
AATCAGGGAGAAGTTGTAAAAGGTCAACTTCGAATCAGGAACATGAGCAGCAAAACTGTTGCTGTAAAAACTTCCCAAATTATTCTTGCACATGGTTTAAAAAAAGCTTTCAAAGAAGGTACGGGGGGTCCCTGGGAAGTTCTCGAAAAACAAGTAGCAGCTCAGGATATTGCACTGCAGGCCGGCTCTGAACTAACTTTCGGCTGGAATTTCAATTTATCTACAGACTGTCCAATAACTGACAAGCAGGGAGGATTATATCTGCTTTTTGGCGGTGATGAAGCACTAACTGAAGGTGGACGGCTTAATTTACAGATTAACCTGCATCCAATCCTGCAAAATTATTTGCAAACTTTCACGACTCAATTTCGTTTTTTGGAAAAATATCAGAAACGAAAATCAGAATGGACTGAGGTCAAGCTCATTCCTCCAGATTCACGGGAATATCCCAACATGGACTACGTGCTCTGTTTCCTCCGGATTCATGACGAACAACTGGAGGCTCATTATCGATTCAAAATGAGTGGACTCGGACGTACTGGAGAAAAGATGACCGTCACAAAAAAGAATCGTGAGCTTGAGCAGAGCATACCTCCGGAAAAATATCTTCAGCCCGGAGGTTTCCCTAACCGTGCCTGCTTTCGTGAAAATATTGATCAAGCTCTCAATATAGCCAGACCGGAAGTAATTTTTTGATCAGGTTTGCCGCTTTCAATTCATCTCCATTATCACTCCGGACAAAGCGCAGAAAAGACCTGGAGTCCATGAATACAGTTTAAAATCCTGTGCTCAATCTGATCGTGGATCTGAATCCCAAATCAAGTCCGGAATGACAAAATAAATACTTTTTCAGTAAAGCCTAATTATTGCCGGTGGATTAGCGAATATAGGGCTGATCCAGTTCAAACTCCAAATCACCGGTTCCCAAAGAAATCAGACCTTGTGAACGACCTATTATTTCTCCAGGAACAGATTGAAACGGCTGACTGTTTTTATCAGTAAGAATTCTGAGAGAATACTTTCCACTGAGTTGTTGACCTCCCATAGCATTAGTTTGGCCAATACTGAAATTTTGTGGTGGCCTGAAACTCGGGAGCATTTTGATGGCAACAGGACGGCCTTGTTGTGGATCAAAGAGCATGATCACCAATCTATCTTCTAAACCTAGTTTACTCTGCAATTCAGGAGCAACGGTGATTGTGCCCCGGATACTCGTATCTGGAGAATCTGTCTCGACAGCCAAAAGTTCTGCAGGAAAAACCTGAAAAGGGTGGTCCACAGAATATTTTACTCCCTCAGTTCCTAAAGGTAACGGCTGAGATAGAGGCCCAATGACTTCTCCAGCTGTAGGAAGATTTGGGTCCCCATTTTTGTCGGTGAGTACAAGCAGGCGATAAGAGCCGCTGAGCGGTTGACTTGCGTCATCCTGTCCGATACTAAATGTTGAAGGCGGTAAAAAAGGGTTGAGAATTTTCGAAGCAACCAATTCAAATGTTTCCGGATCAAAGAGCAAAACATGAGCATTGTCAGTTTTGACAATTCCTCTTGCTCCCGGACCGGAAAGGATCACACCGCTGATGCTGTACTGTAATTGAGCAGTGCCGCGGCTTACTTCTTTCCAGAGAGCATAAACAGTTAGGCCCACAAAACCAACGAAGGCAGTCAAAAATATAAGTTTGTTTTTGCTCACAATATTTAGTTTTAACGATTGTTATACCAGCACTTCTGCCTGAGGTGTCGTTGGGAGACTTGTGGTTCCCATCAAATATTTATCGATACAACGTGCAGCCTCACGCCCTTCCCAAATGGCCCAAACTACAAGCGAGGCACCACGATTTGCATCACCTGCTACGAACACACCGTCTTTACTGGTCATAAAATTTTCATCTGAAAAAATATCATACATCGGCTGCGCGTTTTTCAGCAATTTTTTAACTTGCTCAGATGTAAAAGGTTTTTCTCCTACACGAACATTCAACTCAACTCCCAGTCCTTCCAGTAATCCATCCAATTCTGGCCCCAAAAATCCCAATGCCAGAAAAACCAAATCAGTGGACACGCTAAACTCTGACCCCGGAACACGCTGCATCGTCATTCGACCAGGCGCAGAGTTTCCCTTTGCTTCCCATTTCCATTCTACACAAACCGCCTGCAAAGCTTTAACCCGGCCTGAGTCGTCGCTGATTATCTTTTCCGTCAAAATATTGGCTCTACAATCCGGATTCGCTTCTTTATGCACTGGAGTAGGACGCGGCACCATATCAACCAGTTCAAACTGATGAATGTTAGGATCTGCACCTTGCCGATTTAGGTTACCCAAACAATCAGCTGCTGTAAATCCGCCGCCGAGAATTACTGCTTTTTTGTTTCCGGATTCGATTTTTTGCTCTTCCGGAATGGAATCCCCGGCGACTTCACGATTGCGCTGCGGAAGATAGTGCATTGCATAATGGACTCCTTCTAAGTCACTGCCTTCGACCATCAACTTTCGCGCATTTTGCGCACCGGTTGCCAACAGGATAGCATCAAAACTGTTCCGCAGTTCTTTGACTGAATAATCCACGCCTACATGGACTCCTGTCCGGAACTTGATCCCCTCTGCACGGAGTTGTTCAACGCGTCGGGTAACCACTTTTTTGTCCAACTTGAAATCCGGAATACCGTAAACCAGTAATCCACCTATTCTATTGTCTTTTTCAAAAACAGTCACATCATGTCCTGCACGCCGCAACTGCTGTGCCGCTGCCAGTCCGGCAGGACCGGAACCCACTACCGCAATGCACTTACCGGTAAGTTTTTCAGGCAGTTGAGGTTGTATCCAGCCCTCTTCCCAACCTCGCTCAGCGATGTGCTTTTCAATTTCTTCAATTGTGACAACATTCACTTTTTGCTGTTTTTCTGCTGCATCCAAAGTGTAATGTTCATTCAAAACACAAGTGTCCTCGCATGGTGCAGGGCAAATACGGCCGGTAAACTCCGGGAAATTATTGGTGCTGTGTAATGCAGCCAGAGCTTCTTTCCAGTGTCCACGATAAACAAGATCATTCCAGTCGGGAATCATGTTGCCCAGGGGACAGCCCATGTGACAAAACGGTACACCGCAATCCATGCAGCGGGAGGCCTGACGCTGCAAATTTTCTTCAGACAAAAAAGTGCCATATTCCTGAAAATCACGCACTCTTTCATCCACTGGACGCAGCGGCGGGCTCTCTTTATCAAATTCTAAGAAACCTGTATCTTTTCCCATTTGTTAATACTGCTGCTATTTAATCGAGGATTTATTTTTCATTTTTTCCAATACCGCCCGGTATTCTATCGGCATTACTTTTACAAACTGACTTAATGTTTTTTCCCAGTTTTCCAATAAACTTGCCGCACGGTAACTTTTTGTATAGTCTTGATGTCGCTCAATCCATTTCCGGAGCCATTTTTGTTCCTGCAGTTCACTCACAATTTCCAATTCAACCATTTCAGTGTTGCAGCGTGAATGGAATGATTGGTTCTCTACCAAAACATAAGCAATCCCACCACTCATTCCTGCGGCAAAATTCTTTCCGGTTTCTCCAAGCACAATTACCCTTCCACCTGTCATGTACTCACAACCATGGTCGCCAACACCCTCAACCACTGCCATTACACCACTGTTACGGACAGCAAAGCGTTCGCCTGCAATACCGCAGAAAAAAACTTCTCCGTCGGTTGCTCCATACAATACAGTATTGCCAATTAAAATATTTTCAGAGGCACTGAATGTAGATTTTTTGGGAGGATAAACAACCAGCCGGCCGCCGCTCAAACCTTTTCCCGTGTAATCATTGGCATCACCCTCAAGCTCAAGAGTAACACCATGAGCCAGGAATGCTCCAAAACTTTGCCCTGCAGAACCCACAAATTTGCAGTGAATTGTGTTATCCGGCAAACCTTCTGCACCATATTTTTTGGCTATATGACCACTTAACATAGTACCGACTGAGCGGTTCACATTGTTGATCGGTAACACAAACTTAACTGCCTTTTTGTGTTCCAGCGCATCTTTAGATTCTGCAATCAGCTTAAGATCAATTTGTTTGTCCAGTCCGTGATCTTGTTTCTGAGTACAGTAAGGAGTGTCCTTTTCTCCCACAGGAATCTGATGCAGGATTGCTGATAAATCAACTTTTCCAGCTTTCCAATGGTCTACGTTCGTGCGCTGCTTCAACATATCTGTTCGTCCTATCATTTCATCAACTTTGCGAAAACCCAGTTTGGCCATGATATTCCGTAGTTCTTCTGCTACAAAAAAGAAATAGTTGATGACATGTTCCGGCTTGCCAACAAACTTTTTACGTAATTCAGGATTTTGTGTGGCAATACCGACCGGACACGTATTGAGGTGACATTTACGCATCATAATGCAGCCGATAGCAATCAATGGAACAGTCGCAAAACCAAATTCTTCTGCACCTAACAAAGCCGCTACCGCTACATCCCTTCCGGTTTTAAGTTGACCGTCGGTCTGTAAACGTACCCGACCGCGCAATTGATTCAACATTAATGTCTGCTGTGCTTCAGAAAGCCCAAGTTCCCACGGCACTCCCGCATGTTTTATCGAGGTCAAAGGTGACGCACCAGTCCCGCCGTCGTGACCAGCGATTGTGATGACATCAGCATGAGCTTTTGCTACTCCCGCAGCAATGGTACCAACTCCTGCTTCTGCCACCAGCTTAACGTTGATTTTTGCTTGTGGATTAGCATTTTTCAGATCAAAAATTAACTGAGCCAGATCTTCGATAGAATAAATATCGTGGTGCGGAGGCGGTGAAATCAAGGTCACTCCGGGAGTGGAATTGCGAATTTTTGCAATTTCCTCACTGACTTTATTCCCAGGTAGTTGACCGCCTTCTCCCGGCTTGGCACCCTGAGCGACTTTAATTTGGATTTCTGTACAGTTGACCAGATAATGGATTGTAACTCCAAAACGTCCTGAAGCAACTTGTTTAATAGTACTGTTTGGGAAATCTCCGTTTGTTCGTTTTTCAAAACGTGCAGAATCTTCACCGCCTTCTCCACTGTTGCTTTTTCCACCGATGCGATTCATGGCAATCGCCATAGTTTCGTGTGATTCAGAGCTGATCGATCCAAGTGACATCGCTCCAGTCACAAATCGCTTTACAATTTCAGCAGCAGGTTCAACTTCATCAAGCGAAATTGGAGTTCCTTCTGCAAACTCAAACAAGCTTCTAGGTGTAGAAAAACGCTGTTTCTGTTCATTGACGAGACGTGAGAATTCATTATAAGCGTCCTGACTGTTTTTGCGGACAGCTCTCTGTAGAGTGTTTGTCATGACCGGATTAATTTGATGAAATTCTCCGTTTCTGCGCCAATGATATAATCCTCCTCCAGACAATATTTCTCTAGTTTCCGGAGTTTTTTCCAAAGCCGTTTCATGCCTCAATAAGCTTTCCTGGGCAATTTCTCTTATACCAACACCGCTTATTCTGGATGGAGTTCCTGTAAAATAATCCCGTATCAGTTCTTCATCCAGTCCAATCGCCTCAAAAATTTGAGCGCCACGATAGCTTTGTATGGTAGAAATTCCCATCTTCGAGAAAACTTTATACATTCCTTTACGAATGGCCTTACAATAATTCTGATTAGCTTTTTCCAGCGTTAATTCCTCAGGCAACTCCTTTTGCTGAATCATTTGTTCTATAGTTTCAATAGCCAGATATGGATTGATCGCACCTGCACCATAACTTACAAGTAAGCAAAAATGTGTAATTTCCCTCGCTTCTCCGGTTTCCACAATTATACCCGTTTTGTAGCGTACCCTTTTGAGAGTCAGGTAATGGTGAACTGCCCCTACTGCTAATAAGGCAGGAATTGGGACTTGATCCTTAGCTGCACCGCGATCACTCAAAACCACAAAAGTTGTACCGGAATTCACTGCACTTTCTGCTTCTTCACAAAGTTCTTTAAGCGCTCTGGAAAACCCTTCAACACCTGAAGCTGCATCAAAAAGCATACTTAAAGTTTTCGATCTGAAGTCCTGTTTATCGAGTGCTTTAATTTGTGCAAGCTCTTCATTGCTCAGTATTGGATGAAAGAGTTTCAACATCTTTGCGTGATTTGCTCCGGGATCAAGAATATTTTTTTCAGACCCCAACCTGCTTGTCAGTGACATCACCAATTCTTCCCGGATTGCATCAACGGGAGGATTACTAACTTGTGCAAAAATTTGCTTGAAGTAATCATAAAGCAGCCGCGGCTTGTCTGATAGCACGGCTAACGGCGTATCGTCACCCATTGAACCTGAAGCTTCAACACCGTTTGTAAACATTGGAGTTAATAATAAATTTATATCTTCGGTGGTATAAGCAAAAATTTTCTGCCTTAATAAAAGTGATTCAAAATCCGTTTCCGGTACCTGATCCGGTTTTGGCAAATCAGACAATTCAAGCATATTCTCTTTCAGCCACTGCGAATAAGGTTGAGCGTCACAAATATTAGCTTTCAATTCAGTATCATCAATAATCCTTCCCTCTTTGGTATCAACAAGAAACATCTTGCCCGGCTGTAAACGCCCTTTAAATTTGATATTTTCCGGAGGAATCTCGACGGCTCCTACTTCAGAGCCCATAATGACCAGATCATCTTTTGTCACTACATATCGCGACGGACGCAATCCGTTACGATCCAGTGTCGCTCCAATTTGAACACCATTTGTAAAAGTGAGAGATGCCGGACCATCCCAGGGCTCCATTAAATGTTCATGGTATTCATAAAATGCCTGTTTTTCAGGAGTCATTTCCGGGTTTTGCTCCCATGCTTCCGGCACCATCATCATCATTGCATGTGGGAGAGAATAGCCGGATTGAATTAAGAATTCGAAAACATTGTCCATGCAGGCGGAATCACTGCCTCTTGGAATAATGATGGGCTGCAGTTCGCTGATATCCTCATACAATGGTGACTTTAAAGTCGCACGTCTGCCCAGCATCCAGTTTATATTACCACGCAGTGTGTTTATTTCTCCATTGTGAGCCAAATTTCTGAAAGGCTGAGCCAAATCCCAGCGCGGAAAGGTGTTAGTCGGGAACCGGGTGTGTACCAACGCCAAAGCACTCCTCAAGCGTTTATCAGATAAATCAATGAAAAATTTCCCCATCTGATGTGGAATCAGCATCCCTTTATAAATTATGGTACGTGAGGACATGCTGATAATCATAAAACCTTCAACATCCTGCAGTGATGAACGTATGGCTTTACGCGTTACATACAATTTATTTTCAAAGCGGTCCTGATTATAATTTTCAAACCTGCGATGCCCCATGAACAATTGGCGCATAGCTGGCATTGTGGCAAGAGCCTGTTTTCCAATGTATCCTCTGTCAATCGGAACATCACGCCACCCCAGCAAATCCATCCCTTTTTCAACAATGTGACTTTCAATCACTTCGCCACAATGTCTTCTGGCATAAGGATCTTGAGGAAGAAAAATGGAGGCAATCCCATACTCTCCGGATTCAGGCAAATGGAACCCGGAACTTTGGCATTCTTCAACAAAAAACTGGTGGGGAATTTGAATCAAAATTCCAGAACCATCTCCTGTATCTGGATCTGCGCCAAGTGCTCCCCGGTGATTCAGATTGCAGAGTAAACTCAGTCCCTGCTCGACAATTTGGTGAGATTGCCGATTTTTTATCTGAACTACAAATCCCACACCACAATTGTCGTGTTCAAATTGAGGATCGTAAAGCCCTTGTTTTTCAGGATATTGATACATCTAGGAAACTAAAATTATACTTTATAAAAAGCTCTGTACTAAACTTTATGAAGTTATGGTTTTATTATTTTGGTTTATTCAACCAACTATTAAAACAAGTCAAAATATATCATGAGTAGGCAAAGCTTTTCGCTCACGAATGATCCTTTATTGACACTATAACTTATAGAGAAGAACAGAAATCCTGGCCAAAATCAAGTTCTCTTCTAACCAGGAAAATTGAGTTTTAAGGAAAAGACTGAAAAACAGAACAGCTGATCAGTGTTGTAACTCGGGTGTTTTGATCCGGTTGATAATTTGCTGCTGGGCAATCGAAAGGATATTGCTCGTTACCCAATACAAAGTCAATCCGGATGGGAAAGTGAAGGTAAAAATAGTAAAAATGAAGGGCAGCATTTGCATGATTTTCGCCTGTGTGGGGTCCATCATTGCGGTTTGTGGGGTCATTTTTTGTTGAATGAACATAGATGCCCCCATCAGCAAGGGCGTAATCCCCAATCCGTCCGGTTGCGACAAGTCACTAATCCAAAAGATGAAAGGTGCATGTCGCAATTCAACGGCACTTGAAAGTGAGCTATAAAGCGCAAAAAACACGGGGATCTGGAGCAGCATTGGTAAACAACCACCAAGCGGATTGACTTTATTTTTACGATACAGCTCCATCATTTCCTTGTTCAGCTTTTCTTTGTTTTTTTTATATTTTTCCTGAAGTTTCTTCATCCTCGGAGTTAACTGCTGCATACGCTTCATACTTTTCATGCCCTTGAAAGTCAGAGGAAACAAAACTACACGAACTATAATCGTCAGAATAATAATAGCAACACCGTAGTTTCCAACATAACCGTAAATCAAGCGTAGTAAATCCAACAGTGGTGCTGCCAGAATTTCCAGAGTCATGTCGTGAGACATTTCCAGGTTGTGCCCAAATTTCAGCAATTCTTGATCTTCTTTTGGGCCATAAAACATTCTAAAATCTGACTCAACGAGAAGATTTGGCTGTAAATTTGTCTTCGGCAGAGCTACACCAAAATATGGAGACAATTTCCTCTCTCCCAACTGATTAGCTTGTGGTTCTGAAATGTATGATCCTGCTCTAAAAAAACCGTTCTTTACCGGAGTCATTGGAACTGCCGCACCAATAAAATATTGATCCTCAACACCTAACCATTTCATTTGCGTTACGGGCAGTTCATTTTCTATGTTTTCAGTGCTTTCAGTCTGCAGACTCTCATCGAAAAAAAAGACTGGACCTTCATGAGAAACTTGTTGCATTCCGCCGCCATTGTCTGCAAGCCGCTGTTCTCCAAAAAAATAAAGCACTTCCAAAGGACGAACATCATTGGAGCGATTGATCAACTGAATACGATAATTTAAAAGATAACTATCAGGATTTGCTTCGAAGATTTTAACCATCTGGAGCCCGTTCACTATGGGTGAGGTTAAAGTGAGTGTAGTATTCAGGCGTCCTTCTTCCAGCACAACATGATCTTGACTTGCAGAAAATACAGTATTGCGAAACATTTCAGTGGTTTTTGCATCTCCCTTAAACTCTTGAGCAAAAGCCGGTACTCCTTCCAAATGATTCCCGAACATTTGTACACGGTTGTCCACTGTTACTTCATCAAGATAATCTGGACCAATGAAGCTGGTAAGAAATGGGAACCAGGTACTCAAAGTAAGCCTGGGCTTTGTATGTTTATAATGTTTTAACTGCAGACTTTTTCCAATTCCACCTTTAGTGTCTATAACCAACCTGTAATTCTCTGTTTCTATGGTTACTTCCTTTGATGGTAAACTACTGTCAACCTCCTTAATTGATGACGAAGGTACAGTTGAAGAAATGGTAGAATCTTCAACATTAAGTTCAGCAGATTCTTGTCTCACCGAATTTTTAGTCCTGTCTGTAAATTCCTGATCTACTGTATTTTCAATCTCTCGAGGAGGCGGATCCGGTGGAGGGAACATGGCATACCATCCAACCATAATTGCACCTGAGAGTACTACTGCCAGTAAAGTGTTTTTATCCATAAATTTTAAGCTAGTGTAAGTTTCTTTCAGAAATTACCGCATTATCAGCTGGTTCTGGGCCAGATTCTCCTGGAACCGGATCAACACCTCCGGGATGGAGCGGATTACATTTCAAGATCCGCCATAAACTCAGATATGTACCTCTCATCAAACCCAGAGTTTGATAAGATTCCAGAGCATATGCCGAACAAGTGGGATAAAACCGGCAGGAAGCAGGCAAAAAAGGAGATACACAAGATCTATAAACCTTGATTAAGCTCAGGATGAAACGAAGAAAAATATTACTGTTTTGGTTATTCGGTGATTTCTTGCAACAATTCTCAAAACTTGGTGCTACCCGACTTTGTATTGCGTTAGCAGGCTCACTCACTTGATTCCTTGTTTAAGTTTTTGAAAAACTGTCTGACCAGACACAAGACATAAGATGAGTCCAAGGGACTCTTGGGCGGGCTCGTTATAAAAAAACAAATGTTGTATGCGCAATTCAACCGTAACCGTTCCTTACGAATCGCCTCTCTCAACAAACGTTTGATACGATTTCGGCAAGGAGCACTCCCGACCTTCTTTTTAACGGAGATTGCAAAACGGCTGCATTCAGCTTCTACTATTTTATATTTAACACCAATCGGCCCCAAAGACTGATATATCCCCTGCTCAAACACCTCCCGAATAATTTGACTATGGTTTAGCCTGATGGTCTTCGGGTAAGTTTCCTTTATGCTCATGCACTGAGACGTTTTCTGCCTTTAGCGCGTCTACGCTTGATTACTCTTCGACCTCCAGGAGTCGCCATGCGAGCCCTGAAACCGTGCTTTTTTTTGCGTCGCCGATTGTTTGGCTGGAAAGTGCGTTTCATTGTTAGATGTCTTCAAATTAAAAAACTTCCTAAAAAAACTAATTGTTTAGTAGACCCTGTTTACGTTAATAATACAAGCTTTAATGATTTATTGTATTAATTTGGATCACAAGAACTACCTAACTAAAGCTTAGTTTGGCAATATTATGAGGCAGGTTATAAGAGTGAAATTGAATTCTAAATTAGCACCATCTTGGCAGTCTTACAACTGGACAGCATTCGATTGCAAATCTGGTCCAGCCGAAAAGTACATTTAATGTTGTTATGTTTAAAGAGTGGTATATTTTGAGAAAATTTTATCTACTAAAACATTAGACCCCACAGAATTCAGGGATTCAAGTCATCAAAGAAACCTTCCCGCTGAGTAGGAACAAATAATCACAAGCATCTTATTGCCTCTCTTCCTGTTTCTTTCAAACATAGCATTGCATTTTGGACTCTAAACTATAATTATTTTTCTATAAATTCTTCAAAACAAATGCTAAAGAAATATCCTGAGATTCCGATGTAGGGTAGGACTGCACAAATTACTGTTTAAATTTGTAGTGCAGATCATAATTTGGCTAAAGAATTATAACTATGTACCGATAATAGGACATGAGAACCTTTTTGTTAAACACTTGAGTTAATAATCATGGCAT
>Ga0257109_1000693_pt1 | contig 11298 bp, 7 predicted proteins | sample LP_taG_8_FD_191566 | JGI IMG/M metagenome (GOLD analysis project Ga0257109, IMG submission 191566) | Marine microbial communities from Northeast Subartic Pacific Ocean, Canada - LP_J_2011_P26_2000m | ecosystem: Environmental > Aquatic > Marine > Oceanic | place: Canada: Northeast Subartic Pacific... | reverse complement strand
TAAAGCTGAAACGCTGTCTCTGTATTCATAATACCAGACTGTGTCTGCGCTTAGAGTATCGCCTAAAATTGTTGTCTGAATATTCGTTAGATCATAGTATGAGTCCACTGCCATAGCGTGCTCAGTTCCGCCACTTATTGCGAGATCTATCCAGCCATCAAGGTTGATATCGATAGCTTCAATTGTCCCAAAAATTGTACCAAAGTTGATCTGTTCTTCTGCTAGCCTAAATGTTCCGGTTGGTTCATTGACATAGACTACTGTTTTTAAGTTTTGATCAATGGGATCCCAGCCAGAGATAATAAGGTCAGGATCGCTATCTTGATCAAGGTCAGAGAAACATATTGCAGTACCTTTTAGTGCAATTATTTCTTGGTTTGTGTCTTCCGCTAGCCTGCCTAAGGGATCATTTTTGTATAACCGAGTTGACCCAGATCTGGTGTTGACAGATTCACCGCTTATAAGAAGGTCCAGGTCCCCATCAAGGTCAATATCGCTCCAGGCTACGGCGCCGTTATGCAGGTCTGGCATGACCATTGTTTCAAACTCAAAATCATCACCATTATTTAAAAGAAGTTTGTTTGTAATGTATGGTTTGTTTTGGTATACCTTAATGCCAGACCAAAAAATATCCAGATCTCCGTCGAGGTCGACATCACCCCATCTAGCACTGCTATTAATAAGTTTTTCCCGAACGTATGAGGGAAGATAATTATTTATTGAAACAGAATTACCTAGGTTTTTTGATAGAAATAAGTTTTCCGAACCATGTAATAGGATGTCTGCCAATCCATCTTTATCAAAATCTCCAATATCTAGACCGCCATTTCCGCCTATATACTCTGAGAACCCAATGTTATAGCTAAATAAATTATCAACAATATCAAGCTGGAAAGTGTCTATGAGGCCTTCATTTGTTACGCTATAAATATCCAGGAAAAGTCCTTCCTGATTTAGATTATCAAAACCAGAAACAACAATATCATTTATGCCATCATTATTGATATCAGCTATGCCAATATTTGATGCTGTAGATTGTCGAATTACTGAGCTACGAGATTCATCAAAATCAAAGAGGCCTTGTCCTAATAAATTTTTTACTGAGAAAAAAATTACTAAGAATAATATATAGACTAATTTTCTATTTAGGATCATAGACCTATTTAGAGGTAAGGGTCCAGACACCGTCCCAATCATCTCCTGGGGGATTTACCTTAAAGTGTTCACATCGGGGGATATATATTCTGCTGGGATTCGTCTTTCTTCCGGGGAACATTTCCTCAAGCGCATCTGCTGCTTTAAACGCTTCGATCGCCATATCCCAGTCTTGATTAAAATAGTGGCCTAAGGCCTCATGAAATGCGGGAAGAATCTTTTTATAGGGCTCAGGCTCTTGATCTGTTTCAGAGATTAATTCAAAAACTTTTACAGGCTCTTCCTTACCCATTACTTTTACGAAGTCTAGTGCTCTAACAACGACCTGGTCTTTCACTGATTCATAGGTGCTGTCTGCTATCTGGATATAGACACCATACTGTTTTGCAGAACTTTCTAGTCTGGCCGCTAGGTTTACAGTGTCGCCCATCATTGTATAATTCATCCGCGAGTCTGATCCCATATTCCCGGTTACCATTTGTCCAGTGTTGATTCCAATGCGGTTTTGCATATGGTGAACGATCTCTGGCCATCTGTCACCCTCTGCCTGCCACTGCTCGCGAAGTACTGCCAAACGTTCCTGCATCTTGATTGCAGTCCTGCAAGCCATAAGTTCATGGTCTTTTAGATCTAGAGGCGCACCATAGAAAGCAACGATAGCATCTCCAATATATTTATCAAGTGTACCATTGTTTTCCATCAAAATATCAGTCATCTCTGTGAGATAATTATTAAGCAGGCTTACTAGGTCACTTGCAGAAAGTTTTTCCGAAAAGGCCGAAAAGCTTTGTATGTCCGTGAAAAATGCAGTGTGATAACCCTCTTCTCCACCAAGCTCAGGTTCTTGACCACTCTCGTACATTTCGTCAATTAGTTCTGGAGATATGTATGTTCCGAATGATGATTTTAAAAACTGTTTGTTTTTCTCTTCTTGGATATAGTTATACACTGTTATACCTAAATAACCAAGACCAACTGTCGCAATAGGAGCAAATAAATCCAGCCAGATGTTATAATTTGTAAACACCCAAAATGCGGCAATCACATATACTAAAACGAGTCCGCCAACTGACGCGCCTCCTATTGCAGGGCTAAGTTTCTGTATTCCAAAAGCCAATAACGCAGCCAGTAATAATAAAACGAGTGAGACAATATACTTGGGAGTTCTGATAATAAATATATCAGAGAGTATTGTATTAAGCGCGTTTGCGTGAAGCCCTACCATTGGATAGCTGCCATTAAACGGTTGGGAGCCTAGATCCGATGTTCCAGCAGCGGTTAGACCGTATAAGAGGTTCTTGTTATAAAACTCGAAAGGAACAATACGTCGTGCGGTATTCTTTTTTGGGTTTCCTACCACTATTCTGTTTGAATTAGGGAAGAAATACAGAGGACGCTGTTGATCAATTAGGCTATGGTTATATAAATTTTGAACAATAAGAAAATTGCGCTCTAGCTGTGAAATCTCAATAAGAGATCTTTTGAGTATCTTTTTATACTTTTCATCTTTTGTGCTTTTTGACAAAGAGCTGACATCTTCTTTTAGTTTGTTGAAGCTGGTTATTGTGTAATCTTTTATAGGCGGATTGTAAACCAGTTTATTATTTCTAAGAAGCTCATCAAGTGTGACATCTTGATTGACGGCTAACTCTTTGGCAACTGTGTTAGAATTTTTTATTTCATTATACAAATTAATCATAGGAGGCTTTGCTTTTCGGCCTATGCTCTCAAAGAACTGATTGCCTGTATTAAATCCCGATGTTCTTAGGATATAAGATTCCATTTGCCCAGACATAGCAAGCTGTTTTATTGTTTTAATGACATCTTTTTTACTTGCAAATTTTGCTTTTAACGCTGCTTTCATGAGTTCTTTAAAGTTTTTTGCTCCTTGAAGGGTGGGGTCAGTGTTTGCCAGTTCTTTTACTTTTGACATAACATAATTATTGTACTCACTATCTCTGAATTTTTTTAGCACCCAATAAGGATAGTGGGTGAAGTCATATTGTCCATCTTCATCTTCCCACTTTCCAGCCCAGTTCACCTGCATCAATCCTCGTTTATCAATTGGGATTCTGATACTGGATCTACCATATTCATCAGGAGAGGAGAGGGGTATCAAAAGATGTTTTCCAGGAATAATCTCAACATCTTCAAGGCTAACTCCATAATGATCAAGCGCAAGCGCAAGACCCGCATTAGGGAAAAGACGATTTTCATATTTACCAACAAGCGGATACCTTCTGCTGACCCCATCATTTTCCGCCACGGTTTGAAAAAAGTAGGTTCCCTTACTTGATTGGATTAACTCATCGACCGGAGGGTCAATATCATAGAAGTCATTAATTGTTTCAAATACATCAGGGTCTATTTTTTTATAGAATCCTTTTTCTTCTAAAATCTTAAGCCGGGCTTCTTTTATTTGGGTACGCTTTTTTACCGGCATCTTTTTTGAAGGCTGAGGAAAAAAGGTATACCCAAAATATATATTTTTTGCATCAGAGGCTGCATTCGCTAGATCGATATCAGGATCAGGGAAAAGATTTTTAACTTCTTTTAGTGTTAATACGCTATCATTAATACTGGTAACATCATTGTATTCTAGTTTTCTCTCTTGCCTCTCAATAAAAAAAATATCAAAAGCAAGTGCATCCATCTGGTGCTCTTTTGCAGCTAAAATTGAGGGGACATGTTTTTCCCTGCTCCATGGCCACCTGCCTACAACCTGAAGGCTCTTACTGTCAATGTCTAAGGTTGCGATATCATTTCTTGTCTCAATCTTTCCCCTGTTTAAAAATCTAAGATCAAGTAGTTTATTTTCCATTCCCTCATATAGTTCAAACCAGGTCAGAATAATAAAAACGATTGCTACCCCAAAGGATATAATGATATATGGGTAATCTTTTTGCATTCTCGTTTTTATCTAATCAATGATAGTAGGCGTGATAAACATGAGCAGTTCCCGCTGCTCTTTTTGGACAGAGGTAGTTTTAAAAAAGTAACCTATAATAGGGATTGCGCTTAATATTGGTACATATTTTTTGTTTCTTATAATGTTCTCTGCTATAAGACCACCAACGATTACGGTTTCACCATTATACACAGAAACCTGAGTCTGGACAGTACGCTTCGTAGATCTTGGCTTATCGGTTGATATTTCTGCAGCGGAAAGAAGCGCCTCTACAGTAGCATCCACAAGAAGAGTAATAATATTGTTCTCATTAATCCTTGGTGTCACCTGCAGCTTTATGCCGATATCCTTTTCTTGTACCGTGTTCATTGCGCCATAGAAACCCATTCCGGTAAAGTTGTTAGCGGCATTAGCCTGGTTCGTTGATCCTGATCCTGCATTATTTGTATTCCCCGAGTTTAACCCTTCAATATATACCGTTGTTGTTACCTCTACTTCGGCCTGGTGATTATCAAGAGTGGTAACCTGCGGGCTAGATAATAGTTTGCTCCTGCCTCTGGCCTGCATAATCTTAAGCGCTGATGTAAGCTGAGTAGGATTAAGAGTGGCAACAGTAATATTGTTCATGCTGATCGGGAAATTAACTGTGTCATTGGCGCTGCCCCCTAGCAGGATAGGATTATTGGTCCAGTCAACACCATAGGATTTAGAGGTGTCAAGCTGTGTCTCAATAAACCTAATCGAAATGTTTATGTTTTTAATTGGCTTGTCCAGCTGTTTAACCATATTCAGGATGCGAGGAATATTTTCCTGTACATCAGATACAATGGCCATGTTTGGAGGCCCTGTTTGTCCTGACATCGATGCAACTGGTAAAAAAGACTGGACCGTACCTCTAGATGTGAGGACCGTTGAAAGTGGACCTTGCAGATCGTTAGAGTTAATATATTTTAGTCTAATTACTACGGACTCGAGCTCACCAATAAGCTGCGTGTCAAGGTCTTTAACAATAATAATATTATCCTGTACAAAATAACTATAGTTATTCGGTTTAAGAATTGCATCAAGAGCGGCCTTAACGGTTACATTCTCTAGGTTAGCCGTGATTGTGTCCTCAATGTTTGGACTGATGACAATATTTAGCCCGGTAAGTTCTCCAATCATTGTCAACACATTGCGTATGTCAGAGTTTTTAAGGTTTATAGACATTTTATCCAGTAGCCTGTAGCGTTCGTTTTCCTGCGTGTCCGGGTCAATTTTTGAATATGCTGGGTCGCTCCACTGCCCAAATACAACAGTCTGTATAAATATAATAATTGCTATTAATAATTTATTGCGCATCTAGTTTCCTACTGTTTTTGTAACCGTAGTATTGCCATTCCTAAAGGTAATCTGATCATTTTCAATTCTTTCAATTAATATATCATTATTTAGATACTCTCCTTCTCTAAATCTTCTATTGTCAATCAAAACAACTTTTTCATTATTAAACTCTGCAACTATTTCTACGTTATATCTTTCTAGGTTTTTTAAGAGGATCGATTTTTCAATGTCTTGTTGTTTCTCGCTGTTAAACGATTCGCCTTCTGTATTAGCCTCACTTGACAGGGTAACTCTATTAAATGGGTTTCTCTGCCATCCCACAAGCTGAGATGCTCTAGAGAATCTTCTTTTTGTTATCGGTGTTGTAACAATAGAGGCAGTTTTTGGCGTATTTTTTTTTGATACAGACCTTTCTACAACAACTTTTTTAGGAGCTTGGGTTCTCGCTTTTTGCGGTTTTTTGGAACTTCCAGAGTCAGACTGGTTAACCTGATCAACAATCATAATTACCACCGAAATACCCAACCCTATTAATAGATTTCTAAGTCTAGGGGTCATGACGACCATTAATTTAAACTAAAACGTGGTTTAACTAACGGAATATATTATAATAGCTGACAAACAAAAAATAATAAAAAAGAATATAGGCTAAAGATCTTTTAGTTTTTTTTCTAGTAAGGAAACGGCAAAGCTTTGGTCTATATCTTTCCCTGTTTTTTCTTTTATGTATTTAACTATTTTAACAATATCAATGATGCTGGTTGCGCCTGTTTTTTGTATGGCCTCCAACACAATCTGTTCATCTGTAATAGCCGCCGATGCTTTGTCGATCGAAGATTCATTGTTATTAGCATTACTGGTAGAGCTAGCAGCACCTTGATTATTTTGAATTAGACCCATGTCATTGGCACTATTCTTTGTATAAATATAAGATATGAACGAGATTTTTTGTTCACCCTCGTTATAGGGGTTTTGAGAGATCTGTATGTTACTTATAGTAAGATAATAGTTTGTAAAGGATAGCTGATCTAGAAAATTACCAAAGTCAATAAAGCTGCCTCTCAGTTCAACGTCTATTGGATACTTCTCTACAATTAGAATTTCTTGCGTCTCAGGCACTATAATTTGTTTTTCATCGAGTGGGGCTAAGGAAGGATTAAAATTATCTATGACCAGTTTATTGTTCTCCATCAGGCTAAAAAGCATCTTAGTAACATTGTCAAACTGACCATCTGTTGGTATCTTGTTAATTAGAGTAGTTAGCTCTTCTTTTAGTTCTGTCCATTCTTTTTCAATTGAAGGAAATTTATTTTTAATCTGAGTGTATTTACTTTTTTCACTTTTTAATTGGTTATAGCTATTGCTCATATTCCCTAGAGAATTGTTTAAATCACTAAAGTACATAAAATACCATCCCGCACATGACAGAAGTACCAAAGCGATGGTCCCAATGAATAGATTCTTTTGTTTATCCACTATAGCTCACACTTTAGCTCAAAGCTCATATTATCAATATCCATTCCACTTGTTGTCTTTTTATTAATCACATCAAGCTTTTTAAATAATCCAGAGTTTTCAACCTGAATAATAAAGTTTGAGAAATATCGTTCTTTTAATGCCGGATTTGCAACAATAGCCCCAGTGACTCTGGCAAACTCTTTATCCCCATCAACAATAGTGATAACCTTCTCTAGTGAGTTACCTACATGGATCCAGTCTCCACGTTCCCATCCTCTCTGGAATGATATCATATCCAGGGTTATTTCTTTAGGTGTATTATAGCTAAAAAATCTCATCACGCTGATACTTAGGTTAGAAAGTTTTGTCTCTTTCTGCAAAACGTCTAACTGTTTTATGATTATATTTTTTTCGGAAGATACTTTTTCAAACTTATATTTTATAGGCGCAATACTGGAAGCCTGTGATTTTATTGTGCTTAGCATTGACTCCATAATCTCATGATTATAGGATGTCCAGCCCGAAAGCGCAGTAACTGCTATAAATATTGCGGCCGCAGCAGGAATACCAAATTTATTGCCAAGTCTAAATTGTTCAGACTCTTTGAACATATCAGGAAGAAGGTTGATGGTTTTATCTATATTAAGCGCGGCACCAACTGCGGTTGTTAGTGCAGGTTTAGACAGATCAAAATTTTCTCTTTCCTCTTCATCAGGAAAGAACGCGACATTTTTTATAGGATCAAGATATTCGACATTAACATCAAGCTGTATCTGTAGGTATTCATCAAAAAATAATATTTCTTCAGCACAGCCACTTAAAAATATCTCTGAAATATTGTCTACCGGGAATGTTTGGGACATGCTATTTAGGGCCCTTTCTAGTTCCTGATCCCAGCCCTCAATAACCGGACGCATCGCATCATCCTGAGGTTTTTTCTGCATGTTTATGGAATTATCTTTTGTATCTGACTTTAAGATGGATGGAGGCACCCTGCACCAGTCTCTTTTATCCCACTTTGCCTTTGAAGAGGCCGATCTATATTGCCATGCATCAGTAAGGTTTTGTATGCCCAGATCTAATGGTACTATCGCATCAGGATAGCCCTGATTATATCCCAAGAGAAAGCTTTCAATCTCACCAATATGTATAATCAGTACAACATCATGTTTTTTGCCAGGATAGTTCCATCGGAAAACACTTAGCACTGCCTGTGCCGGTGGAGGCCACAGTCGTATATCCCAATTTTTATCCAAAAGAGTTTTCGCAGGTGCTTCCATATAGTCAGCGTTTGCGACACCTATGATATTTTTCCCTTGCTCAAGCTCAATCGCATCAAAAATAATATCATCCGAGTTGAACGGTAAATTCTTTTTCGAATCATACTCTATAATCATTTTTCTCTCTTTTTTATTTTCAAGCGGAACCATGACAGTCTTTAAAAGAGAGGAGGTGTTGTTCATCGTAAACGATATAGGTATGCCAGAGTGTAGTTTTTTAATAATTCCTCCGGAAACCTTACTCCCTTTTTTCTCCAGCTTAGTTGTTAACTGATCATATGCTTTTCCTATAGCTATTGAAAAACCAGTGGGATTTCTTTTTGGGTCAAGCTTTGCTTTACTTGCTGAAAATTTATCTGCACCGATCACTGTTTTAATTCCTCCCTTATCCTGGATCAAGGCAGAATAAATATGGCCCTGGTCCAGGGCAACGCCTAGCAACAGTTTTTCTTTTTTAAGAGGAGGAGTAATAATGTTGGCAGGGTAGGAGCCAATTTTTTTCTTTAATCGCCTTTTCCTCCTTTGGTACCACTTGCTTTCTTCTTCCTCTTCAAAAATCTCTTCTTCTAGCTCATCTTCTTCTTCGTCCTCCCCATCGCCATATAGGTCACCAATGACATCATCTTCTGATACGTCACCAATTTTCCCGCTATCTTTTTTACCACCTTTTCTAAGGATGTCAAAGAGCTTGTTAACGGCAACATCTTTTTTCTCATCAGGTGCTTCTTCTTCTTTTGTTTCTTCAGTGGCGACTTCTTCCTCTGGTTCTTCTTCATTTTTTATGAGCCCATCCGGAACTTTCCCGCCTATTGTGTTCTCTACAATAGATAGGGTTACCGTTTCTGCGTTCTCACTCATCATATTAAGAAGAAGCTGGTGGCATAGTTTGCAAATTTTTCTGGGGTAACCCTGTGTCTGATTATGAATAGCTTTTATGGCATCCTTCGTAAAATATTCTCTGTCCCCTCCGCCTCTTTCTGATAGCCTGTGTTTGATAATCCCTTCAGCTGATTCTAGATCGAGAGGCCCTAGCTCGAAATTAAAAGTAATCCTGTCTTCAAAATTAGGATACTCGTGTATGATCGAGGTCATCTCTGGCTGACCAAAGATTACGAGCTGTAGCAGCTTAAATTCATCGGTCTCAAAGTTTAATAGCGTGCGGAATACATCTAAGAACTCGCCCTTTAAATTTTGTCCTTCGTCAATCACCAGTACAAGCACACGGCCTTCTTCTACGCCTGCGTTGATCAGGTGGTGCTCGATCTGGTTTCTGCAGTCAATAACAGATGATCCTGCTTCTTCTTCAATACCAAAAAGATCAACAAGGTGCCGCAGGAGTTCTAGCTCGGACTCAAACTTTGGATCAAGCACAGGGTAAAAAACAAATTTCATATCCTCTTCCGAGGAAAAATTTTGTATAAGCTTCCGACTGATTGTTGTTTTTCCTGTGCCTATACCGCCTCGAACAACAGATAGCCCTCTTCGCATTCTTATGGCAAGCTCTAGCCCCTCAAGGCATTGTTTATGCTCTTTGGCAGGAAAAAATAGATCTGGATTTGGAGATGTGGTAAAGGGGTCAGCTTTTAGACCGATTGATTCAAACAGTTCCAAAATAGCCTCGGGTTTCTATTCTAAAAATAACCAATTGTAGAATATATCATAAATGCACCTGATATAAGCAGAAACAGGCCAAAAAGTATACGATATTTCATAAAAGTTGGGTCTGTCATATATATCTTGTTAGCCTGCCGCTCAAGAGAAAATATTGCTTTTGGTGTTAAAAGTAGCATAAGGCTAAAAATTAGAGCTATAATTCCGAGAATGATCAAATACTCCGTTGACTGATTAATCAGTGAATAAATAATATAAATTGCTGCAAAAAATAGACCTATACCGAATGGCACGCGATATTTCATAAAAGTTGGGTCTGTCATGTATATCTTGTTTGCCCTTCTTTCAATGGAAAGTATTGTGTTTGGGGCTGTCAACAGGAGACCCCCGAAAAATATTGCTATAGCACCAATGCTGAGTATGTATATCATACTTTTTCCTTAATCAACTAGTCTTAAATATAGGTATAAAATTACTTTTCATATCTTATAAGATTTATTTACTATTTATTTTTTTTCATAAAATTCTTAATTAGGTATACACATGGTTATGTATTGGGAGTTGGTAGAAATAATTACTCTCCTATACAAATCAATATCACTTATTTCTTCTTCAACAACATTAACATTAAATAGGTTTCCCAGGATACACTCAATGATTACATTATTGAGTTCTAAATCAGGGTTGAGTGTGAGCAAATGAGTTTCTATGGCATTAATGGTCGCTAATTGCTTGCATTGTATTCTAGCCTGCTCAAGTGATAGAGAGTTGTTTAAATTTAAAAAGCTCTGTCCCTGTAAGGTGAGAGGAACTTGGCAATTTAACATTGTTGCAAATAACCAAAAAATAATAAAGAGTTTCTTCATATTAGTTCCTTTTCTAGATGTAAAATTTAATTATTGTAATATTTTCATTTTTAATATTCTAGGTAGGATCCCCGTACCACCATTCCTTCAAAACCATAAGGCGTACCATAAACAGGAGGTAGGCTACCTTTTGTAATAGTTGAATTTATAACATTTATACCAGAGCTTGAGACAACTGAACCTGTGAGTAGTGAACTTGTTATTCCAAATTCAGATGCTTCATTATATAGTGCACCATAATAATTTGAAGAACTTAATAATGTTTCTCCATCTGCAATGATCGATAGACCATAAACAGTACCATTGTCTAATTTTAATCCTGTTGCTCCATAAATAATGACACTATTTATAAGATCTTCAACAGTTGTCCCTAACGAACTATTTTCAATTAATATTTCACCACCTGATATTATTTCAACATCACCAGATACGATTGATGAATTGGTAAAAATAATATTATTTGAAGATACAATTTTTCCTGGACCATTGACTGTTGCACCATCAAATGTTACTGTTGCACCATAGGTATTTGTATTCCCAGAAAGATTTATTATTCCTGTCTCAGTATATGATGGCGGCTCTTCTGACTCTTCTGACCCTTCTGATGGTAATGTGATGTGTACGATTCCATGACCGATATTTGGAGCACTTGATCCACCATATATGGTTGGATTAGAAATTGTAGTTGCATAAAAGG
>Ga0257109_1000691_pt1 | contig 11305 bp, 12 predicted proteins | sample LP_taG_8_FD_191566 | JGI IMG/M metagenome (GOLD analysis project Ga0257109, IMG submission 191566) | Marine microbial communities from Northeast Subartic Pacific Ocean, Canada - LP_J_2011_P26_2000m | ecosystem: Environmental > Aquatic > Marine > Oceanic | place: Canada: Northeast Subartic... | reverse complement strand
CGCCATCCTTGGGCTCGAGGCCAATGATGCAAGCCAAAAACATTTTTTGAACCTGATCCAAACACTGTCTATAAACCGCCGTCTCCATATTATCAAAGAGCTACATAAACAATATGACCAGAAAAAAAGAGAGTTAGAAAAAACAACCGAGGTTACATTAACCGCAGCAGCACCAGTAGAGGAGAAAGAGCTCAAAACCATAATCCGCGCACTTGAAAAAAGCTTAGGAACCAAGGTTGATGTGACAGTAACAATCGATGAAGCGCTCATCGGCGGCGCTGTTATTCAAACAGGCGACCACATGATTGATGGAACAGTGAGCTCTCAGTTAAAAAACCTAACTAGATTTTTAGTTAACTAAAAAGGAAAACAGATGACGATTAAAGCCTCCGAAATAAGCGAGTTAATTAAGAAAAAAATCGAAGACTTCGAAGGAGATGCTCAAGCGTCTGATATTGGCACGGTGGTTTCTGTTACCGATGGAATTACCAGAATTCATGGTCTGAGCGATGTCCAATACGGAGAAATGATTGAATTTCCGGGAGCAACATTTGGGCTGGCGCTTAATTTGGAGCAAGACTCTGTTGGTGCCGTAGTCCTTGGCGATTACACGCATATTTCAGAGGGCGATACGGTTAAAACAACCAACAGAATACTTGAGGTACCGGTGGGAGATGTGTTGTTGGGCAGGGTGGTTAACTCGCTTGGCGAACCATTGGATGGCAAGGGACCTATTGAGGCAGCAACAAGCGCCCCCATTGAAAAAATCGCCCCAGGCGTTATTGCTCGTCAATCGGTCAGCCAACCCATCCAAACAGGGCTAAAATCGATTGACTCCATGGTCCCTATTGGCAGGGGCCAGAGGGAGCTGATAATCGGGGATCGTCAAACAGGAAAAACAGCAGTCGCTGTGGATACGATTATTAACCAAAAAGGAACCGGGATTAAATGTATTTATGTTGCTATAGGACAAAAAAATTCTTCTATTGCTGGCGTGGTCAGAAAGCTAGAAGAACACGGAGCAATGGAACACACCATCGTTGTTGCCGCGGCCGCCTCTGACTCTGCAGCAATGCAATACATTGCCCCGTATTCTGGTTGCGCTATGGGTGAGCACTTTATGAACCAAGGCGAGGATGCTCTCATTATTTACGACGACCTTACCAAACAGGCTTGGGCATATAGACAGGTATCACTGCTGTTAAGAAGACCCCCTGGCAGAGAAGCTTATCCGGGCGATGTGTTTTATCTTCATTCTCGCCTTTTGGAAAGAGCTGCAAGAGTAAGCGCAGAATACATTGAAAAAATAACCAAAGGGAAAATCAAGGGCAAAACCGGATCACTTACTGCATTGCCCATCATTGAAACTCAGGCAGGCGACGTCTCTGCATTTGTTCCCACAAATGTTATTTCAATTACTGACGGACAAATTTACTTTGAAAGCGATTTATTTAATGCAGGCATCCGGCCTGCAATAAACGCCGGGCTCTCTGTTTCAAGGGTTGGCGGCGCAGCACAAACCAAGATTATTCAAAAACTTGGGGGTGGCATACGCTTGGCCTTAGCCCAATATAGGGAATTAGCCGCCTTTGCTCAATTTGCCTCCGACCTTGATGAAACCACCCGGAAGCAAATAGAAAGAGGCCAGAGAGTGACAGAGCTTATGAAACAAAAACAATACTCACCCCTGTCAATCGCAGAAATGGCAATATCTTTATACGCTGCCAACGCTGGCTATCTAGATGATGTTGATGTTGACAAAGTGGTTGGCTTTGAGTCTGGGTTGCACGCCAGTTTCAGAGACAACCACGAAGCTTTAATGAACCAAATTAATGACTCTGGAGATTACACCGACAAGATAGAGGCAGGGCTTAAACAAGCGGTCGAAGAATTTAAACAAACTGGAACGTTTTAACAGGCAACCAGCACGTGGCAAACGAGAAAGAAATTCGGACAAAAATTGGGAGTGTTAAAAACACTCAAAAAATTACCAAAGCGATGGAAATGGTCGCGGCCAGTAAAATGAGGCGCACCCAACAAACAATGCAGTCGGCACTCCCTTATGCAGACAAAATAAAAAATGTTATTGGGCATTTATTTAAAGCCAATCCCGATTATAAACACCCATTTTTAACTGAGCGGGAAGTCTCTAGAGTTGGTTACATCGTTGTAAGCACAGACCGGGGTCTTTGTGGGGGGTTAAATGTAAATATGTTTAGGGCTCTTTTGGCAGAGTTAAAGCAATGGCGAGATAAAGGCATTGAAACCAATCTCTGTCTGGTTGGAGCAAAAGGAATGCAGTTCTTTCGCTCAATAAATGTCAATATTGTTGGCGCAACAAGCCATTTGGGCGAAGATCCAAATGTTGCAGATCTGGTTGGGGCGATAACCATCATGTTGGATGAATACAGTGACCAAAAAATTGACAGGCTTTTTTTGGTTCACAACAACTTCATCAACACAATGTCACAAAAACCAGAGATTAAAACACTCTTACCGGTGGAGGCAATTGACAAAGACAACTTGCAAAAACACTGGGATTATATTTATGAGCCTGGCTCAAGAGAATTGCTCGATCAAGTTTTGACCCGGTACATAGAATCACAAGTATACCGAGCGGTTGTTGAAAACGTAGCGTGTGAAATGGCAGCAAAAATGGTTGCTATGAAGAGCGCGACAGACAACGCTGGAGAATTAATTGAACAATTGAAGCTTGATTATAACAAGGCAAGACAAGCATCTATTACACAAGAGATTTCAGAAATTGTAGGCGGCGCTGCCGCCGTATAATCAAACATGAGGATAGTGACATGAGCACCGGAAATATAGTGCAGATAATTGGGACAGTGGTGGATGTAGAGTTTCCAAGAGAAAGCATCCCAAAGGTATACGAGGCATTAACCCTAAAAGGCGGGAAACTGGTTTTTGAAGTCCAACAACAGTTGGGAGATGGCGTCGTGCGAACCATTGCTATGGGCTCCAGCGAAGGCTTAAAAAGAGGCCTAGAAGTAGAAAACACAGGAGCACCGATAACTGTTCCTGTTGGGGAAAAAACACTCGGGAGGCTTTTGGATGTGCTGGGAAACCCAGTGGATGAAGCTGGGCCCATTGATGCTTCTGAAACAAGACCTATTCATGCCAAAGCACCAACTTTTGATGAACAAGCTAGCAGCTCAGAGCTTCTTGAAACTGGAATTAAAGTCATTGATTTGCTTTGCCCTTTTGTCAAAGGTGGAAAAGCGGGCTTGTTTGGCGGAGCAGGCGTGGGCAAGACCGTTATAGTTATGGAGCTAATCCGCAACATCGCCATTGAGCACACAGGGTACTCCGTCTTTGCTGGGGTGGGCGAACGGACCAGAGAGGGCAACGATTTGTATCATGAAATGAAAGAATCAAAGGTGCTTGACAAAGTAGCCTTGGTTTTTGGGCAAATGAATGAGCCGCCAGGCAACAGACTGCGAGTTGGGTTGACCGGGCTTACCATTGCTGAAAGCTTTCGTGATGCAGGCAAAGATGTCTTGATGTTTATTGATAACATCTATCGATATACATTGGCCGGCGTGGAGGTTTCTGCCCTACTGGGCAGAATGCCATCGGCCGTTGGTTACCAACCCACGCTGGCCGAAGAGATGGGCATTTTACAAGAGAGAATCACCTCAACAAAAACAGGATCAATAACCTCCATACAGGCAGTTTATGTACCCGCTGATGACCTAACTGACCCATCACCAGCAACGACATTTGCCCATTTGGATGCAACTGTTGTGCTGTCGCGATCGATTTCAGAACTTGGTATATACCCTGCTGTGGACCCATTGGATTCAACCAGCAGGCAACTAGACCCGTTAATTGTTGGCCAAGAACACTACGAGACAACACGTGCTGTACAACAAGTTTTACAACGCTACAAAGAGCTACAAGACATCATTGCTATTTTAGGAATGGATGAGCTATCGGAGGAAGATAAATTAACCGTTCGAAGGGCAAGAAAAATTCAACGCTATTTGTCCCAGCCATTTTTTGTAGCAGAAGTTTTCACTGGAACACCGGGCCAATACGTCGCACTGAAAGACACAATTAAAGCCTTTCAAGGTATTGTCGCAGGCGATTATGATGATCTTCCAGAACAGGCTTTTTACATGGTCGGGACAATAGATGAAGCCGTTAAGAAAGCGAAAACAATGTAAAGAACCAATTTAATATGAACACAATTCAAGTCGAAATAGTTAGTGCTGAAAGAGATATTTTCTCAGGTGACGCAACAATGGTTATTGCCCCTGGAGGGGCGGGCGATTTGGGCATTGCACCGCGACATACGCCGCTTCTAACTAGTCTTAGACCTGGCGATATTGAAGTACATAGACCCGGAGGGGAAAAAGAATTTTTTTATGTCACCGGCGGGATTTTAGAGGTTCAACCCCATTTGATTACTGTGCTGGCAGATTCAGCACTCCACGCTGCTGAGCTAGATGAAGGGGCTGCTTTAGAGGCAAAAAATAAGGCCGAAGAAGCCCTTAGAGGGGCAACCCAAAAAGAAGATTTTGAGCACGCCCAGGCTGTCTTAGCAGAAGCGGCTGCCAGATACAATGCCGTGAAAAAACTGAAAGGCAAAAAGTAACTCCCACCAATATTTTGATCGCAACACTAGGCATTTGCCAAAACTTCTTTGTAAACTAGTCTATCTTTAGGCTTGTTTAATGATGAGATGAAAACATCAGTAGTAATTTTAGCAGCAGGAGAAGGAACTAGAATGAAATCTAGTCTTCCAAAAGCACTGCAATTTCTTGCTGGCAAATCCATCCTGGAGCATGTCAAGCACGCAACAATACCCCTGGCTGCTGATCAAACGGTAGTGGTTTGTGCGCCTGGTGCACAAGAGCGAATACAAAAAACCAACACCGCTTCTGGTGAGGGGGTAATCTGTGTTCAGCAAGAGGGGGCTTTCGGCACCGGACATGCTTTAAAATGTGCTTTATCCAAAATCAACCAAGACAATGTTGTTTTGGTTTTATTGGGCGATGTGCCTTTGCTCCGGCCCTCAACCCTACAAAAACTAGTCGCATCGGCATCCAAAAATACATTGGCATTACTAACAGCCAACATTGCCAATCCAAAAGGCTATGGAAGGATTGTCAGAAACACCAACAATGAAATCATTGCGATACTGGAAGACGATGAATGCACAGAAAAGCAGAGAAACATCAAAGAGGTCAATTCAGGCGTAATGGCGTTCCCACCCAACAGAATAGGCCAGTGGCTTGATAGGCTGAGTGCGAATAACAAAAAAGGAGAGTATTATTTAACCGATGTGATAGGACTTGCTTCGGAGGATGGGGTGTTAATTGATTCCATCAAGCCACAAACAACCGAGGAAATTTTTGGAGTGAACGACAAAACACAATTAGCAGAGGCAGAAAAACACAAACGCAAACAAGCAGCCGATAGATTGCTCCAAGACGGGGTAACCCTAGCCGATCCTGAGCGCATAGATGTTAGGGGCGAATTAATCTGCGGTAAAGATGTTTTTATTGATGTCAATGTCGTTTTTGAGGGAAACGTAAAAATTTCAGAAGGATCAAGCATAGGCCCGCATTCAGTAATATCAAACACCACAATAGGAAAGCACACAAAAATACTCTCTCACTGCAACCTTGAGCATGCAATTGTTGGAAATGACTGTTCGGTGGGGCCTTTTGCCAGATTGCGACCAGGAACAGAATTGATGGATTCAGCCAGGGCAGGGAATTTTGTTGAGATTAAAAAAAGCCAAATTGGGCAGCAATCAAAAGTGAACCATTTATCCTATATCGGTGACGCTGTGGTTGGAAAAGAGGTAAACATTGGGGCAGGCACAATTACATGTAATTACGACGGCGCCAATAAACACCAAACCATTATTGAAGACAATGTGCACATAGGTTCAGGGGTTGAACTCGTGGCACCAGTTGCGGTTAAAGAAGGCGCAACCATTGGTGCTGGGTCAACCATTACAAAACATGCGCCTAAAAATAAACTGACTTTAGAAAGAGCGCGCCAGAAGACAATACCCAATTGGCAAAGACCAAAAAAGAAAACAACATAAACCAAAACAATGTGTGGAATAGTAGCAGCCGCCAGTAATCGTAACGTTGTGCCAATCCTCTTGGATGGCCTGGTCAGGCTTGAATACCGTGGTTATGATTCGGCGGGCATCGCATTGGCTGACAACAACAAAGTTATAAGAATCCGCAAACAAGGCAAAGTTGCTGAGCTGCACAAAGAAATAAAAAAGCAGCAAAATTTCAAAAGTTCTACAGGGGTTGCACATACACGATGGGCAACGCACGGTGAACCCAGCGAAATAAACGCACACCCGCACATTTCAGTCGATGATTATTCAAACAATGAAATTGCTTTGGTTCACAACGGCATCATTGAGAATTTTGCAGACATTAGAGACAGCCTTACGGCTAAAGGCTATGTTTTTTCAAGCAAAACGGATTCAGAGGTTATTGTTCATTTAATACATTTTTATAGAAAAAACCATGATTTGATTGGCGCCGTTGCCCGCGCAACGGCTGATTTGGTGGGGGATTTCGCAATTACAGTGATAGAGGCGAGCAACCCAAACAAAATTGTAGGCGCGAGGCAGGGCTGCCCTTTAATTATTGGGCTAGGACTAGATGAAAACTATTTTGCTTCCGATGCTGGAGCCCTGATCGCACTTACAAGCCGTTTTGTTGTTTTAAAAGATGGCGATGTTGCTCAAATATCTTCAGATCAGTTTTCTGTTTTCAACCAAGAACTGGATGCGGTAGACAGGAAAATAACAACATCCAATATGACGGCAAGCAGTTTTTCTAAAGAAGGCTATCGCCATTTTATGGAAAAAGAAATTTTTGAGCAGCCCGAAGTGGTCCGGAGAGCATATGGCGATTATGTCACAGGAGCGATAAAAGGAGCCTTGTTTGAAAAGAGCGACATCATTGATTTGGGCGACATAAAACACATCCAAATATGTGCTTGCGGGACAAGTTATTATGCAGCAATGATTGCCAAGCTTTGGGTAGAGCATTTCACACGCATACCAACATCGGTGGATATAGGAAGTGAATACAGATACAACACAATAGCAAGACAAGAGGGCTCCTTGTTTATCGCTATTTCACAGTCAGGGGAAACAGCAGATACACTTGCTGCTTTAAGAAAAGCCAAACAGCAAAACTACATTGGGACCATTGCTATTTGCAACGTTATAGAGAGCTCTTTAGCGAGAGAAGCAGACCGGTGTTTGCCGACAAGCGCAGGTCCAGAAATTGGCGTAGCCTCCACCAAAGCATTTGTTAGCCAGTTGGTCTCTGTTGCCCTTTTGGGACTAACGCTTGGCGACAAGGTTGGTTTTTCCAAAGAAGCAAAACAACAAGTGCTCTCTGAAATAAAGCAGCTTCCTGAGCTGATTGAAGCTGTGTTAGAGATGTCGGAGCAAATTGAAGAGCTGGCATGGGCCCTAGATGGAAAAGACCATATCCTGTTTTTAGGCCGGGGGCTGCATTACCCGATAGCATTAGAAGGCGCTTTAAAAATGAAAGAAATTTCTTATGTTCATGCAGAGGCTTATCCAGCAGGAGAGCTAAAACATGGGCCGCTGGCTCTTGTTGATGAAAATATGCCGGTTATAGCAATAGCACCTTCAGGCCAACTCTTGCAAAAAATCATGAGCAACATAGAAGAGGTTCGAGCAAGGGGCGGAAAACTGTTTGTTTTGGCTGATGATGAAAGCATCACAAAAAATGGATTTGAAAAGTCGTTAATCTTACCTTCTGGTTTGACCATGCTACAAAGCCCAGTAGTTTATACAATACCACTCCAATTGCTGGCATATTATGTTGCTCTACACAAAGGCAACGATGTTGACCAACCCAGAAATTTAGCCAAGTCTGTCACTGTGGAATGAGTGTCTGTTGTTATGTTTCTCCACACCTAACATTCAACATAACAACCCAATCAAATAATCTAACTTATCTGTGTGAATACTCAGACAGACAAGAATATATCTACAATCTAATCAAAGAACTACATGACTCTGGACTTAGTTATCGGAAGATTACTAAGTATTTGAATGATAGAGAAATACTTACTCACAGAGGTAAGAAGTGGGGAAAAACAGGTAATTCAGTTCATTCAGTTTTAAAACGGAAGAAACAAAGAGATTCAAGGATTCATAAACTGAGAAACAAAGAATACAAAACTAGATATAGTAATTTTAAGATCGAATACTTCACAAGATAAGAGTTCCATAATACCGACAGTTGAGTAATCCACATATGGGTTTTTGTAAGAATAACCTTTGTTTGTTATAACTAAAGATATGAAAAAACTATTTAAAAAAGAAATTAAATTTTTAATTATTTTTTTTGTTTTTAGCAGTAATTTGTATGCACTTCCATCCATTAAGGGTGTTTTGACTGCCGATGATGAGAGTGTTGCGATTGATGCTCTATTAGATGGCCTTCACCGAGACGCGCACGAAGGGAATTTTCAGACCTACTTTGCCCGCTACAGCTCGGATGCTGTCTTTTTGGGAACAGATAAAACTGAGCGCTGGACCATAGAGGAATTCAAAACCTATGCCAAACCGGCATTTGCAGACGGTCACGGATGGACCTACGCAGTAGTCGAGCGCAACTGGGAGGGAGGCGGCAATACACGCTGGTTTGATGAAATTCTGTTCAATGAAAAGTTAGGGCATTGCAGAGGGACTGGCGTCGTCCAACTGATCAACGGCGAATGGAAAATAGCCCACTATGCCTTAACCATGCTCGTCCCCAATGCCATCGCTGCAGACGTCGGCTCGCAGACCCAAGAAGCCGACAAACAAGAAATCATAAAATGAGAAACCTTACTACGACAACTCAGTCGAATACTGTCGAGTAAGTTCGAACAGTGATTTAAAGGGAGATAATTATGGAAGGGTTGGCAGTAATGGGTTTTGTGTTTGGAATGGTCGGAGTGGTTGCACTAGTGCGTCTAGAAAAACTTACAAAGACTTTAAAAGAAAAAGGGATTCTCGAAGACAATTACAAGGAAGAGTAAATCACTGTTCGAACTCAGTCAGTGACTGTAGAGTAGTTTTAAACAGTGATTTAAAAAGGAGAGAACTATGAATATGAAAGAAGCATTCATTTCTGTTGTAACAAACTGGAAAAACTTTCATGGGAGAGCATCCAGAAGTGAATTTTGGTATTTCGTTTTAGCAAGTATCTTGCTTGCAGTTATTGTTTTTCTTTTTGAGATCGCAACGGGCATTGTTGATATTGAAAGTAATAAGAGGGGTATATTAAGTATAATTTTAGAATTGGTTTTAGCAGTGCCATCTATTTCAGTTGCCTCAAGACGAATGCAAGATAGGGGATACTCGGGTTGGTGGCAACTATCATACTTAACCATTATTGGTATTTTTGTAGTTCTTGTATGGTGTATGCTTCCAGCAAAAGAAGATGAAAATAAATGGGGAAGGAATCCTCTTTTGGAACAATAAAAATGGGTGATAAATACATTAGGTTTTATCAAAATTTTCATAAAGCATTTGGTGGAAAATCTAATTCTCTGTTCGAACTGAATCAGTCACTGTGGAGTAGTTTATGATTCGTATTCAGTAGTTGCTAGAAACCCTGTAACAAATTAAGCTCAAAAAATGAAAGAAGAACGACTAGATTTTGTTAGCTCATTGTTTTCTGGCAAAGAACAACATCAAAATCTTAATAGGGTTCACGAATTTTTTCCTAAAAGCACACTTTCGGCATCATTAAATCCTATGGCTTTTCTGGCTGGAGAACCTTTAAGCCTACCTACCGAATTTATTTCTGAAGAAAAGATAGTCAATGTTGATGAGTATCTCCCAAGAACTAATACCGTTGCGCTGTTAATCCTGCACGACGGAAAGATTAAGTATGAAAACTATTGGCTTACCGGAGGAAGGGATGTTCATTGGTTTTCTTTTTCTATGGCAAAAAGTTATATCTCTGCACTTATAGGGATTGCTATTAATCAAAACTATATAAAAAACATAGGAGAGGAAATAACTGAATATGTTTCCCAGTTAAAGGGTTCCGCATATGATGGTGTTAGCATTAAAGATGTTTTACAAATGTCATCAGGCGCGTCATGGAATGAGGATTATAGTGATCCAAATTCAGACATTAATCGATCTTCAGCAATCTTGGCTGATGGAGGTTCTTTAGACGAATTTACAGCCACCCTTAAAAAAGATTTAGAGCCAGGATCATTCAACCGCTACAACTCCACTGATACTCAAGCATTGGGCATGCTGTTGAGGGAGGCTACAGGCGTTTCAGTATCTGAATATATGCAAAAAATGTTATGGGATCCAATCGGCGCTGAGAAAGAAGGATACTGGATTCTTGATTCAGAAAACATGGAGATCGCGTATGCTGGATTTATGGCAACTGCTCGTGATTATGCAAAGCTAGGTGAACTGTATAGACAGAATGGATATTTTAACAATAAACAAATAATTCCAAGTGACTGGATAAAATCATCTACCAAACCTGACGCGCCACATCTTATGCCGGGTGATAACCCCTTATCTGACTACCCTATGGGATATGGATATCAATGGTGGGTTCCCGATCATAGTGGAGACTTTTCAGCAATTGGTGTTTACAACCAATTTATTTACGTCTCCCCTAAAAACAAGCATGTTATCGTGAAACTATCCGCAAATAGAAGCTATGGCTCGAGTGGAGAAGAGAAGGGAATGAGCGAATTAGAAGGCATCAGCTTTATTAAAACTATCATTGATAAGAGTGTAAAAAATGACAAAAAATGAAGAAATTGTAAGACATGCAATGCAGGTAATTTGGAATGAATGTAATGTTTCAAGAGTTGGTGAGTTCTATTCTGAAGACTTTAAGGCTGACTATCCGCATACAAACTGGGGATTAGGCTTACAGGGAATCTGCCTTCTCGCAGCCCAGGTTCATAAAGATCTTCCTAATTATGAAGAAAATATAGAGGAACTTATTGATGCAGGCGACAAAATCATAGTCACCTTAGCAATCAGCGGCAATCATCCCAGCAATGGAGACAAAATCAGCTTTAGAGATGTGACTATCTTAACTCTAAAAAATGGTAAAATAATCAGTCAAAGCGGAGTGGGCGATTTACTAACTCTTTATGTGAAACTTGGAATGATAGACTTTCCGTAAGGTTTAATTAAGATTGAAAATCTTGATTACTTTTTTAAACACATCAAGCAAACGAAGATGATTAACCCAATACGAAACTTAAACAACTCCATAACGGT
>Ga0257109_1000685_pt1 | contig 11359 bp, 13 predicted proteins | sample LP_taG_8_FD_191566 | JGI IMG/M metagenome (GOLD analysis project Ga0257109, IMG submission 191566) | Marine microbial communities from Northeast Subartic Pacific Ocean, Canada - LP_J_2011_P26_2000m | ecosystem: Environmental > Aquatic > Marine > Oceanic | place: Canada: Northeast Subartic... | reverse complement strand
ATCGACTGGGTTGGTACTCGGGTCAGTGGGGGATGTCGACGTCGATATCGCTCGAGTACATCGCCACGATCTTCTGATCGGTCTCCCACTCACCCGCAGCGCCGGCCCGATTCCCTGCAAGCCGAGCAAGCAGATCCTGGGCTAGCGCATCGGCGTTGGCCTGCTTGACCTCGTTGACCTCGCCGGCCCGCAGGGAGGTGAGAGCCGCATCGACAGCGTCCAGGCAATCGTGGCAACGGGAGGCGACCTCGGGCTCGGTCGTACCTCCCAGCACGAAACCACAGAAGGCTGCATAGACGTACAGGGGCTCCACGAACTTAAGCATCTCGATGCCGTCACCATCGACGACATCGGCCCCAGTCACCGGCGTTTCTTCGAAGTGGGCGCGTCCCTGACTTAGGCCGGCCAAGAAGTCCCGCGGTTTCAGATCGATAGTTACGCCGCGGCGTTCACGCTCGACGACGAAGTACGTTGCCCCCGGACCTGTTCCAACTCTGACTACGAGTTGCTCCATGCCCCTAGCCGCGCCAATCCATGCTTTATTCCCGGAGAGCGTCCCGGCCGACGGCTCACCGGTGAGACGGACGCCAGGAAGCGGTGGGTCGCCCTCCCGATCCTCCGTTGCCGCGTAGGAGACCCACGATCGGAGCGCCGCCGAGGGAAACACATGTCGACATGCAGCTTGGTAACCAGCAACGAACACCCAAGCCATTCGGTCCGCGATGAGACCGCCGGCGATGGCCATAGCCAATGGATCTGAGTCCAGCGGAACTACACGTTCATTCCATGCGTCTCGGTAAGCCGCTTCCGACGCCGACTCGATTCGCTTGAGACCAGTGGCAACGAGGGACTCGTAGACCTTGTTGTAAGTCATGACTTGCCAGTCCTCCCGGCTACCTCAAGTGATTGCAAAGGGTGATCGCTTTCGCTACCGGTTGCGCAGTTGCGCTCGCCGCCGCTTCAGCGATCTGATTCGACGGCCAACCGGGCCTCTCAGGTCACGTGTTACAACGTCCGCCGTATTACGACCCGGCGCCCCCATAACCCCTGATCCAGGGAACGTCGCCGCACCCGAAAGATAGAGACCAGGGATCGGGGTGCGGTAGCGCGTCGTCTCCCGTGGTCGGCCGAGGAACGTATCCAAGGGTGCACCGACATACGAGGGGGTCGAACCGAGGTGCAGGGATAACTCCTCTTCGTACCGGTCCGGCGTCATCGCCCGCCACGACTCCACCAGATCCAAAGCGCCGGGTTCCATGAGCCCGGCCCAAAGCTCGAGCCACCGCTCCGGTTCCTTAGAGTCTGGCCAACCACCCGGCAGGGAATACGGAGTGAAAAATATCTCTAGGCTTAGGACGTGACGGCCGTCGCCGGGGCTCATCTCCGGATCGAGCACAGATGGATAACTAATTGCCAGCGTCGGCTTCTCGGACACCTGTCCCTCCTCGCGAAGACGGTTGGCGGTGTCCAGCTCGTCGGGCCGAAGAGAGACGGTCATGGGCGGGTTGAGGATGTCAAGACCCGGGTGGCGAGACTCAATCTGGTCTGCTCCCTTGAACCGTGGCAACCCGGTCAGGACAGCGTCGAGTTTCGACGCTGACCCTTCGCCGATGTATCGGTTATGCCAGCGCCTGACCATTCGGCGAGCCGCTGGCGGCGGCTTGTCGATCCAGTCCACGAAAACACGGTGTGGGTCGCAGCAGGTCACCACCACATCGGAAGCAAGTTCCGTCCCATCCGAGAGCCGCACACCCTTGATGCCTCCCCCGCGAATGATCAAGTGATCGACTCGACTGTCGCATCGGACACGACCACCCGCGGCTTCGAAACCAGCTCGAATCGCGTTGCCCAGCGCCCCGCTACCGCCGCGAGGCCGGCCTTGCTGCATCAGGTGATGGGACGCGAAGTTGAGGGCGGCCATTCCGGTGCCCGGCATATCGGGCCCAAGACCCCAGGCGGTCGGTGCATGTGAGATCGAAGGCATCGAGACTCGCCAGTCGTCGAAGTAGTCGGCCATGACGTCATTGGCGGTGCGCTTGTCCCAGTTCAGGAGACGGGCTGTAGCCCGGCCCCGTCTTCCGGCGGTGGCGGCGAACCGGCGTAGTGACGGAGGGGTGCGGGCCATCTCAAGCGCCAATTCAGCAACTGGCATGGCATCGGCCAGATAGCGCCGATAACCATCGACCTGACTCGGGTAGGTGGCCGCCAAGCTCTCGATGGTCTGCTCGGGGTCATGGAAGTGGACCCACGGTTCGGTGTCGTCGTAGAACACATTGACGGAGTTGGCATCGGCCTCGAGGTAGCGAAGACCGTGGGCGGTGAGGTCAAGGTCGTCAATCACGTCCATCGCCCGGATAACAGAGTGCTCGGAGGCGCCGATGTTGAAGTTCGCGCCCAGAGCCGACACGGTAGATGTGCACCCACCCACCGTGGACCGTGACTCCAGTACCAGCGTGTCGAACCCGGCTCGAGCGAGATAGGAGGCGCAGATCAGGCCGTTATGGCCCGCGCCGACGACGATGACATCAGCGTCAGCCACTGGGTCCTCGTTCGTGTCTTGCGGCTAGGTTCGGCATGCTCCTCATGCCGGGCAAACTAGTGTAGAGCAAGCAAAGTTTGCAACTAACAAACATTTGAGCCCGTGTTAGCATCGCGAGATGCACAAACTCCGGGTCGTTTTCCAGACTGACCGCTACGACGACAGTGTGGCCTTCTATTCCGACGTGCTGGGGCTCGAGGTGGCCGACTCGTGGGGCGGACCCACCGCTCGAGGATGTCTATTCGCGTGGGCGGGAACACTCGTCGAGTTCTTCGAAGGAGACTGGGTCGAATCCGGTACCCAACTCGCGATAGAGGTCGCCGACGCGGACGCGGAGCACGCGCGACTGGTGGAAGCAGGCGCTAATCCGCAAGAACCGGCCGAAATGCCGTGGGGTCATCGCAGCGTGTTTCTCGTCGACCCCCACGGCAACGAACTCAACTTCTTCCAGGTCACGTCGAAACCGTCGGGCTCATGAGCCGCCGTTACGAAGATCTGACCGGCCCTGAGATCGCCACCGAGATCTCCTCTTCCTCCATTCTGCTGTTGCCGGTCGGCGCCGTCGAACAACACGGCCCACACCTTCCCCTCTCTGTCGACCATGTCATCGCCCACGAGACCGCCACCGCCGTAGTCGACGAATGCGGCGACGAGCTCGACGTCTGGCAGTTGCCCACCATCTCGATCTCCAAGTCGAACGAGCACGCGTGGTCGCCGGGCACGCTGTACCTCTCCCCCGAGACCCTGCTGGCAATGCTGCGAGACATCGGCCGCTCTATCACGCCAACGGGGGCGGAGAGGCTCGTCCTGCTCAACGGGCACGGCGGCAATACCACCCATCTCGAGACCGCTCTGCGGGAGCTCCGCCTCGAGTTCGGTCTGAAGACGTTTCTGATGCACCCAGCGCTTCCTCCCGCCTACGGAGGATCCTCGACCGAGAACGAACTAGGGATGGGCATCCACGGTGGGCTCGACGAAACATCGGTCTTCATGCACCTCAGGCCCGACCAGGTGCAACTCGAGAAGGCGGCACGGCGGGTGCCGGAGGCCCTTCACAAGAACACCCATGTAAAGTTCGGCGGCTCGGTCTCATTCGGTTGGCTGTCGAACGACTTCAACCCCGACGGCTACATCGGTGACCCGACTGGTGCCACCGCCGAGCGCGGCAAGCAACTGTTCGAACGCTCCATCTCCACGTTGAGCGAAGCCATGGAGGAGGTCAAAACCTTCGACTTCGGCCGATGACACGACCACGAGACGACAAGTGCCCGAAAACCGGTACGCCCCATCCGACTCGTGTCGATTACCATGATCAAACTCTTCTAACACCTGGCAAGCAATAAGGGAGACATCGAGTATGAAGGTGGGGGCCGCACTGCGCCGACGGCGCAACGAACTCGGCATGACGCTGCGAGAACTCGCTGACGAGGCCGAGCTGACGAGCGGGTTTTTGTCACAGGTGGAGAACGACCGTGTGTCGCCCTCGCTCAAATCTCTCGGCCGCATCGCGGAGGTCCTGCACATTCCGCTGTTCCAGCTCTTGAGCACTCATGCCGGCAATCCCGTAGTGCGTTCCGGCGAGCGGATTGCGGTCCCATGGATGGATACCGGCGTCGAGGTTGTGTTACTGACGCCGTATCGGGACTGGCAGATGCTGCCGTTCCACCGCACGATGGCGCCCGGTGAGAGGCTCGCGGCAGTCCGTCTCGAGGCGGCCCGCGAGGAGTGGTACTACGTGCTGACGGGAACCATCGAGATCGCGCTCACCAGCGATGAGTGCTTCATGCTGGAAGAGGGTGACGCGATCCACTTCGAGAGCAGCCGACTCCACGAGGTCGCGAACCCGACGAAGAAGACGGCCACGTTCATCTGCATGATGACTCCGCCCCAGTTGTAGGGGCGGCTGCACAGCCGCACGTGGGGCGTCGGGTCAGGCGGCGAGCCGCCGAGTCCGACGGACGAGAGACGTTCCGGCCAGGAGGCATCCCACGGCGACCGTCCCGACTGCGGCGTAGGCCCACGCGACGCCGTAGCGGATCGCGTCGTTCGTCTTAGAGCCGAGGGCGATGTCCTCCCCGGCGATGACGTCGCGCACTGCATCCACGTCGCCGACATGCACGTCGACGACCAGAAGAAGGATGGCACCCGCGAGGGCCACTGCGTACATGATGGCGAGTTGTCGGACGAACTCATGAGCAGCGGACAAACGGCCCATCTCCGCCTGCTCACCGTTGGCTTGGAGGAGTGTGAGCCCTGCCGTGGTCACCAAGCCGACGGACACGCCGATAAACGTGAGTGCCCCGTACAACACCGGTAGGGGCCAGTCGATGAGGGCAACGGTGGTGCCGGCCAGGCCGAGGAAAGGGATAAGGAGCCAACAGCCGAGTCGAATTACCTCAGACTCGCGCCAGCCGACGAGTAGCCGGCTGTAGATGAGAGACCCCATAGTCCAGCCCACGGCCGCGAACACAAGGGTAAAGGCCGCAAGCTCCACCGATCGACCTCGGGCAGTCTGGACGTATAGGGGCAAGAAATTGTCCGACCCAACCACAACAAATATCGCCATGCCGGAAGTGACGTGTACCCACTTCAGCGGAAAACGGTTGAGGTGCTCGCGGGCCAGCACCGGTGCATGGACTAGGCCACTGTGGCGCCAGTAAACCCTCATCACCACGGCGGTCAAAACTGTCGCCGTCCCGGCGGCCCACCAGCTCACCCCCACCTGGGATACGGCCGTCAACGAACAACCGACAACGAGGGTCAGTAGCCAGGTTCCCCTCCAATCGGTCCGGATCCGGGCCGGACGATCACGGGTCGTGGGCAATGTGACCCAGCCCGAGACCAGCGCGATAATCGTCACAGGCAACTGGGCTACGAAAATGACCCTCCACCCACCAGAGGCCAGCATGACGCCGGCCAACGCAGGGCCGCCGAGCCCCATTACCCCGAACACCACCGACTGCGCCGCGAATGCGCGGGGGCGGAGATGGTGGGGATAGCCCAGACCTATTGTCGCGGTCGAGACCGCGAAGACGAGTCCTACGCCGAAGCCCTGAAGCGTGCGCGCAAGGACGAGCATCAGCATCGACGGTGCGGCCGCAGCAGCGGCCGTGAACATGAGAAGCCAGATCCCGGTTGCACGGAAGGTTCGACGAACGCCGACGGCATCGATGACGGGGCCGGCGACCACGACCGCGATCGCTGATGCCGCGTAGTAGCCGGTGAACACCCAGGGCAACAGGCGCACATGGCCCAGATCCTCCGCGATCGTCGAAAGGCCGGCGACGAGTGCCAGTCCACCGAAGCCGACCGTTGCGACGACAGTCAGGTTGGCGACGGTTATCGGTAGGTATGCCCTCGACCAGATGCCGGACCCGCGGCCGGTGTCGGGGCTACCGTCACTGTTGTCTCTCATGAATGTGCCAGGAGCGTACGTGCGAGTATGACCTGCGGCAGCATGGTCAATATCTTAAGTAATAGAGAGCAGTTTTCTGCATACATGATCATCAGTGTGATGTAATGGTCCAACCTCAGAGGACGCAGGTACCGAAGGTGATGGCAGAAGGAGTGTCGACATGAATCGCGCGGTGTCCCCCTCGGGGATCGCTCCCCCGGTCGCGAACTACGTTCACGCTGTTGTCAGTGAGAGCCCGTCGAGGCTGCTCCACACCTCCGGCGTCGTCCCTGTTGGTGCAGACGGAAGCGTGCCGGACGACATCGAAGAGCAAGCCGCCATGGTGTGGGCGAATCTCCAGGCAATCCTGGCCGATGCCGAAATGGCCGTCGATGACATCGTCTCGGTCACGACCTACGCCGTCGCCGGGGAGGACCTGCGCCCGGTCATGGCCGCTCGCGACACCGCACTCGGCGATCACCGCGCCGCTTCCACGCTCGTCACCGTGCCCGAGCTGGCTCAGCCGACGTGGCGTATAGAGGTCGCGATCATCGCCGTCCGCTGAGACGGGGCAAACAGATGCTCGAGAACCTCCGACCGACAATCCGCCTCCGACCGGTCACCTTCGACCGGACCGCTCGCCGCCTCGAACAGGTCGCCAGCAGTGCGCGATCCCGCTGAGACATACCTTCGGAGTTCCTCGCCGCAGACAGGCGGCGTGGCCGGAATCGCGCGGCTTAGATGATCGCGGAATGTTTAGGTATTGTATACAACACACACTATTGATAACTTGCGAGCGTGGGTGATATGGGAGTCGTGGCCAAGGATGTTGGGCCCGTGGAAGGGCCGGCGTTGAAGTTTGATCGTGTGTCAATGGTGTACCCCGACGGCACCGAGGCAACGCGCGACGTCTCGTTCTCCGTCGAGCCCGGCGAGTTCGTCACCATCGTGGGCCCGTCCGGATGCGGCAAATCGACACTGTTGAGAATCGCCTCCGGGCTGCTTGACCCCACCGGCGGTTCGGTCGAGGTGGACCGCCAACGGCTCGGCTACGTGTTCCAGGACGCGACCCTCATGCCGTGGCGGACAGTGCAGGGCAACGTCGAACTGCTCCCCGAGCTGCACGGCTACACGAAGGGTGAGCGACAGGCGCTTGCCACGGCCGCCATCAATCTGGTCGGGCTCAATGGGTTCGAAAACCACTATCCGAAAACGCTGTCGGGTGGCATGAAAATGCGCGCGTCACTGGCCCGGACGTTGACCCTCAGACCACCCGTCTTCCTCTTCGACGAGCCATTCAGCGCGGTCGACGAGATCACCCGTATGCACCTGAACGAGGAGACCCAGGAGCTCTTCACGAACGAAGGTTTCGCCGGCCTTTTTATCACCCATTCGGTCGGCGAGGCGGTGTTCATGTCGACGAGGGTCCTAGTCATGTCGGCTCGGCCGGGCCGGCTGGTGGCCGAGTTCGACGTTCCCTTCGACTATCCGCGGGAGCCCGACCTCCGCTCCGACCCCCAGTTCGCCGAGCTGAGTGGCATGGTGTCGGCGGCCCTTCGAGGGGCGTACACGTGAGCAAGACCAGGGCCCCGGCCAGACGCCGACGGATCATGCTGGCCGACGTGGCCGGCCCGGTCCTCATCTTCATCGCGTTTCTCGGCTTCTGGTATTGGCTGAGCTACCACGGCATGGCGGAGCGCCGACGTTTCCTCGTGCCACCGCTCCACGAGGTGATCCACGACGGCTACCTCGACTGGAGGAACTTCTCGGTGATGCTCAAAGCCCTGTGGCTCACGACCCAGGTCGCGCTGTGGGGGCTTGGCATCGCGATTGTGTTGGGAATGACGCTCGCGATCCTGATGAGCCAGGGGCGATGGATCGAACGCTCAGTCTGGCCATACGTTGTGGCGCTCCAGAGCATCCCGATCCTCGCCCTCGTGCCCCTCCTCGGCATCTTGTTTAATTACAGCTTCAACGCTCGGGTGATCGTGTGCATCATCATTGCGATCTTCCCGATCATCAACAACACGCTCTTCGGTATCCAGTCGGTGGAAGCGGGACACCACGACCTGTTCACGCTTCACCACACGTCGAGGTTGACACGGCTGCGGAAATTGCAGCTCCCCGCCGCTTCACCCGCCATATTCGCGGGATTCCGCATCTCGGCAGGACTCTCGGTGATCGGCGCGATCGTCGGCGACTTCTTCTTCCGTAGGGGCGATAAGGGGATCGGCATCCTCCTCGACCAATACGCCGCCCGGACGACGACGATTCCCCGTCTCTACGCCGCCACCATCCTCGCCGGCGCTCTCGGCTATCTCGTGTTCTCCGTGTTCGGGCTGCTCAGAAAGGCAGTTATCGGCAAGTGGCACGAGGCGGCCGAAGTCCCCGGTTAGCCCTGCGTCGCCCTCCTCGCCACAATCCGCCGCTGGAAGAGGCCGGGCAGGGTCATCGATGACACGGTGACGATTGTCCAGGGGGCACCGGGGGTTCTGACTCCGGACGCGGCTTATATGTCTTCGTGGTTTGCATCGGCACCATGTGGACCGGCGGAGGTGCCGACGGGACGCTGTTCTCGAACTGGTAGAGATGGCTCATCGTCACAGAGTGGCTCCGCGAACACCCCTACGACCCCGACGCGTCTGAGTTGCGGTCCTGGCGCGACCAGGTCCCCACTGGGATCTAGCACGCGGGAAGCGGTGCTTCGGCTGGGCAGTGTTCGTACTCAGATGATGGTCTAGTCGCCGGGTTCGTACACGACCATCTCGACGCCACCTGGCAGCACCATCACGATGACCTTGCCCCAGCCCTCGTCTTTCGGTTCGCCCCGGAACTTGATCCCCTTGGCCCGCAACTCGGCGACCGTCGCGTCGATGTCATCGCATACGAACCCCACCTCGTGGGTCACCCGATCGCCAGGGTGGACATCAAACTCCGGCGGACCCGGGTGGGGCTCCATCGTCGCCGGAGGACAATCGAAGATCATGAAGCCATTGTCGAAGGCCACGTGCGGAAACTCGAACACGTCGCGCATCACCGCCCGGAAGGCGTCAACCTCCGAGGAGTAGAGCAGGGTGTGTAGTCCGGTGATGGCCATAGTCGGCTCGACTTTCTCAAGATGACCCAGCGGTAGTGCGGGTCAGTCGTAGTTGTTTATTACTACAAATACTTTAGCGACTGTAATTGGCAGCCGTTGGTGCGTCAACACCCCCCAGCGAGGGTGGCACGATACTCCCCGACCCCAAAACGAAGGGGTACCCCAGGTCACTCCGATGAGGCCGGGAACACGTTCCAGGTGAATCGGGAACGCACTAGGGGCGACTCAAACTCAAGTGGCAGAGCACCGGACCCTTAATCCGCAGGTTCCGGGTTCGAGTCCCAGGGGGCGCACCACTAAAGCCGGAACGGAAAAGCCCAGAAGTCTCAAGCCCTGGCGCAACAAACGCCGACACAGGGACATGACAGAGACATGGGAACTACACCGAACACCGCCGCCATCTACGTCCGACGCAGCGCCGTCGACTCTGCCAACACCGAGGCCGACGCCTTCTCCAGGAGCCTCGCTGCTCAGGAGTGGGAGTGCCTGGCCTGGGCTGAACGTCAGGGTGTTTGTGAATTGGGGCTACTCTCCGGCGATGAAGGTTGTTGATTACTACCTGGAGTCCTGGCGTCGTTTCCGAGATTTACAGGGCCGGACCACACGACCCGCTTTTTGGTGGCCGTTCCTCATTCACCCCATTGTGTTCTTGGTTCTAGGGGGAATCTTCGCCGCCATTTTGGGTCTCAGTACCGATCAGACCGGACCGGAGGTCGTGTACGGCATTGCCTATGTCTGGGTGTTGATCACATTGGGTGTACGTCGCCTACATGACATGGGTCGAAAAGGAAGATGGCTCCTACTTGGGCTCGTGCCCCTCGTAAATTTGGTGCTTCTGTATTGGCTTGTTCAGCCGAGCACTTCCGAGACCAGCGAATAACTTTCCCTGCAAATACTGGGTCCTACCTCCTATCGCTCTCAGTGTCGTGGCTCCTCATGATCGAAGACTCGGCACCAGTCCCCGACTGGTCCGCCGACTAGGAACCTGACCTAGCGCCCGCCCGCTTGTCTCCTCATCCCCCTGGTGGATAGCCGTTGACAGCCCCGCCACAACCGCGGGACCCTGTCCCCGAGGGAGGCGGGCTACGGGGTTCGCCCTGAATGAAGGGCGGGCACCATGCGGCAGACCTCATTCGGACCGATGGCGATCGGACTGGCCCTGGCCTTGATCGCCGGAGCCTGTGGCTCAGGCGGCGGCCAGGACACCGCCCCGGCGGCCACCGCTACCCCCACTACCGCTACCCCCACTACTACGGCTGCACCCACCACCACCGCCGCACCGCCCACCACAGCCGCGCCCACCACCACGACCGAGCCACCGTGGACCGCTGAGGACACCTGGGACATGTGCGCCGTGTTCGGCGTGGGCGGCCGCAAGGACGGTGGGCTCAACCAGGCCACCTGGATGCAGCACGAGCGGTTCCGGATCAAGCTCGCATCCGACCCGTACCACCGGTATCGGGAGGACTTTGGAGCCGCCACCGTCCACCGCACCGAGACCAGCGACGACTTCAGCGCGGACGACGCCATCGACCGGTACGCGGCGGTGGGCTGCGATGTCGTCGTCACCTCGGGCCGTGACCTCCACCAGGCCACCGCAGACGCGGCCAACCGCCACCCCGACCTCGTGGTGCTGGGCGTCGACCAGTGGTTCGTCCAACACACCAACCAGCTCTACGGCTTCCACTTCCCCGGCGAGACCGGCGGCCTCCTGGCCGGCGCCCTGGCCGCCTCGCTGACCAACAGCGACACCGTGGCCATCCTGGTTGACGGCGACGGTGGACCGGCCGCCGACGCCTGGCAGGCCGGCTTCGAGGCCGGCGTGGCCCACGCCGACGACACGGTCACCGTCCTCGCCGTGGACGCCACCGGCGACGGCGCTGCCGCGGCACGCGTCGCCCTCGACCAGGGCGCGGACGTCGTCTTCGCGGCGGATCCCGACCACTCCGACCCCGCCCTCGTCGAGGTGGCTGGCCAGGCCGGCGCCTACTGCATCGGCATCGGTACCGACCGCTGGAAGGCCGTCCCCGACGCCCAGCCCTGCCTCGTGACCAGCATCGTCAAGGCCATCGAGCGAAGCACGGTGACCAGCCTGACCCCGTTGTTCGCGGTCTACACCTACCGAATAATGGGCAGGTTCTCCGACGTCGAGGGCGAAACGTTGGAGCCGGGCAACCACGCCCTCGACGTCGAGTTGGCACCCTTCCACGACCACGAGGACGCCGTCCCCGCCGAGGTGGTCGAGATGCTGGCCGCCCTCGATGACGCCACCCGGGCGCTCTACGGGCACGGCTGACCTCCGAGCGGCACACGCCCCCGCTAGCCAGAA
>Ga0257109_1000678_pt1 | contig 11388 bp, 9 predicted proteins | sample LP_taG_8_FD_191566 | JGI IMG/M metagenome (GOLD analysis project Ga0257109, IMG submission 191566) | Marine microbial communities from Northeast Subartic Pacific Ocean, Canada - LP_J_2011_P26_2000m | ecosystem: Environmental > Aquatic > Marine > Oceanic | place: Canada: Northeast Subartic Pacific... | reverse complement strand
CTACGGATGAACTTTTCATGCACATGTCCCAATACGGCAGCAGAATCACTTAGCGCCGGTTTTATAGTCCAACTCTGGGTAGCAGATGGACAATTGGCGGGTTGAAGATCAAAGAATAACAATCCCCAGACATTCACGCACTGGCCTCTAGAACCGATCGCACGCTGGTATCGGTCTTGTTGGACTAGCGCTTTTTGAACCTAACGATCGTCCAAGCAAAATGCCCAAAGCTAAGGGGACGATGTGCACTCCTCGGTTCGGAACCGGTTCGCCAAACGCAAACGCTTCTTCTAACGCATCGGATATGTCTACGCGTCTTTTGAGCTTGATTCTTGGGTACTACTTTAGCCCTGACTCTTTCTGCAACTTAAACGATTCGATACGGTTGGCACCGAGATCTTGTTTAATTTTCCGTTCACGAGTTTTCGCCCGAAAAAAAACTATGGCCGCGACAAACAAGCCCAATACCAAGCCGGCCGAGAATGCTATTACCAACCAAACGAACAACGGTAGTTGAGCCGACCGAAATTCAAAAATAGATAACGAAACGACTGATGCGTTTTCAATGGCAAACAATGTTGCAAGCCCTGCAATAGCTATACCAATAATAATCAGCAGAACTTGTTTCACGTAACTACCTGGTTTGCATTCGACCTATCGGATTCTTTACGTGGGGCTGCTAGAACCTATACCACTAGGAAAGCTTATATATCGTCCGATAACGAAGTGTCGTCGAGCGACCCATTTACTCGATCTCGCAGCTCTTTTCCAGGTTTAAAATGCGGTACATATTTCCCCATCAAGCCTACGGCTTCGCCCGTTTTTGGATTCCGACCGATACGCGGGACACGGTAATGAAGCGCGAAACTACCAAAGCCACGAATTTCAATTCTTGCTCCACTGGAAAGCGTCCACGACATGTGCTCCAAAATCTCTTTTACCGCAAGTTCTACGTCTTTCGGCGACAGCTGAGAATGGTTGGCAGAAATTCGCTCAATAAGCTCCGACTTCGTCATTGTCCCCAACCAAGGCATCCAGCCCTACCGAAACTATCACAGCAAAATCCGTGCTACAAGTAAAATACCTTATATTTCATGGGGTTGGAGTTCTATTAAGAATCGACTTTAGGAGTCCTGGATTAAAGGGACCCCGTCACGTGAGTTCTACCATCATTCGGTCGGGCTTTCTTCTTCCGATTCTTCATGATCGTCATCAGCGCCCATCTGCGCTTTGATCAAATCGCCAAGAGTTGTTGCTCCAGCGCGAGCGTCGTCCTGCACTTGATACTCTCGATGCGCCTCTTGTTCATCGTCAATTTCTCTGGATTTGGCTGAAAGGGTAATGGTTCGATTCTTACGATCGAGGCCTAAAATTTTCACTTCGAGTTCGTCGCCAATACTCAGAGACTGTCGGGCGTCATCAACCGATTCGATGCTAATTTCAGACGCTTTCAAAATGCCCTCCACGCCCTCTGCAAGAGTCAAAACAGCGTGCTTTTCTTCAACTTCGGATACTGTTGCCTGGACGATGCTTCCTCGATCATTCTCGGAGACAAAATCAGAAAATGGGTCCTTCTCGAGCTGCTTAACCCCCAGCGAAATTCTCTCTCGCTCAGAGTCGATTGCTAGAATGACCGTTTCGAGTTCTTCGCCCTTGCTATACCGACGAACTGCTGTCTCTCCATCCTCATCCCACGAGATATCAGATAGATGCACCAATCCGTCAATGCCGCCTTCGAGACCAATGAATATCCCAAAATCTGTAATCGATTTAATCTTGCCCGATAGGTGATCTCCTTGAGCATGTTTGCTTCCGAATTCGCCCCACGGATTCTCCCGACACTGTTTGATCCCCAACGATATCCGACGCCGTTCTTCATCAATATCCAACACCATAACTTCCACTTCATCGCCAACAGTTACGACTTTTGAAGGATGTATATTTTTGTTGGTCCAATCCATTTCAGAGACATGAACAAGCCCCTCAACGCCCTCCTCGATTTCCGCGAAGCAGCCGTAATCGGTTAGATTCGTGACAACCGCCTGCACCCGGGTATTCTCCGGGTAGCGACCTTTGATTTCCACCCATGGGTCATCTCCAAGTTGCTTCATACCAAGTGAAACTCGATTTTTTTCTCGGTCGAACTTAAGAATCTTGACCGGCAATTCATCACCCACATTCACCATTTCACTCGGGTGCCGAATTCGTCGCCAAGCCATATCCGTAATGTGCAACAAGCCGTCGATTCCTCCTAAATCAACAAATGCCCCATAATCTGTCAAATTCTTAACGACTCCATTAACTTCCTGGCCCTCTTCGAGCGAACCAAGGAGCGCATCACGCTCTTCGCTATTTTCTTGCTCGAGCACTGCACGGCGAGAAACCACGACGTTATTTCGCTTCTGATCGAGTTTTATCACTTTGAACTCAAGCGGTTTCCCTTCAAGGTGAATCGTTTCTCTTAACGGCCTAATATCTACAAGAGAGCCTGGCAAAAAAGCTCTTATGTCATTGATATCTACCGTAAAGCCGCCTTTGACTTTGCCGTTCATTACTCCAATCACTGGCTCGCTGCTGGTAAATGCCTCTTCTAACATGTCCCAGGACTCCGCACGACGCGCCTTTTCGCGTGATAGCCGTGTTTCTCCAAACCCATCGTCAACGACCTCCATTGCGACCTTAACCTGATCGCCTATTTCGACGTTGAACTCGCCGCTCTCGCTGACAAATTCATTTCTTGGAATCACCCCTTCCGACTTCAATCCTGCGTGAACAACAACCCACTCGCTGTCGATGTCCACTACGGTGCCAATCACAATCGATCCCGGCACCATCTCAACTGTGTTGAGACTCTCTTCGAACAGATCTGCGAAACTTTCGCTCATAGTTTCCTATCTCAGTTGGTAATCAGTAGCCCTTTTCCCCGCGCGGCCACGAGCGCCTTTTCTAAAACCTCATCAATCGAAAGTCCGGTGCTGTCCAGAACATATGCATCCGGGGCTACTTTGAGCGGGGAAAAGTTCCTGGTCTTATCCCGAACATCCCGCTCTTTAAGGCTTTGAAAAAGGTCGGGCAGGCTAACATTCGGACCCTTATCTTTCAACTCGACGTATCGCCGTCGCGCCCTTTCTTCGGGGCTCGCATCCAAGTAAATCTTCAATTTCGCGTCTGGGAAAACCACCGTACCCATGTCGCGCCCATCGGCAACCAATCCTGGCAGCTTGCGAAATTCCTTCTGGCGGACTAACAAGGCAGCCCGTACTTTTTCTCTTTTTGCGACAAGACTCGCAAACCGGGTCGCTTCCTCGCCACGAATTGCTTCGGTTACATCGCTACCGTTCACGAACAAAATTGGACTTCGCTCAGTCGCAAAACGAATCTCAAAGGACTTTACAACCTGTTCCAGCGCATTATCGTCCTCAACAGATATGCCCAGTAAGTGAGCTTGAAGGCCGACAATGCGATACAGACTTCCGCTGTCGAGAATGTGCCAACCAAGCCTCCTTGCTATCGCCTGCGCCAACGTGCCTTTGCCCGACCCACTCGGCCCGTCGACGCAAATGACTGGGGCTAGATCAACCATCCAGACGCTTTCTATAATCGCTAATGCCCGTCAAGATCCGTTGCAATTCTTCGGGATCGTTTTGGGCAGCGTTTTGAATAGTTTCGAGAACACGCAACAGTTCGTCCAGTTTCTTTCGTACACGACCCGCGTTATCGGTCAATATCTGCTGCCAAATGGTTGGATCGGATCCGGCTATTCGAGTCATATCTCGAAACCCATCACCAATTCGATCGCTGAGGCGTACTTCACTGTTTGCAAGGAGTTCAACCAATGCAAAGGCAACAAGATGCGGAAGGTGAGAAACCATCGCCATATCGTCATCGTGTTCCCAGGGAGTTTGCCGTATCACACGAGCGCCAATGCTGGACCAAGCATTTTCGATTACTGCTGCGGCGGACGCGTCGGTATTTTCCAGAGGGGTCACGATTACAGCGCGATCTTGGAATAGGTCGGCGTCTGCTGCAGCCGGTCCTTGACGGTCGGAACCCGCTATCGGATGACATGGAACAAAGTTGGGAGGAACGGATTCAAAGGCCTCAATTACGGGAACCTTAACGCTACCAGTGTCAAAGATAGGGACGTTTGAACCATATTTGCGCTGGGCATCATTTACAGATTCGGCGATCGCATGCGTCGGGACTGCCACGCAAACCAGATCAGGCAGTTGAGTCCCCTCGTTCATGTGATCAATTACACCCAGCTTTTTCGCCTCGACGAGCACGCTTTCATCTACGTCCAAACCAATCACGGTTTGGACCAACTGTGCTCTCTTAGCAGCGAGTGCGAACGAGGCGCCAATCAATCCGGTACCAATTACAACGAGGGTGCTCAACTAATCTGACTTAATGCTTCAAGAAAGCGCTCATTCTCGTCGGGTAACCCGACGGTGACCCGTAAGTGTTCGTTCATACCGTAATTCCCTAGGGGACGTACGATGACACCGCGCTGAAGAAGGGCTTCATAAATCCTGTGGGAAGCTCGCCCACTCTCAAAACTAACGAAATTCCCAGCCGAGGGAATAACTGGGAATCCCAGTTTACCGAGACCTTCGACCACATAATCCATACCTCTGGTGTTCAGCCGTCGGCTCGCGTTGACGTAATCATCATCTGCTAACGCAGCCTCTGCGGCCGCCAAAGCAAGTGCGTTGACGTTGAACGGCTGGCGAATCCGATTCATTAAATCGGCAAAGTCGCTAGAAGTAACACTGTAGCCAATACGCAATGCGGCCAAGCCATGAATTTTTGAAAAGGTACGGGTCACAACTAAGTTCGGATAGTCAACGAGCATCTTGACGCCATCTGGATAGTCCTTCCCATCAACATATTCAAAATAGGCCTCATCCAACACCACCCATACTCGTTCCGGCACCCGATTCAGAAATTTCTCTAAACTGTTCTTGTTGACCCAAGTGCCGGTCGGATTGTTCGGATTCGCTATGTATACGATCCGTGTTGCCGCGTCGACCGCGGCCGCCATCTCATCCAAATCGTGTCCCCAATCTACGGACGATACACGTGTTAACTTGCCGTGTGCTGCCGCTATCGCAAGCGGATACACCACGAAACAATATTCATCGACAACTCCAACCGATCCAGGCGAAAGGGCCACCCGCGCCGCCAGCTCCAAAACGTCGTTGGAACCATTCCCCAACGTTATTTGCGTCTCATCAATGTTCAAGCGATCAGCAAGAATACGTTTCAGCCGATACCCAGTGCTGTCGGGATACCTTGATATACCCGTAATTGCATCGGCAAGTGCTTGCCGCACGCCAGGCCCAGGTCCTCTCGGATTTTCATTACTCGCAAGCTTAATCGCGTCGCCAATTCCGAGCTCGCGACTAAGTTCTTCCAGAGGCTTTCCGGGTTGATACGGTGCTAGCTCGAGCACGCGAGAATTAATGTTCTCCATTATCGTCCCACGGCTTGTGGATACGATCCCAGCGAACGAACGTCCAAAGCAACCGATCGGACTTCGTCAAGTACGGTAGCTATCTCTACTGACGACTGGTGTCCGTCGAAATCGATGAAAAATACATAGCTCCAGTTACTCGATCGTGCTGGCCTCGTTTCAATTCGGGAAAGGCTAATCCCACTGCGGTGGAATGGTTCGAGAACTTTATACAAAGCACCTGGCTCGTCACGGGTGGAAACAAGAATGGATGTTTTGTCATGCCCGCTCGGCCCGACATTCTGATCACCTATGACAAGGAATCGAGTCGTGTTATCTGCTAAGTCTTCAATATTCCGGTGTAAGACGACGAGGCCATAGCTATCCCCCGCTACTTCGCCAGCAATAGCTGCGCTCCGCTCTAATTCCCCCGCTAGCTTTGCCGCCTCAGCATTACTAGCAACTGGCCTACGCTCGACGTGAGGAAGATGGGTGTCTAGCCACCCTCTGCATTGAGCCAAGGATTGCTCGTGCGAATACACGCAATCAATCTCATCTTGAGCGGTTCCCATGCCTGCCAGCAGCGCGTGATGAATGGGTAGCTCTACTTCAGCGCAGATGTTAAGCGACGTCGCGATAAAACAGTCGAGCGTATGGTTGACCATACCTTCTGTACTGTTTTCTACCGGAACGACTCCAAAATGAGCATCGCCTGATTCGACTTCACGGAAAACCTCATCAATGGAACTCACTGGACTGGTTGTCGCGAAGTGACCAAATTGCCTGATCGTCGCGGCTTCAGTGTATGTGCCGGACGGCCCCAAATAAGCAATCTTTATCGGCTGCTCAAGCGAGAGGCAGCAGGAAATGATCTCTCTAAAGAGTCTCTCGACAGAGTCATCCGAAAGTGGTCCCTCATTTTCAGTTCGGAGACGTTCAATAATCTGCGCTTCCCGTTCGGGACGATAAAACGAAGTGGTCGCCACCCGACCACTTGCACTCTTAATATCCGCAACCTTTAGTGCACAAGCCGCGCGTTCGTTAAGCAAACCTCTTAACTGGCGGTCGATCGCATCTATTTGCTCCCGCAATCCCTGAAGTGCTTTCTCGTCCATTTTCGTTCTACCGTGTGGCCTTTTCGAAACTTTCCATATGTTCGATCAGCGCGTCCACTGCTGCTTCGTCAATTGCATTGTAGAGGCTTGCCCGCATACCGCCCACGCTTCGGTGTCCTTTTAGATTGAGGAGCCCCCTCGTCTTGGCCACCTCTAAGAAGCGATCTTCCAGTTCAGACTCCAACAAAGTGAACGGTACGTTCATGATCGATCGGTGAGAACGTTGCACCGGTGAATGATACAAATCGCTCTTATCGATCGCCGCGTAGAGCTTTTCTGCCTTTCGGCGATTACGAATCTCCATCGCTCGCAAACCGCCTTCACGTTTCAACCAATCAAGAACTAGGCCTGCCAAATACCAATTGTACGTTGGTGGCGTATTGAACATTGATTTGTGTTGTGCAAGAACGCCATAACTAAGCATGCTTGGCGTGTGTTTGCGGCCTTTTCCGCAAAGATCCTTACGTATAACAACGATGCATAGACCGGCCGGACCCACATTCTTCTGAGCGCCTGCGTATATAAGTCCAAATCGGTGAGCATCGACCGGGCGAGACAGAAAATCGGAGGACATATCAGCGACTAACGGCACATCACCCGTATCTGGGAATTCGTGGAATTGCACGCCGCCGATGGTTTCGTTTGAGGTCAGATGAACGTAGCGCGCAGATTTGGAGAGCCTCCAGTCGCGAAAACCAGGAACGCGATCGTAATCATGATCCCTAGATGTCGCCGCAACATTTACTCGCGTTAAACGTTTGGCTTCGCTAATCGCTTTCGTCGACCAGGACCCCGTATCGACGTAGTCTACGGTGTCCGAAATACGCGCCAAGTTCAGTGGCACCATCGCAAATTGCATGCTCGCGCCACCATGTAAGAACAAGACGTAATAATCATCATTGAGATCTAGTAATTCACGGAGATCCGCTTCAGCCCGCTCGGCAATCTGTACAAACTCGTGAGATCGGTGGCTAATTTCCATCACCGATACGCCAAGTCCACCGTAGTCACGAAACTCTTGGCGGGCGCGCTCCATCACCGATGGAGGCAGGGAGGACGGACCCGCAGAAAAATTAAATATATTGCTCATGGTTGGGGCGATCTGATGAGGCCGGCCTGGAACGATTACTACTCGACTAGCGTGCTCGATTCGGTTTCGACAATGCGTTCGAGTCCTACTAACTTTTCGGTATCGCGTAAAGCAATGAGCCGAACACCCTGGGTATTTCGACCGACCACAGAAATTTCGTCGACTGACGTTCGAACGAGCGTTCCTTGGTCACTTATCAACATGATCTCGTCGCCCTCAAATACCTGTCGAGCGCCAACGACATCCCCGTTTCGTTTCGAAGTCTGAATCGCTATAACACCTTGCGTCCCACGGCCTCTCACCGGGAACTCGCTGAGCAAGGTACGCTTGCCGTATCCAAACTCAGCAGCGGTCAACATATACCCGCCATCCTCGGGAACAATTAGAGAAATGAGGCGCTGGTCGGCCAATAACCGAATCCCCCGTACACCGCGGGCCGTTCGTCCCACTGCACGTACATCTGACTCTTTGAAACGGACCGCTTTGCCTACACTCGAAACCAGCACGATGTCACGGTGCCCATCCGTCATCGAAACGCCGACGAGCGTGTTGCCATCTTCCAGCTCCAAAGCAATCAAGCCACTGGGTCTCGGGCGCGAAAATTGTTCCAGCGGCGTTTTCTTGACCGTGCCGTTGGCCGTCGCCATGAAAACGAAAGAATCGTCATCGAAATCGCCAACGGGCTGTATGGCCGTAATGCGCTCGCCATCCTCGAGCGGCAACATATTGATGAGCGGCCGACCCTTTGCACCTCGACTCCCTTGGGGTATTTGATAGACCTTCAACCAGTAAACTTTTCCAGCGTTCGAGAAACAAAGAAGGGTTTCGTGACTATTCGCTATAACTAGATGCTCGACAAAGTCCTCATCGTTCACCGTTGTCGCCATACGCCCGCGCCCACCACGGCGCTGAGCTTGATACACCTCGAGAGGCTGAGTCTTGGCATACCCCTGATGAGATACCGTCACCACCAGGTCTTCTTCGGTTATCAGGTCCTCCGCGGTCAAATCCAATTGAGAGCTTAGAATTTCAGATCTACGGTCGTCCCCGTAATTTTCTCGAATCTCGTTCAATTCGTCCCGAATCACGGCATGCAATCGATCACTCGAGCCCAATATTTGTTGTAGATCCTCGATTTCTACAAGAATTCCTTCGTATTCTTCAATCAATTGATTCTTCTCAAGCGCTGTCAGTCGATGAAGTCGCATGTCGAGAATCGACTGTGCCTGTTCTTCGGATAGGTTATAAACGCCACCACGCAACCCATACGCATCGTCGAGATCTAGAGGGCGACAAGCGTCTGGACCGACCTTCTCCATCAGTTTCGAGATGGTGTCCGACTCCCAACCACGGCCCAACAAAGCCGCTCGTGCCTCCGCCGCGTTCTGCGATTTCCGAATTAGCTCGACGACTGCATCAATATTTTCCAGTGCGACGATCTGGCCCTCGAGAAGATGCCCCCGTTGGCGCGCGCGCCGGAGCAGGTATACCGTCCGACGTGTAATCACCTCGCGACGGTGCCTTAGAAACGCCTCCAACATTTCCTTCAAATTAACCTGTTTCGGGCGTCCATCAACGATCGCTTGACAGTTAATCCCGAATACAGTCTGCATCTGAGTTTGGGCGTATAGATTGTTTAGAACGACTTCGCCCGGTTCGCCACGCCGTAGTTCGATAACAATTCTCAGGCCATCCCTATCGGACTCATTGCGAACGTCGGTGATGCCCTCAATCCTTTTTTCTTTAACGAGCTCGGCTATCCGTTCGATCAATTTTTTGGTGGTTAACTGGTACGGAATTTCCGTGACGATGATCGATTCTTTACCAGTGTCTTTACCTACGACTTCGGCGCGAGCTCTGAGGAATATACGCCCCCGACCTGTTCTGTACGCCTGAACGATACCCGCACGTCCGTTGATGATCCCGGCGGTAGGAAAGTCAGGTCCATGAACGTGCTCCATCAACGAATCGACAGAGAGTTCTGGGTTTTCAAGCAGCTCTAAACAGCCGTCAACCACTTCGCGCAAATTATGAGGCGGGATATTGGTCGCCATCCCAACCGCAATGCCGGTCGACCCGTTAACGAGTAAGTTTGGCACCCGTGTTGGCAGCACCGACGGCATTGTCAGCGTCTCATCGTAATTGTCTTCAAATTCGACCGTTTCCATATCCAGGTCGGCCAATAAGCTACTGGCAAAACGGGTCATGCGAACTTCGGTATATCGGGAAGCTGCCGCAGGATCTCCGTCAATCGAGCCGAAATTGCCTTGGCCGTCTACGAGCATGTACCGCATGTTCCAAGGCTGCGCCATACGGACAATCGTGTCGTAGATAGAAAGATCACCGTGCGGGTGATATTTCCCCATGACTTCACCGGATACTCGCGCACCTTTGACCGGACTGCGGTTATGGGTGTTGTTCAGTTCGCTCATGGCGAACAGCACGCGTCGGTGAACCGGTTTAAGACCGTCCCGGATATCTGGCAGTGCGCGTGAAACGATCACGCTCATCGCGTAACCAAGAAACGACTCGCGCAGTTCGTCCTCGATATTTACCGGAGGGATTTCTGGTCCCCTTGGGGGCAGCCCTCCAGCAACGGCATCGTCGCCCCCCGATCCGGAACCACTTTCGGACTCTGTCGAGTTTTCGTCTTCAGACATCGGAAGAAGGAAACAAGGTGGTCATCCAGTCGTTAAATCACGGTGTCAGGGACAGCGTGATTCTACCATGTTCAAACCATCTTCTGGGGGTTTTGGCCCAATCCCTAACCGGTTTTGCAATACCGTTCCGCTATACTCGCGCAGATGCCAGATCTGACTGTTAAAACACTACTTCTCGCACAATATTTATTGCCTATCTCGCCTTCGAACACGGTTTTAGATGACCACGGTGTTGTTGTAGAAAACGGTCGCATTCTTGCAGTCGACTCGAATCGCTCGCTACTGAAGAATCATCCTGAAGCCGCACGAATCGACTTGGGACATCACATCGTGATGCCGGGCTTAATCAATGCACATGGACATCTCGCGATGTCTTTAATGCGCGGTTTAGGAGAAGGCTACCTTCTCGACTCCTGGTTACGCGAAGTGATCTGGCCACTGGAAGCCCAAATCGTTTCCCGGGACTTCGTCGCGGCCGGAACACGACTGGCGATCGCCGAAATGTTGAGCCGTGGAATAACCACTGCCAGCGACATGTACTACTTCCCCGAAGTGACCGCGGCCATTGCCGCCGAATTGGGCTTTCGCGCCCAGATTGCATTCCCTGTAATAGAGCAACGCAATTCATATTCGAATACCGCGGACGAATGCATCCATCGAGGGGTGGAGCTTAACGATAGCTATCGAAGTGCTAAAACCATTCATCCAGCGTTTGGCCCACACGCAGCCTATTCCGTGACGAAAAACGCCTTAACCCGAGTATTCACGCTAGCAGCTGAAATGGGTATCCCGGTCCAAATGCATATGCATGAAACGCCACAGGAAGTACGTAAGGCCCACGAGAAATTAGGCTGCTCCTGGATTGAGTACCTAGACCGGCACGGAATGCTGGTACCAGAATTGCAGGCCGTCCACATGACGACTCTGACTCAAGAAGAAATTCAACGTATCGCTGAACGTGGCGTCAAAGTGATTCACTGTCCATATTCCAATCTGAAGCTCAACAGCGGTACATGCCCAATTGCTGAACTTTACGCGGCGGGCATCACCGTCGCCCTAGGTACCGAT
>Ga0257109_1000677_pt1 | contig 11389 bp, 8 predicted proteins | sample LP_taG_8_FD_191566 | JGI IMG/M metagenome (GOLD analysis project Ga0257109, IMG submission 191566) | Marine microbial communities from Northeast Subartic Pacific Ocean, Canada - LP_J_2011_P26_2000m | ecosystem: Environmental > Aquatic > Marine > Oceanic | place: Canada: Northeast Subartic Pacific... | reverse complement strand
AGCCGCCCCGGGAGTGGCCGTATAGCCATTTCGCCGCAGAACAGTCTCCAGCGCACTTAAACAGCGCAGAACATTCGTTTTACGACAGCCGTAACCCATCGTGCCAATTCGCCAGATCTTGCCATGCAGTGGACCAAAAGATGTCCCTATCTCGATACCAAAATCGTCCAGTAACGCGGCACGAACGGCGTCGCCATTCTCAATCGACTCGGGTATATAGACACCGGTCACATTGGCCATTCGATGCTCGGTATCACCGAAGAGGTCAAGCCCCATCGCAGCCAACCCCGCTCGTAACGCCTGCGAAGTCAGTTTATGGCGCTCGAAACCGACTTCCAATCCCTCCCCGAGTACGACTCGAGCACATTCTCGGGCAGCGTACAGCATAGAAGTCGACTCGGTGTGATGGTTCAGGCGCAAAGGACTCCAGTAATCCATCAGCATGGCGAGGTCGAGGTAGTTGGATTGAATAACCACACCTTCAGCATCTACGCTGTCCGCGCCGCGTATACCGGCCTCGACATGCTTGCGGGCGTTGATCCGATCCACTGCGTGTTCACTCAAAGTAACGGGTGACGTACCGGGTGGTCCGGACATGCATTTCTGCAGCCCCGACGACACCGCGTCCAGGCACCAGGCATCAGTTTCCACCGGACTACCACCGAGTGTCGCAGTGGTGTCGGCATAAACCAGAATGCCGGCTTCACGACAGAAGCGTCCGACATCCCCCAGCGGTTGCAGCATCGTCGTTGACGTATCACCATGGACCATCGCAACCAGCTTGGGTTGAGGCGCACGAATCGCATCAATGACCTGCTCGGGGTCGAATACCGTACCCCACTCAGTTTCTATGTTAACCAGATCACCACCGACCCGCCGTGCGATCTCGGTCAACAGATGTCCAAAACGGCCAAAAATCGGTACCAGCACTTTATCCCCGGGCGAGATCAGCGAAGCAAGACAAGCCTCGATCCCTGAACGAGCTGTCCCGTTAACCAGCAGAGTCCACTGGTTTTCAGTACGAAATACCCGTCGGTACAGCACCATCACCTGATTCATATAGGTAGTGAACTGCGGATCAAATTGCCCAAGCATGGCCCTGGACATTGCCTGTAGTACCCGCGGATAGACATCGACGGGACCGGGCCCCATCAGCAGTCTTGGTTCTGGATCAAGTTCTTCAAACAGGGTACTCGACCCTGGGTGTGTGCTGTCACTCATGATTGTTTTCCGGATCTTTTAGGTTGTCAGTCGTCAGCAACGACGTGGGTGCCAGCATCTCCCATCAATGCGGGCAGTGCTTGCTCGAGGTGCGCAATGATCGCACGTCTGCCGCCCCGCTCAATAAATCGTATTGCAGCTTCAACCTTGGGTCCCATGCTGCCCGGGGCAAAGTGCCCATCCTCCTGGTGCTGTCTCATCTGTGAGGCCGTGCATTGGGCAATCTCCTTTTCATTCGGCCTGCCGAAATTCAGTGCCACCCGCGGCACCCCGGTTAGGATCAACATGTGTTCGATACCCAGGACATTGGCCATGTGCTGTGAAGTCAGGTCTTTATCAATCACCGCTTCTATCCCCCGGCGTATGCCGTGGGCATCTCTAACAACAGGTATACCGCCGCCACCGCCCGCAATCACAATCGTACCGCGACTGGCCAGTCCGTCGATCAACGAGATGTCGCAGATGTGTTTGGGTTCAGGTGAGGGTACGACTTGGCGCCATCCACGACCGGCATCTTCGTGCATAACCCAACCGAGTTCAGTTTCAAGTTCCTTTGCCTCTTGCTCAGAGAAAAAATATCCTACGGGCTTGCTCGGGTGTCCAAATGCAGGATCCGCCGGATCAACCTCAACCTGTGTGACCAAGCCGATAGCGTGTCTTGGGTTACCAGCACCGCGCAGCGCATTCTCGAAAGCCTGCATCAACAGATAAGCCGTTACCCCTTGTGTATTGGCAACACAGATATCAACCGACATCGGTGTAACCCGATGTCTTGCCAAAGCCTGACGCATCATTGTTTTACCGATGCCTGGACCATTCCCGTGGGTAACGATTAGTTCACGTTCCAGTTCTAGAATGGGTAACAGTGTCTGGGCAGCACGGGCGGCTGTATCCATTTGCTCTTCAGATGTGCCTTTGATGCCCTGCGGATGAATGGCATTTCCCCCCACTGCGATCAACAACCGAGAAGGAAGTTCCCGTGAGTGGGTAGGTGATGTCATTGCGGTTTAGCCGTCTGCATCGGTGCGTATAAAAGCAGCCGCTACATCTTTTCCAGCCGACAGTGCCAATGAAAGCAGCAGTGCAGACTTGTGCGGGTTTAGGTGGCGCGAAGCGACGATGTGGTGCCCCTCTGTCAGAGTCATGGTTTCAGGCAACACCACAACATCAGCGACACGGGACGATACAACAATGGTTATACCTTCGTCCGCCAGCCGGTTAATCTCCGGCACCAGCCCGTCAGGAATCTCTCCGCAACCAAAACCAGCTATCACCAGACCGCTGCGCTCTGTCCAGTCACGAGACATCAGGTCCGCGTGCGAATTGCCAGCGGCAACATAATGGATATCTACAGCCGGCAACGCCACGTCGTTGGCCAGTGCACCACCAAATGCTCCAGCCAACGCTGCTTTAGTCGAGTCAGAAAAAAAGAAGGTGCGGCCGGAATAGACCCGCCCCAGCGGCCCGGCGGGCGATGAAGTGAATGCATTTGTGGCGATGGAATGGCGCTTGACAACGTGCAGTGCGGGCAGAATCTCACTGTTCATCACCACCATGACACCCCGGCCACTGGCATTTGCCGACGCACACACCTGCACCGCATGGAAAAGATTGGCAGGTCCATCCGGACTCAGTGCTGTTGCGGGGCGCATACTACCGGTCAACACGATCGGTTTATCGGTACTGAGCGTAAGATGCAGAAACAGCGCTACTTCCTCAAGTGTATCGGTACCATGGGTAACCACCACACCGGACACGTCTTTTCTACTGACCTCCTCGCTGATCGTCCTGGCGAGCAACTGCCACTGGGCAGGACCCATATCCTTGGAATTCAAAGAAAACAGATTCTGCCCACTGATCTGTGCGACGTTCGCCAGACCGGGAATGACCTCCAGCAGATCCGCGACCGACAATTGACCGGCACTGTAAGCGAGGTTCGTAGCCGAATCGGCGCGACCGGCGATGGTTCCGCCGGTACCGACGATGACGACCTTAGGTTCTGGCAGCATTTGCTCAACGCCCAAAGATTACGGTCAGGTCAATCCGACGATATTGGCGATCAATGACATACGCAGGGGTACTGAGAAACCGATCTGTTTGAAATACAGTTCGTGTGCTGTCTGGTCGATACCAAAGTCGAATTCTCCTTCATTACGCGGCAACGAGTGCATAACACCCACAGTCTTCCCACTTTTTTCACGGATTTTTTCCAGCCCATCAACGGTGAAATAGTATTCCTCCATCTTTTTCATAAAGTCATCCCGCCCTGGATCACCTTTCTTGACTGAACACCCCGGCAGATACAACAGATCTATACTTTCGTCAGCTATCAGATCCTCCTGTTGCCGAATTGTCAGGTCATTGTGTTCCACGTACGTCGCATTCATCCCGTCGAGTTTTTCACGGATGACATCCGGTGTACGTAGGCCGGTCGTACCGGAATACACAATCCTGGCACCCATCCGAGCCAGGCCCAGGGCAAAGGACTGCCCGGAACGCGCACGCGACAGATCGGGCGTGGCGATCATCACACTCATGGTCGAAAAATCACCGCCCAACACCCGCCACGCGGTGTACATGTCGAGGAGGCCCTGTGTGGGATGCGTCACATTGCCGTAACCCCCGCTGATAATCGGTATTGTGTCACCCGCCAGAAGTTCTATATCTGCCAGCACCCTTTCATCATCGGGGTGTCTGAGTACAAGAACATCGGCATATTGCGAGATCACCCGGATCGAATCGTAAAGAGACTCGTTCTTTGCGGCAGACGAACTGACCAGCGGGTTGGACTCCGTCAGAACGTTGCCACCAAGGCGGTACATGGCCGTCTCATGACTGAACCGGGTTCGCGTACTGGGCTGGAAAAATAGAGTGCACAATATCCTGTGCCGAAGCAGCTCCAGTCCGCTTCGCCAGTAAGGCTCGAGCATTTCCGCGGTTAGAAAAACGTTGTCAAGTTCATCCGAAGACAGGTCGTCGATAAAGGTCAGGTGGCGACCTTTGATCGCGGTTTTTTCGACCTGTGTATAAATATCTCTCGGGCCAAAGTCCGGCGTCAATACCATAGTTGTGTTTCCTCGCTGATTCAAAGTTACTGTGCAGATCGCGGTGTTAACTGCCGTTGAATCCCGGGCCAGGATCCATCGTCGATATGGCAGAACCCTGGACAGGTTGGAACATAAGCTGTGTTCAGAAATACTCTGAAAATCCAGCTGCAGCACCACGCATTTTAAGCGAACTCCCCCAGCAGTCACCACTTGGCCTGTTAGACAGTCCAGTGCGGGGCTCAGTGTCTACTGTCAGTCGTAGAATTGGATCTCCTGCAGCCTGAGCCTGGCTATACGATGCACCTGTCTGAGCGCTTCGGCAAATTCATCGTCACGATCACAGTCGATTCGGTTGCGGAAATTCTCCAGCACCTGCGCTCTATTACGACCGCGTACCGCAAGAATAAAAGGAAAACCAAATTGTTTGGTGTAGGACTGATTGAGGGACTGAAACTCAGCGTATTCAGCTTTTGTACACCGGTCCAGTCCTGCACCGGTTTGTTCAGATCGGGACTTGTCTGTCAAAACACCAGCCACCCCCAGTTTGCCGGCAAGATCAGGGTGTGCACACAGCAGCCTGAGCTGAAGTTCCGGGCCTGCCTCCTCGACTATTGCGACCAGGGTCCGGTGCAGACCTTCCGGCGAATCTTCGGTACTCGCAAGACCTTGATCCCAGGCCTGCTCAACAATCCAGGGGGATTTCTCATAGACATGACCGAACACTGCGATGAAATCCTCGCGACCCATTTCGCTGGGCTTGCGCTGGTTCTGCAATCGATCACCCGTCACCGTTAAGCCTGGACAACCGGGTGGTGTTGCCGCCAGTGCCGGGCGATATCGATCCGTCGACAGAACCACACACCCTCGTGGCTCTGGGCGTGATCGATGAACCGTTCCAGCGCTCGAATACGGCCAGGTCTGCCGACCAGACGGCAATGCAGACCGACCGACATCATCCGTGGTATGCGGGAACCTTCCTCGTACAAGGTGTCAAAGGTATCTCTTAGATAGCTGAAAAACTGATCACCTGAGCTAAACCCTTGTGGCGTTGCAAACCGCATGTCATTGGCATCCAGTGTATAGGGTACGATCAGGTGTTGATGACCGTTGACCGTTGACCAAAAGGGCAAGTCATCGTTGTAGTCATCAGCGTCATAAAGGAACCCGCCTTCCTCAACCACCAGGCGACGGGTGTTCTCGCTGGTCCGGCCCGTGTACCAGCCCAGTGGGCGTTCACCCGTCAGCTGCTCAATGATCTCGATAGCTTTGTACAGATGTTCTCGTTCCATCGCCTCCGGTACGTCCCGGTAGTCAATCCAGCGGTAGCCGTGTGAGCAGATCTCGTGCCCCGCACTAACCACAGCGTCGGCTACCGCCGGGTTCCGCGCAAGCGCCATCGCGACGGCGAAAACTGTGATCGGAATCTGTTTTTGTTCGAAAAGGTTCAACAGACGCCAGATCCCGACACGTGAGCCGTATTCATAGATTGATTCCATACTCATATGTCGTTGGCCAGGCCAAGGCGCAGCACCGACGATCTCTGACAAAAATGCTTCGGACGCCGGATCACCGTGTAAAATGCTGTTTTCACCACCTTCTTCGTAGTTGACCACAAACTGAAGTGCCAACCTGGCCTCATCAGGCCAATTTGCAGCAGGCACAGACCGCCCGTAGCCAACGAGGTCACGTGGGTAGACATCCTTCGGGGTCATCGCTTTTACCTGTCTCCTTTAAACCCATCGCATTCTGATGGGATGTGATGACTACTGGATTTCGTGAATTCCGAGTGAAACATGTTTAAAGTTGCAGAAAAGGCACGGCTGGTGGCCAGGTTTCCAGTTGCCTTGCCGTGCGTATCGGCGCTTCTTCGCAACCGATAGGACTGACTGTAGCCGGAGCAACCGAATGGGACAACTGACAACTCATGTATTGGATACGGCCCGCGGAAAACCTGCGGACAATATGAACTGGGCCCTGTATCGTGCCGACCCCGAGCGCACGGTGCTTGCCACAGGACGCACCAATGCAGACGGGCGAAATGCCGGACCGATCTTAGCGGGTGCAGATCTCGTGTCAGGCATATACGAACTGGTATTCTATGCTGCGGAGTATTTTCGAAACGCCGGCATTGAACTGCCGGACCCAGCCTTCCTGGATGAGGTGGTCATTCGGTTCGGCATCGCTGAACCGCAGAGCCACTATCACGTGCCTCTACTCATTTCACCCTATGGGTACAGCACTTACCGGGGGAGTTGAACCCTCACCCCGTCGGACAGTCAGACCCATGCAACCCAGTAGAAATAAGGTCCGCTTTGTTCTCGGCAGTACGCCGCTTGAAATCAGTCTGGATGATCCCGGTCTCACGCTGCTGGATTACCTCAGAAACCAAGCCTACCTGACCGGGACCAAGGAAGGCTGTGCCGAAGGCGACTGCGGGGCTTGTACCGTGCTGATCGCTGAGCGGTACGACAACAGCCTCAAGTACACGGCAGCCAACGCGTGCATCCTGCTACTGGGCATGGTGGATGGGAAACAAGTGCTGACGGTTGAGCACCTGGCGTCGGACACCCTCCACCCGGCCCAACAAGCCATGATTGACCATCACGGCTCCCAGTGTGGCTTCTGTACGCCGGGCTTCGTGATGTCGATCGCGGCATTGCAACTCGATATGCGTCACGGGGATTCAATCCAAACACCTGATCGGGAACAGATCGACCAGCATCTCGCGGGTAACCTGTGTCGGTGTACGGGCTATGGGCCGATTATCGATGCGGCCCGTCAGGCCTGTACCCAGCCGTTACCGGACTACTGGTCACAGCAGCAGACCGCCGTTCAGTCCATACTTGGCCAATGGCAAGAACAGGACGAAACACTGCATGTCGAGTGTGAGTCGGGGCTGTTCGCAGCACCGCGCACAGAAGCGGAACTCGCCACGTACCTTTCCGATCAGCACTCACCACCGACCCTGCTCGCAGGTGCCACTGATATTGGTCTTTGGATCACTAAACAGGGGCGGCAACTCACTACGCTGCTCCATCTGGGACAGATCTCAAGCCTTAAATCCGTCCATCGCCGAGAAGACGAGCTTGAGATCGGCGCTGCGGTTTCACTACAGTGTGCAAAGCCCGAATTGACCCGCCTTTCACCGGACCTTGGGCTCCTGCTACGCCGGTTTGGCGCACGCCAGGTCCGCAGCCAGGGCACCATTGGCGGCAACATTGCGAACGGCTCGCCCATCGGCGATCTACCCCCCGCACTGATCGCGCTGGGCGCAACACTGCGAATCAGGTGCGCTAATGGTCAACGAGAGATTCCGCTGGAAGATTTTTTCGTCGACTATGGACAACAGGATCTCGCAGACAACGAATATGTGGCGTCGGTCGTGCTCCCAGCACACCCACAGCCACACTTTCGGTGCTGGAAGATCGCCAAACGTTTCGACCAGGATATCAGCGCTGTTCTTGGGGCATTTTCGCTGACACTGGTCGACGGTGTTGTTCACAACGCCCGCTTTTGTTTTGGTGGAATGGCCACCACACCGCGCCGGGCTTGTCGTTGCGAAGCCGCAATGGAAGGACGCCGCCTCGATGAGGACACACTGGCCGAAGCGCAAAATGCGCTGCAACAGGATTTTGATCCTATTGCCGATCTTCGCGCGAGTGCCCGCTACCGCCGGACGGTCGCCGCGAACCTGCTTGACAAGTATTTTCGGTTTCTGAACGTGACCGACGTGCCATCTGTTTATGAGTTTTCTTCGCCACAGGCCTTCACCCATGTCTGATAGCGCATCGATACTGGGCGCAGCCCTCAATCACGACAGTGCCATAAAGCACACGACCGGGGAAGCGCTATATATCGACGACATACCAGAACCCCGCGGTACGCTGCATCTGGTCCCTGGCTATGCCAACGCGGTTTGTGGGCAGCTGCGCAGTGTGGACCTGTCTGCTGTTGAATCGGCAACAAACGTTGTTGCCGTACTGTGCGCAAACGATGTACCAGGAACCCTCGACATCAGTCCCACACACGCGGGAGACGATCCTTTATTGGCAAAAGACCGCATTCGGTTTTTCGGTGAGCCTATTTTTGCGGTGGTTGCACGAAGTTACCAGGACGCCCGCCGTGCGTCACGCCTGGCCAAGATAGACATTGATTCACAAGACCCGATCCTGACGGTCGAAGATGCTCTGAATGCCCAGAGTTTCGTCAGTGAATCCAGGCAAATGCAACGTAACGACTGGCAGGGCGCCATCGAACAAGCCCCCCATCGCCTGCACGGCACCACCGTCAGCGGCAGTCAGGACCACTTCTATCTGGAAGGTCAGGTTTCTCTGGCGATCCCACAAGAAGACGGCGGCGTGCACATCTATGCCTCCACCCAGCACCCGTCGGAAATTCAGCATGCCGCGGCACAGGTGCTGGGCCTGCCGGATCACACTGTGACCGTGGAGGTGCGGCGAATGGGGGGCGGATTCGGTGGCAAGGAAACGCAGGCTGCCCAATGGGCGGTGCTCGCCGCTCTGGCTGCCACCAAAACCGGACAGCCCGTGAAATGCCGGCTGGACCGGGACCTCGACATGATCATGACGGGCAAACGGCACGACTTTCACAGTGAGTGGGAAGTCGGCTACGACCAGGATGGGCGGATAGCCGGCGTTGACATTCACATGGCTTCTCGCTGCGGCTGTTCGCACGACCTCTCCGATCCAGTGAACGATCGGGCGATGTTTCACGCAGACAACGCCTATTTTTACCCGGCCGTGCGGATCCGGTCCGACAGATGTCAAACCAACACGGTATCCAATACGGCCTTTCGTGGATTTGGGGGGCCGCAGGGAATGCTTGTCGCAGAACAGATCATTCAGGCCATAGCTCACGAACGCCGCCTGGATCCCCTGGATGTGCGGCGGCTTAACTTTTACGAGCACAACGACCGCAACCTGACGCCCTACCACATGCAGGTGGAAGACTTCGTACTTGATGAACTCGTTGAGCAACTGGAATCGACAAGTCGTTACCGTGAGCGGCGTCAATCTATAAAAGCATTCAACAGTACAAACCCATACCTGCGGCGTGGGCTCGCGTTGACGCCGGTCAAATTCGGCATCTCTTTTACCAACACGACATTCAACCAGGCCGGTGCACTGTTACACGTGTACAAAGACGGTAGCGTTCTTTTAAACCACGGTGGTACGGAGATGGGGCAAGGGCTCCTGATCAAGGTCGCACAAGTGGTTGCCGCCGAACTGCAGATTGACATCGACCAGGTCCAGATCTCGTCAACACACACGGGCAAAGTACCCAACACCTCTGCCACAGCCGCATCGTCAGGGACAGATCTCAACGGCATGGCCGCACAAAATGCTGCGCGCACAATCCGTCGACGGCTCACTGCTTTTGCGGCTACCCATCACGACGTCGCAGAAAATGAGATCGAGTTCCAGCATGGGCAGGTCCGCATCGCTGACAGTTGGATGACATTTTCTGAACTTGTGCTTGAGGCTTACCTGCACCGGGTTCAACTATCCGCGACCGGTTTCTACCGCACACCGAAAATCTGGTGGGATGCCGAAACAGCACGCGGACGGCCGTTTTACTATTTCGCCTACGGCGCGGCTGTTTCTGAAGTGGTGGTAGACCTGCTGACGGGTGAAAACCGCGTCGTTGCGGTCGACATCCTCCACGATGTCGGCCGTTCACTGAATCCTGCAATCGATGCCGGACAGATTGAAGGCGGTTTCATTCAGGGTATGGGCTGGCTGACCACTGAGGAAGTGTGGTGGGACAGTGATGGTCGGCTGATGACGCACGCGCCGTCGACCTACAAAATACCGGTGTGCAGCGACCGGCCTGCGCACTTTCGACTGGACATGTACACGGGCAGTGAAAATATCGAAGCGACCGTTTATCGTTCGAAGGCGGTTGGTGAACCGCCACTGATGCTGGCCTTATCCGTACACCAGGCCATCGCGGATGCAGTCTCCAGTACCAGCGATCACGGTGAATTGCCACAGTTGCGTGCGCCGGCAACACCTGAAGCCGTACTGGATGCGATTCAGTCATTGCGTCCATCGTAACTGCCAATGAATACCGTCAATCTTTCATTGATGAGTGCGTGTGGGCCGGTTGACTGGATCGGCGCGGCGCGGCGACTGATCACAGAACACCGTCGTGCAGTGCTTATTATGGTCACCGAGGACAAGGGATCGACACCCCGGGACAGTGGCACCTGGATGCTGGTCTCAGCCGACGGACAGTCCGGCACCCTGGGCGGCGGTGAACTTGAACGACTGGCCGAAGAAGCGGCCCGTGCCATGCTGGCTGGACATGGTGACTGGCAGCGTTGTTCACTGCATTGTGCATTGGGCCCGGACCTCAGGCAGTGTTGTGGTGGTCACGTCACACTGATGCTCGAGCCCCTGGACATGTCGGCAACTGACTGGCTGGCGCAGGCCGCTGAATCGGTGCGGATGGCTGACAACCAATACAGCGTACTGTTCCAGCCAAATGAGCCCGCTGCCACACCCCGGATCATCACAGATGATGGGACTATGTTGGGTATAACTAGCGCACATCTTCAGCCGCTCACCGACACCCGTATGAGTCTGTTTCTGTTTGGTGCCGGTCATGTCGGTCAAGCCGTCGCCACCATATCGACACAACTGCCACTTCGCCTGACTGTCATCGATGGCAGAGCCAATCAACGAGCGCTCATCCCGAACGCAGACAATATTCAAGTCATGGGTATGGACTCGGCCGAAGAAGCCGCGGCTAGGGTGTCGTCAGGTTCGGCCGCGCTCATCATGACACACAGTCATGAACTGGATTACACCTTATGTCAGGTGCTGCTCACACAAAATAGTGCCGACTTTGTTGGCCTGATCGGCAGCCGATCCAAAGCGACCCGATTCCGAAGCCGCTTAAGAAAAGACAAGATTCCTGAGAAGTCCCTGGCCCGACTGACCAGCCCCATCGGCACTTCCGGCCCAAAAGGAAAAGAACCGGGTGTGATTGCCCTGGCTGCACTGTCTGAAGTGCTCACACTGAACATGAAGTCGGCTGAGTCCGACCAGACGCCTTCCGTGCAGAGCGCCAACATCACCTACACCACGCACCGAACG
>Ga0257109_1000676_pt1 | contig 11399 bp, 10 predicted proteins | sample LP_taG_8_FD_191566 | JGI IMG/M metagenome (GOLD analysis project Ga0257109, IMG submission 191566) | Marine microbial communities from Northeast Subartic Pacific Ocean, Canada - LP_J_2011_P26_2000m | ecosystem: Environmental > Aquatic > Marine > Oceanic | place: Canada: Northeast Subartic... | reverse complement strand
AGTATGGTGTTACCAACAAATCCATCGCAGATGAGGATGTCGGCCGGCGAATCCAACAAGTGTCTTCCTTCGACATTGCCAATAAAGTCATTGGGCAGTTCCTTCTTGACCAATTTATGTGTTTCCTGATAAAGATCGCTACCCTTGCTGGGCTCTGAACCGATATTGACTAAGCCAATCTTAGGATGTGGTTTGCCTTCCACATGATCAAAGTAAATGGCGGCCATGATCGCGAACTGCAGCATATGCTCCGGTCGTGCATCAGGATTAGCACCGACATCACATATCATTTTCCCGCCAGTTGCCGTAGGAATATAGGCTGCCAGGGCTGGGCGTTTTAACCCTTCAATGCACCCCAAAGACAATAATGATGTAGCAATGATCGCGCCCGTGTGACCGGCACTCACGAAGGCATCCGCAAGACCATCCTTGACCAGGTTTATACCCTGCACGATCGATGAATCTGGTTTGGTCTTTATGGCTTTAGAGCCTCGTTCATGCATGGTCACAACTTGGGTTGTATGGTGGATCCTGATACCTTTAGGGATAGAACCACCTAGTTCTTCCTTTAATATGGTTTGGTCACCGACAAGAATTACTTCCATTCCGGAAGTCTGATCCTGCAGAAATTGCAGTGTGCCTACGACAGGGGATTGAGGTGCCAGATCTCCCCCCATAGCATCTAAGGCAATTTTCATTAAATGTTTTTAGTCAGCAGCCGAAATAACTGGTCGGCCACGGTAATAACCGCAATTTGGACAAGCGCGGTGCGGCATTTTTTTCTGACTGCACTGTGGACAGGCCATGATGGCCACATGTCCTGCTTTGTAATGAGTTCTGCGTTTACGGCCCCTTGCTCTTGATATTCTAGTTTTTGGAAGTGCCATTTCTTTCTCCTAATTTTTTTGTTTACTATTTTATTTAATAATTTGCTTCAAATTTTCCCAGCGATTGTCTACGACGGTATCTACATTACAACCGCAGTTTTCCTGATTCCGATTTGCGCCACAATAAGGACAGATTCCATTGCAATCAACACTACATATAGTCTTAAACGGCTCTTCAACCAGAACCAGTTCACGGATGACTGGCCCAATGTCAACTGTATTCTCAGCATCACTAAACCAGATTACATTATCATCTTCCGCGCCTGACAGATCACTGTCATTGGTTAACAGGATAAAGAATTCGGTCGTATGCTGATCGGTAAACTCAACCAGACAACGATCACAAGTCTCGAAAAAAGGAATGGATATTTCTCCAGTTAAGCGGTATCCGTGCCATTGTTTTTCCGTGGTCAGGGAACAGGTAATCTTTGCCTCTGCAAACTCTACAGCCTGGTCAACAAAATATTCGCTGGAAATTTCAAAAAGCTGTTTATCTAAACCGCGTTCTAGATCCGCTCTAAATAGCTTCACTTCTATCATAGAAAATTACCCAGTTTGTCAAGATCCATCCAAGGGGTAAATCAGTATTATTCCCCGGATGAGAAGCGCTGCCTACCTAGGAATTATCCTTCGTCTCGGAATCATCCTGATCCGCTTCATTTGTTGATCCTTCTTCATCTGCTCCTGTATTCGTATCACTGTCATCATCAAATTCATCATCATCTAATGAGAAATTATCATCATCTTCCTCTTCGTCAAGTTCTTCTTCATCTTTTCTTTCCAATAGATTATCATCATCAGAGCGTTTTTTGAAAATGATGAACATCAGTGTTTCGCCTACTGAAAGTACGGCCATTGTATAGGATACCACCGAAACGATCAGCAAGAACAGGAAAACTGCCAGTATAAATGCAGCTACCAGCTCCGTGGCTGAAAGTGCAACACCGCTGGATGTTAGCAGTGAACCACAGCCGGCACAACAGGTAATACAAATACTGCAGGTATTACCCAGCAGGGAGCACAATGCACCCGGGTGAACGGCCTGGGTGGCCCAACCAACAATATTGAGCAGTTTTGACCCCATTAACCATTCGTGACTGAACACTGCATTGATCAATCCATAGCCGCTAATCCAGGCATGAGAGAAAAAATACGCACCCAGTACCAGAACTGGTACTAGGGCACCGTGATATAGAATGATTCGCCAGGGTTGACCCCAGGTAATGGAAAAGTTATGCCAGACTGTCCCCATAGTATCTTCTTCGTAGGTACCGACAATTGCCGGTGTGTAGACTAGGGCAACCAGGAATACGATACCGGTGTAGATTGTAAATATCGATCCAAAGAAATATAGGAGGTAGGGTAGTACAAAAAGAAATTCACCAACATAGGGTATTTTACCTACCAAGCCGAATATAGCAGCGAGGAAGAAAAGGAAGACAAGTATCAAGCCCAGTGAAATGGAACTGAAAACGACCGGATGCCAGTGTTTCTTGACATAGGACCAGGCATCCCCTCCGGAATAAAATTCGTCGCCTTTCAGCTGTTTATAGGTTACGCGCGACACTGCAGTAGCGCCTAAAGAAATGGCATAAAACCAAAAGGCGACACCGATCCAGAAGAGTACACAGGCAATGCCGGAGAGGGAATCAAGGCTTAGTAAACAGGGATAGAGCCCATAAGCTGCCCAGGTATCAGAAAAAGCCATGCCATGGGCCGCTGCACCCAGATAATTCAACACCCAGTATACCGTATAGCCGACCAGATTGGCTTGCATGAGAATAATGACTTTTTTTCCGCTCAGTGCGAGGCGTGGTGCGCGGAAAATGTCCCGCACATCAAAGTAGAGTTTCATTGGATCCATTTTTTCTCCTTGGTTTTTGAAAATTGTTAGTCATCAAATCTTACAAAATCAACCCAGATATCCGTGTCCATGGCACTGGCGATAACTTTACTAACCGCAAGTGCCGTTTCCCGGTTATCATAGCTGCCGACACGGACTCTAAACCAGACTTCATCCGTATCGCGAAAATATGCTTTCTGAATGTAGGCATCATATCCGGATTCAATCAAATTTACAGCGGTTTTTTCCGCATCTTTCAGGTTCTTTTTGGAGACAACTTGAATGGTGTAACGTGATTTATCATAAGGTATTATATAACGGGGACTTTTTTTCTTCGCGGGTTTTGCAGCGGTTGATTTAGGCGCTACTGTTGGCGGAGTTATTACTGCAGCAGCTATTTCCGTTCCCTCTATTCCTTCTATTTCTTCATCTTCCTCATAAACTTCATCTTCATTCTCTTCCATTTCCTCTTCATCATCCTCTGCTACTTCAGCATAGTCGTAGTCTTCATCTTCATCTTCTTCAAGCTCTTCTTCATACTCCTCTTCCAGCCAATCTTCATCCTCTTCTTCCGCTAGAGCCTCATCCTCAGTTTCACTTGTCACCAGCGGTTCCATTGAATCAACATTGTAGGTGAACTTCTGGGTTTCCAATTCGTCACCGAATTGGAAAATTTCCATTTCAAAAACATATTTTCCTGCCGCATCGGGAGTAAAAGACATTTTGGATTTATCCTTGCTGAATTCAAGAGTTTTCATAGATAGTTTGCTTGCATCCGGCTGGCTGCTAATGGTCCAAAAAAGATCAATTGATTCTGTTTCTTCGGGGAGTTCGCCATTGACGTGTATTATTTCGCCAATGATTCCCTCGCCTCTTTTACCACCGCAATTCATCAGCAATAATGAACCGGTAATAAGTATAAAAAAGGTGCGAAATTTCATAAGTCTTTTATTTATTCACCCTAAGTTCACTCTGTAAGAAGAAAAAGGCAATCTCTTTTTCTGCATTCTTATCGGAGTCAGATCCGTGAACTGCGTTCTTTCCCAGGTTCGTAGCAAAGTCTTTTCGGATCGTGCCTTCCGCGGCTTCAGCCGGGTTGGTGGCACCAATGGTTTCTCGCCAGGCATCCACAGCATTTTCCTTTTCCAGGGCCAGGACCATACACTGGCCGGAAGACATGAAAGTAGTTAATTCCTCGTAAAATGGCCGGCCCTGATGAACGGCATAAAAACTTTCGGTTTCTGCTTTTGTCATATGGATCATTTTGGAAGTTAAAATAATAAAACCCGCTTTCACAATGCGTTCGCAAATCGCTTCGGTACACTGATTCTCTACTGCGTCCGGTTTAATAATAGCAAGTGTTCGGTTACCCAATGTATAACCGCCTTATCTTTTTAACATTTCGACCATGGCCTGGCCAATATCAGCCGGACTTTCAACAACCTGGATTCCGGCAGATTGCAGGGCAGTCATTTTTTCTTTGGCCGTTCCTTTTCCACCAGAAATAATGGCTCCGGCATGGCCCATACGGCGACCGGGAGGTGCTGTCTGGCCGGCAATAAAAGAAACAATTGGTTTTGAAAAGTTATTTTCCACGACCCATTGTGCTGCTTCTTCTTCAGCAGTGCCACCAATTTCACCGATCATGACCACACCTTCTGTATCCTCATCTACGGCAAACAGTTCCAGCATATCTATGAATGTTGTGCCAATAATGGGATCGCCACCAATACCGATGACCGTACTCTGGCCTAATCCCTGGGCGCCGATCTGGTGCACAGCTTCATAGGTCAGTGTTCCAGAGCGGGACATAATACCGATGGAACCAGGCTTATGGATGAAACCAGGCATAATACCCACCTTGGCCTGACCAGGCGTAATTATCCCAGGACAATTAGGGCCCACTAGACGCGTTGGTTTTTTCTCTAAAGCATGATTCACTTTTACCATATCTACGGCTGGAATGCCCTCAGTGATACATATGACCAGATCCAGACCAGCGCCGATCGCTTCAATAACAGCACCGGCGGCAAATTTTGGCGGCACAAAGACAACCGCTGCATTCGCATTTTTATGCTGGACAGCCTCACTGACTGCGTTAAATACTGGTACGCCCAGCGCTTCCTGACCGCCTTTTCCTGGTGTTACACCCGCGACAACATTTGTACCATAATCGATCATCTGCTGACCATGAAAAGTGCCCTCTGTACCGGTGATGCCCTGGATGACCAACCGTGTGTCATTACCAACTAAAACACTCATGCTGCACCTTTAAACGTTGCCGCGACAGCTTTTTCCGCCGCATCATTCAAGCTATTGGCCACAATGAAGTCCAGGGGTGATCGCTCCAGCAATTCGGATGCTTGCTGTGCATTGGTCCCTTCCAGGCGGATTACAACTGGGACCTCTACTGTGATCGTTTCCATGGCATCGATCACACCTTGAGCCACTCGATCACAGCGCACAATACCGCCAAAAATATTGATCAGAATCGCTTGTACATTTGGGTCCGAGAGAATGATCTTGAAACCGTTAGCTACTGTCTCCGCATTGGCTACGCCGCCTACATCCAGAAAGTTTGCTGGTTCACCGCCCTTAAGCTTGATAATATCCATGGTGCCCATGGCCAATCCGGCACCATTGACCATACAGCCCACGTTGCCATCCAGTTTAATATAGTTCAGATTGTATGCGCTGGCCTCAGCTTCCGCTGGATCTTCTTCAGATTCATCGCGCAGTTCCAGCAATTCCGGGTGGCGGAAAAGTCCATTACTATCAAAGTTGATTTTCGCATCCAGAGCAATTACAACATCGCTTTTGGTTACCACCAGTGGATTGATCTCCATCAGGGAACAATCCAAGCCAATAAATGCTGCCCATAGCGCTGTAAAAATTTCCACTCCTGAATCCAGTTGTGCCCCTTGCAGGCCCAGAGCCAGGGCCAGGGTGTCCGCTTGCGCGGCTGTTAACCCATCTTCAGGATGGATCCATTCTTTAATTATTTTTTCCGGTGTTTCCGCGGCTACTTTCTCGATCTCAACCCCGCCTTCAGTGGAGACCATGAAAACAAATTTCTTGGCTTTACGGTCCAGCACAATACCGGCGTAAAATTCCTGGGCGATATCAATACCAGTCTCAATGAGCAAGCGCTGCACTTTCTTGCCTTCTGGTCCGGTCTGGTGGGTGACCAGATTCATGCCCAGCATCTGGGCCGCCAGTGCTTCCACTTCATCGCGACTGTGAGCCAGTTTCACACCGCCGCCCTTGCCGCGGCCGCCGGCATGGATCTGTGCTTTCACCACCACCGTTTCTGAATCAAGCGTATCATATGCTGACAATGCCTCTGCCACAGTAAAGGCTGGTTTCCCCGCCGGGACCCGGACGTTATATTCTCGGAAAATTTCCTTGGCCTGGTATTCGTGTATCTTCATGATTGCCGGTCTTCCGTTTTCATGATTACTGTCCCGGCGTGACCTTTGATGGCTTGTTCAATAGTAGGGATAGAGGTAATGACTACTTTTTTACCATAGTGTGCCAGGAAGTATAATGCTGCTTTGATTTTCGGGGCCATATTGCCTTCGTCAAATTCTCCCTGTTCTAAAAATTTTTCTGCCTCAGCCATCGTCATGTTTAAAATCGCCTTCTGATCCACTTTTTTGAAACGCAAATATACATAATCTATATCGGTAATGATCCAAAGTTCTTGGGCGCGAATCACGCGCCCAAGCATAGCCGCGGTCAAGTCCTTATCGATCACAGCGTCCAGTCCTTCCAGTCGGTAGTTTTTATCATTATACACCGGGATACCGCCGCCGCCGGCAGCTAGCACTATAGTGCCGCGATCCACCAGCACCTTGATACTTTTCCCATGCATTACGTAATGCGGTGCCGGACTGGGGACCACACGTCTCCACTCGCCGGGATTCTGTTCGGCTATGGTCCAGCCCAATTGCTTGGCAAAATATTCTGCTTGTTCCTTTGCATAGGTATGACCAATGAATTTTGTCGGCTTAGTAATGGCGGGATCAGCTTCATCAACCCGCACCTGGGTAACCAGGGTGACTACTTCCCGGTCCTTTTTTACTTCCCGGAGTTTATTCTGCAGTGATTGCTGGATCATATACCCGATAGTACCCTGGGTACCAGCAACACATACACCCAGAGGCAGAGGCGGTACCTGCTCATGGGTCAGATCCATACGCAGGAGTTCATCGCCTACCTGGGGACCGTTCCCGTGGGTGATACAGATGTTGTAAGCCAGGTTAACAAAATGCATGATCCCATCCAGGCTTTCCCGCGTACGTGCGAATTGCTGGGTAATGGTACCCGCTTCATCTTTCGGTGCCAGGGCATTGCCGCCTAAGGCGACCATAATAGTCCGTTGGGGACTCATGCTCGATCCAGGGGCATGGTCAGGCAGCGCGGTCCGCCGCGACCACGGGGCAGTTCAGCGCTGGATATGGTTATGACCAATTGTTGATCGTCAGCCATGTGATCTGCAGCATTATTGCTAAAATATGCTGCATCCATCTGGTGGTAACCGGCCTGCTGGAGTGCGGCTGTGGTCTCCTTGTTGCGGGCGTAGTTGATGATCTTGCCCGGCGCAAGTGTGAAAGCATTGGCGCCATCAGACCACTGTTCCCGTTCCTGATTGAGCGGTTCATTCCCGCCGCAGTTTATAGCGTTAAAATCATAACCCTGGTCGCGGAGACAATCAGCCAGTGACTGGGCAAGAGGCGTAACATCAAATAAAGATTGCCCAGATTCCAGGCAATAGGTTTGAACCGCATGACCATTGATTTCCTGATCATTGAATAAGGGGGGGTAAACGATAATATCCGTTGCACTGATGGAACTGAAAAGTGTATCCAAATGCATCATGCTGCGGGTTTTGGGTAGATCAATAAGCAGGACGCGGGTAAAGCCCTCACCGAAAAATAGTGGCAGAATCGCTTCAATTGACGCTTTGGAATTTCGTTCACTTAAACCAATAAGCAACGTTTCTTCATCCAGTACAATGAAATCGCCCCCTTCTAAAAATAGATCGGGGCAAATAGTGTGGAAATCGAATTGTGTAAAACTGGAAAAAAGGGGATGATGATGGGCCACATGTTTCATTAAGAGCATTTCCCGCTGCCGTGCCGGCCATCTGCCCCAAGTGAGGACCAGGGTATTATTCAAGGTGACAGCAATATCGCGGGTGAAAATCAGGTTAGGCAGGGGCCACTTGAACACGGTTTCCAGAACTGGATTCGTGATGCGGCCAGACAGGAGTACGGCTGCAAAATCAGGCGTTTCCAGGTCCAGAATTCGCTGGGTGTCTACAGAATTTTCTATACCGTATAGTTTTTGGTCAAGGGTACTGCAGGCACTGTAAAGTTCCTGCCGTTGCGCGGGTGTTTGCAGTGTATCCACCAGGATATCGTTAAACTGGTAGGTATGATCCTTTCCTGTAAAAGCAGTCAGCACATTTTCCAGTTCATTGTGTTCAGCGGCCATTCCGCTAGGGGAAATAATATCATCGAAGAGGAGGTAGTCCGGATTGTGGATCAGCTGACCGGATTCATCTGCTACCCATTCGGTCGTATTTTTTGGCAGTGTATAGTTGTGCTCTGACCCTGGTGTATGGATCAGTACCTGGCGAATCGGATCGATTTCAGACCGAACCGCCATGGTTCAATCATCAGCCAGGAAAGGATAACGATAATCTTTAGGAGGATCGAAATTTTCTTTTATCGTACGCTGGGATACCCAGCGAGCGAGGTTGAACATGGAACCAGCCTTGTCATTGGTGCCCGAGGCACGGCTGCCACCAAAGGGTTGCTGGCCCACGACCGCACCAGTCGGTTTATCATTGATATAAAAATTTCCCGCGGCGTGGGTCAGTGCTGCCGCTGCTTCAGCGATGGCGGCCTTGTCTGTGGCCATGACACAGCCGGTGAGGGCATAGGGGGAGGTAGAATCCACTAGTTCCAGGGTGGCTTGCCACTCAGCGGGATCATAGAGATAGATGGTCAGTACCGGGCCAAAAATTTCTTCGCACATGGTGCGGAACTCCGGGTTGGTGGTCAGAATGGTTGTAGGCTCAATGAAATACCCCACCGAATCATCACATTTTCCACCGGTAAGGATCTCGGCATCATCCGCATGGGCAGTATATTCGATGAATTCCTTGATCGAATCAAAAGAAGCCTGATCGATGACCGCATTAACAAAATTGGAAAAATCACTGGGATCACCCATTTTTACGGTGGCCACTTCAGCAAGGTATTGGTCACGGATCTCAGCCCAAATTGTTGTTGGAATATAAGCCCGTGACATGGCTGAGCACTTCTGCCCCTGGGATTCGAAGGCGCCGCGCACCATGGCGGTGACCAGGGCGTCCCGATCAACGGATTCGTGAGCCACACAGAAATCCTTGCCGCCAGTTTCACCGACGATGCGGGGATAGCTTTTATATTGCTGAATGTTGCCGCCGATGTGCTGCCACATATTTTGGAATACAGCAGTAGAACCGGTAAAATGAACTCCCGCCAGATCAGGATGATCCATGACAAGGGGGCCGACCACTGAACCGCGGCCGGGAATAAAGTTGATCACACCGTCAGGCAGGCCAGCTTCCTGGAACAGCTGCATGATAAAATAGGCCGGATAAACAGCGCTGCTAGCCGGTTTCCAGAGCGCAACATTACCCATAAGCGCTGGGGCCGAAGGCAGATTACCAGCAATACTGGTAAAATTGAACGGTGTAACGGCAAAAACAAATCCTTCCAGCGAACGATGTTCCATTGAATTTTTAGTCGGTTCAGGAGAATACATAGGCTGATGGTTGTACAGTTCCTGGGCGAACCAGCAGTTGAAATTCCAGAAATCGATCAGTTCGCAGGCCGCATCGATCTCGGCCTGGTAAGCATTCTTACTCATGTTCAGCATGGTCGACGCATTAATAATGTCCCGGTAGGGGCCGGCCAGCAATTTGGCCATCTTGAGAAAAATCTGGGCCCGTTCATCGAGCGGTGTTCGGGACCAATCTGCCCAAGCATCTTTGGCGGCGCTGATGGCCTGGGCAACCTCTGCTGGGCCAGCCTGGTGAAACCGGGCCAGAACATGGCCGTGGTTGTGGGGCATAACACAGGTGCCTGTATCACCAGTGCGGACTTCCGCACCGCCGATAAGCAGTGGAATTTCAATTTCCTTGGCACTGAGTTCTTTGAGTTTAGCCTGCAGGCTGGCTCTTTCCGGTGAACCCGGGCTGAAATTTAGAATTGGTTCATTAACCGGTTTTGGTATCGCGCTCATGAAGTTTCCAATGAAAGTTTATAGGTTAACAAGTGCGGGAATTTAGCGGCATCATCGATCTCGAACAAGGAAGCACTATTGGGACAAAGAGGCCAATCATGGTGTTGGCAACCAGGTACACTTATTTGCTAATTTGCCTTAGATTACCGCTGGTATTATGAGCATATTTAAAATTACTTATCCAGTTATAGACACCACATGAGAACCGTAGATCTGCGCAGCGATACGACCACTTTGCCCACAGATGAAATGCGGCAAGCGATTGCCGAGTCTGAACTGGGGGATGATGTATTCCAGGGTGACCCAACCGTTAACAAGCTACAGGATTTGGCCGCCCAGCGGATGGGGAAGGAAGCGGCGCTGCTGGTGCCCAGTGGTACCATGGCCAACCTAGCATCCATTCTGACCCACTGTGGCCGCGGTGCGGAAGTAATTCTGGGCAACAGGGCCCACACCTATAAATATGAGAAAGGCGGTATTTCAGCCTATGGTGGTATTCATTCTACCCAGATACCCAACCAGGATGATGGTACAATGCAGTTGGAAGATATCGGGGCTGCCATTCGGGGCATAGATGACCATTTTCCGGTAACCAAATTGATCTGTCTGGAAAATACCCACAATGTTTGCGGCGGTGCGCCTTTATCTGTGACGTACACCAAAGAAGTAGCGAACCTGGCCAGAGCGCACAATATTAAACTGCATATTGATGGTGCCCGGATTTTTAATGCAGCCGTGGCCCAGGGTGTGGAAGTCCAGGAACTGGTTGAGGATGCGGACAGTGTGTCATTTTGTATGTCCAAGGGGCTGGCCGCACCGGTTGGTTCGATTATTTGCGGCAAGAAGGATTTTATTGATCAGGCCCGGGGAATACGAAAAGGACTGGGCGGCGGCATGCGCCAGGCGGGGATCATTGCCGCGGCAGGAATTGTAGCACTGGAAACTATGGTTGACCGGCTGCAGGAAGATCATACCAATGCCCGGTTATTAGCAGATGGTATTGCCGATCTGCCCGGCGTTGTCCTGGACCCCGAAACGATCAAGACCAATATTATCTATTTTGACCTGGATGACAATGCTATTGAAAGTGCTGATTTCCTCACTGTGCTGGCGGCTAAGGGTATCCAATTCTTTGATACGGGTCCGCGGCGGTTCCGGATGGTGACTCATTACGGTATTACAGCGGAAGATATACTCTATACGATCGATGGGTTCAAGCAAACGCTGACTGATTAATATGAAGCTTACCCAATCGGCCAGCGAACTGGTCCAACAGCTTAAGAATAAGGATATTTCCGCAGTGGAACTGCTGGAAGCACACCTGGACCGAATTGGGGCAGTAAACCCGGATATAAACGCTGTGGTGACCC
>Ga0257109_1000675_pt1 | contig 11409 bp, 10 predicted proteins | sample LP_taG_8_FD_191566 | JGI IMG/M metagenome (GOLD analysis project Ga0257109, IMG submission 191566) | Marine microbial communities from Northeast Subartic Pacific Ocean, Canada - LP_J_2011_P26_2000m | ecosystem: Environmental > Aquatic > Marine > Oceanic | place: Canada: Northeast Subartic... | reverse complement strand
CAAGAGAAACAGTATCCCGTACCTTCAAATTGCTGGAGGAAAAAGGTCTGGTGACTCGTGAAGGTCGCAAGCTAACAATCTATAATTTCAATCAGTTTACCAAAACTTTTTCATAAATCCTGCCTTACCAAAAGGCGTTAAAATCTAATGGAAAAAGTTACGATCCAGGGAATAAAGGCCAATGATCATCGTGTTCTTTCTCGTGTAATTACCCATATTGAAAATGATGATTATTTACAGGACCAAAGATTTATAGAATTATATGACCAAGCACAAGAGGCAATTCGATTGGGCATCACAGGTCCTCCTGGTGCGGGCAAGAGTACAATTATAAATGAATTAATAAAACGTTTCCTCAAAAAGAATCAAACCATTGGAGTAATTGCTATTGATCCATCAAGTCCATTCAGCGGTGGCGCATTACTAGGTGATCGGGTAAGAATGAATCATTATAATAATGACAAAAGTGTTTTTATCCGAAGCATGGGTACACATGGGCATCTTGGGGGATTAGCGCGCAAAACTCAAGAAGCGGGTGATATCTTAGCAGCAAGCGGGAAAGATATTATAATTTTTGAAACAGTTGGTGTTGGTCAAGGTGAATATGATATAGCAAAAGCTGCAGATATAACGGTCCTTGTCCTAGTCCCAGAATCGGGTGATGAGATACAACTAATGAAAGCTGGTTTAGTTGAAATAGCGGATCTTTTTGTTATTAATAAATCTGATCGTGAAGGATCAGGTCGTTTGGCGGATACATTGAATTCCATGATCAATGCTATGGGTAATAACAGCAAACCTGATCCATCTGTTTACACTACAGTTGCCAGCAATGGAAAGGGAATGGATAAATTATTCGATGGTGTTTTTGACCATCTTGACAAGCTTGATCGTTGTGGTCTATTGGTACAGAAAAAGAAAGAACGATATCGAAATCGAGTAAAAAGGTTGATACAGGAACAGCTGTTGGGTGAATTTTGGACGGAAGATAGGATTAGAAAATTAGAGGATGCAACAAAATCGCTAGATACAATCACGGAATCACCCTATAGTATCGCAAATGATATATTAAAAAGTTTTAAGTCATGAGTGATAACGATACCAGTCAGATGTCATTCCTTGAACATTTGGAGGAATTGCGCTGGCGCTTGTTAAAAAGCATAATCGCCATATTATTTGGTGGTTCATTTTGTTTTCTTTTCATTGATGAAATAATGCAATTCCTGATTGCGCCTATCCATAATTTATCTAACCCGCCTGACTTGCAAGTATTAAAGGTCCAGGGTATGTTCATGATCAAGTGGGGCGTGGCTTTGTTTGGCGGTATTGTTATGGCAATACCGGTGTTGACATATCAAATGGCGAAATTTATCGGTCCAGGTCTGCACACGGATGAGAAAAAGGTGATGGTTCCGCTTGTCTTTTTCAGTTATATGGCATTTCTGGTTGGGATAGTATTCGCTTTTTATGTTTTAATACCATATTCACTGGAATTTTTCACCTCAATGGGAATGATGGAGGTAAAAAATAATTATTCTATTAATTATTATTTCAGTTTCATCACAATGCTGTTGCTCGGTAGCGGCGTAATATTTGAACTACCAATAGTGGTATTCATCCTAAGTGCAATAGGGTTTCTAACGCCTGCATTTATGCGTCATTACCGCCGCCACGCTATCGTAGTTATACTTGTATTATCAGCCTTTATAACACCTCCAGATCCAATCAGTCTTATTTTTATATCAATTCCCCTGGCTTTTCTGTATGAAATTAGCATTGGTGTTTCCTGGATGGTAAACCGTAGTAAATAGCGTACCAATAGGCGTAATATTTAATATGGTTAATGATTTAAAAACGCTGAAAGAAATCACTGCTCCTATTTTTGAAGATATAAAACTGTTTGAGATGGAATTCCGCGATGCTCTCAAATCAGAGGTACGTCTTGTGAATACGGTAGGGAAATATATATTACGGCACAAAGGTAAGCATATTAGGCCAATACTAACGATTCTTTCAGCTCGAACTTGTGGTAAACCTGGCCTGAATAGCTATCGGGCTGCTGCAATGATTGAATTACTTCATATTGCAACATTGGTTCACGATGATGTTGTTGATGAGGCGACAACTCGTCGTGGTTTTCCATCAATCAATAGGGTATGGAAAAACAAGGTTGCTGTTCTAATGGGTGATTTTATTTTTAGTAAAGCACTTATAAATTTAGTTGGCATCAAAGATTTTGAAGCACTGGAGCTTATATCTGAAACAGCCGAAAAATTAAGTTCTGGTGAGATCCTGCAAATTGAAAAAAGTCTTACCAGATCAATGACAGAAAAAGTGTATTATGATATGATCTATAAAAAGACTGCAAGTCTCATTTCGACGTCTTGCGAACTTGGAGCCATCACGTCAACAAAGACTGATAAAGACCGCGATAGAATGCGTATTTTTGGTGAAAAACTTGGAATGGCCTTTCAAATTAAAGATGATTTATTTGATATGCTTGGTGTTGAATCAAAAACAGGTAAGAATTTTGGTGCCGATGTCAAAAAAAATATGATTACTCTACCTCTTATTCATTCATATTCCACGCTAACCAAATCTGAATCGAGACAAGTCAAAAAGATTCTAAATCTCAAAAGAAAATCACAAAAAGAAATTAATGTATTAACAGAACTGGTTGATGCGTCAGGCGGTTTTGAATATGCTAATCAAAAGATAGATGAATTCAGCAATCAAGCCATAGATATTCTGAGTGAATATCCAGATTCTCCTTACAAACAATCATTAGCGGATCTTGTAGTTTTTAATTCTTGCCGCAATTATTAATATGAAAGACCCGCGGACCATTTTGGTCCTCAGATTTAGTTCTATAGGTGATATTGTGCAATTGACCTCACCGTTAAAGTCGTTAGGTGATCGTTTTCCAGAAACACGGATTGATGTAATCACCTTAGATGATTATGCAGAACTACTGCTAGATCATCCTTATATAAATCGGATAATACATATCCCGCGTGAAATGAAATATAAAGAACTAAAAGAGATCGGCAAAATGTTAGCAGCTAAAGGGTATGATTTGATTATCGATTTACACAACGTTATTAGATCTCAGATTATTCGCCGCCAATTCAAAACTACTAAGAAGGTAATATATAAAAAACCGCGTTGGAAACGATTTAAACTTATTGAACTCAAGAAAAATCATTTTCCTAATGAATTTTCCCAAAGATGGCTCTACCACCAATGTCTAGAAAAATTATTGGATAATGAATATCCAATCCCAAAAGCTAAGCTGGTTATCCAAAAGAATGAGCAGATTGAAATTAAATTATTTTTAGGGAAAGAAGGTTTGACGGGATCCTACATAACATTAGTACCTGGTGCTGCCTGGCCGCAAAAGACTTGGCTTGTTGATCATTACAAAGGGTTAGTTAATTTGATAGTAAATAAACTAGGATTAAGTATAATTATTATTGGCAGCAGGAATGATAGGATTTGCAGTGCAATAGCCAAGGATAAGAGTAAACAGATCCTAGATTTACATGGAAAATTAGATATAAGGAAATCCCTAGCTATCATTTCCTTAGGAGAAATGACAATAGGCAGTGATACTGGTATGGTCCATGCTTCCGAAGCACTGGGCGTACCAGTAGCAATGGTCATGGGGCCAACCAATGCTCAAACGGGAGGCGGTATATCATTAGAGAGATCTGTAGTAATTGAAAAAGATATTTGGTGCAGACCTTGTAGTCAAAATGGGAAGCGTCCCTGCTACCGTTCACAGCAATATTGTATGACTGAAATATCTACTGCAGATGTCCTTCGTGCAGTTCAAGGTGTGCTTGCCTGATGAAATATTTCTGGTTTTTTGTATATGAATTCATAATGATACCGATAATGTTCATTATTGGTTTAATTGGTATGTTTTTTAACAAAAAGTTAAGGGATGGTTTATCGGGCCGATTTCATTCAAGGAAGGTATTAAAAAATTACATCAATGATCTGAGTGGGGATGAAATAATTTACTGGTTTCATGCATCATCCCATGGTGAGTTTCTACAAATAAAACCGGTGCTGCTAGGATTAAAAGAGGTTGAACCCCATGTGAAAATAATTGTCAGCTTTTTTTCACCATCGGGTTATAACCACGTAGATGATGAATCTATTGATTGCAAAATCTATCTACCGCTTGATTTTTACTGGGCTGTTAAATCAGCATTGCATTTAGTACGGCCTGAAAAACTTATTTTTGCAGCTTATGATATTTGGCCCAATCTTATTTGGGCTGCTAAAAAACTTGGAATTCCTACAGTATTGTTTGCAGCAAGGTTTATAAAAAAGACAGGAAAACTACTGCCAGTGGTACGAAACTTTTATCATTATGTTTACAAGGATTTCCACTCAATCTATACTATTACTAAAACTGACCACAATCATTTACAATTGGTGCTTGAAAATTCAAGTAATACGACTGTGCGGGTACTCGGGAATCCCAGATATGATCAAGTAAAGAGCACAGCGGATAAATTTACAACGGAACATACTAAATCAGTATTGAGTCGAAAAAAGAGGATAATATTTGGTAGTATACATGATGAAGACCAAAGAGTTATCTATGATAGCGTATTACGGCTGTTAAGCAATCATGAAAGCCTATCAATTCTATGGGTGCCACATGAACCAATTGCTTCTGCAATTAATGCTTCAATACAGCGATTTGATGAAGTGGGGTTTAAGGTTAATGTATTTAGCAAACAAACACCTTATGACAAGGATAATCCTCATGTAATTGTAGTGGATATTGTTGGTGTGTTATCGCACTTATATTGGGATGGGATTATAGCGTATGTAGGAGGCGGTTTTTCCACTGGGATCCATAATGTTATGGAACCAGCAATAGCACGACTACCAATATTATTTGGTCCAAAATATGAAAATTTCCATGAGGCAGAAGAATTGATCAATTCTGGTGGTGGTTGGGCTATAGATAATGGTCAAGAATTATTTGATAAAATCAATATGTTGTTAAGTGATAACTCAAAAGTAATATCAGCTAGCTTAGCAGCAACAGATGTTGTTCATAGGAATATAGGTGCCGCAACGCGGGTAGTTAGAGGGATTGTTCGTGACTAATATTTTAAAGTTTCATATTCAGTTTCCAAAATTCTCACAGAATTATGAAACCAATTTTTCAGCAGGGTTGCATTTGATTTTTGGTGAAAGTGGCGTAGGGAAATCAACATTTTTCCAACAATTGTGTGGTATGGATGCAGAAATAGGCAACTTTGATTTGAAAATTCATGAAAAACCAACACGTGTGATTCCAGTTTTCCAAAATCCAGAAAATCAAATTGTAAGTTCGACCTTAGATGGAGAATTGGCTTTTTCTGCTGAATGTATATTTTCAGATCCGAGTAAGGTTACATATTTAGTCGATGGAATAAAAGATAAGTTAAATTTCATTGATGATGGAACAAGGCACCCTGTAACACTAAGTGGTGGTGAGAAGGAATTGCTAAACCTAGCGACTGCCTTAAGCGTAAAGCCTGGCTTAATTGTAATAGATGATGGACTGTCATTTTTAAACAGTAAAGCAAAGAAAAACCAGGTACAGCGTTTAGGTAAATATATTAAAGATACTGGTAGTATTATTTTATGGTTCACATCGGATATTTCAGATTTAAAGTTTGGCGATACCGTCTGGGAACTAACACTCAATTCATTTACTGAAATTAACAAAAGCATACCAATACCAAAATATCAGCGCAATAATCATCCTGCCGGCAAGCTGCATCTGATAGCCGATCATTTAACATATTTTTATGATCATAAAAGAACAATCCTTAATGATTTAAGTATTGAAAGTTTAGAAACACGCTGTTTCGGAATTATTGGTGCTAATGGCTCAGGTAAAACCACAATTGCCGGAATCTTCAGCGGTATACTTCCTGATTATTCGGGCGAATTTCAGTTAGATATTGATGGAGAATCACCCACCATAGGATATTTAAATCAATTTCCAGAAAAGATGTTAGGTACAGTCACACTTGGCGAATTTCTTCTTGAATTACAGCATTTCGAAAAATTGAATCCACTGGTCGTTAACCAAGCATTGAATATGATGATTGATTATCAAATTAATTGGAGTATCATTGAGCATCAACCGGCCATTGACGTACAATGGACTGCTTTGCGTTTGGCGATGATAATTCTTTTAGGATGTAGTAATTATGAATTAATCATTCTTGATGAGCCGACTTTTGGTTTAGGGTGGCGGCAGAAACAAACGTTAGCTCGTTTTATCAACAAAATATTAAACAAAAAACATTGTATTATTATTTCGCATGATGAACAATTTATCCACAGTATATGTGATAAAGTCTTGGAATTAGATTCAAAAAGTATAATGCAAAATCCTGATTTAGTCCGTGAACAACGATAATCAACAAGCACGTATAACAGATCCATCACGAATCTTAACACTGGCAAATTTCATCAGTCTCGTTCGTGCATTACTGGCGATTCCAATTATTTTTACACTGAGGGACCCGGAAAAACTTTACCTTACTTTCTGGTTAATTGTAATAGCCATTTTATCGGATGCGTTAGATGGCTGGGTAGCAAGGAAATCACATGGTGTGACTCATCTTGGACAATGGCTTGACCCAATTGCAGACTTTATTCTTATACTAGCGGTGATAGCCTTTATGGTTTATGAAGGCCTATTCCCAATATGGTTCTTTATTTTTTACTTGGTTAGGTACGTGTCTATAGCGCTGCCTGCGATTTACTTATTGAACCACACGCATTTTGTGCTACATTCAAATTGGTGGGGAAAATGGGGTGCTGGAATTACAGCTCTCGGTGTGTTCTTACATATTTTCCATATCCAGGGTGTTCCTTATCTTCCATTTTTGACCCTAGTTATAGCGTCATATTTATTGATTATTAGCTGGATAAGGTATTTTAAAACATTCATTATAGAATATAAAACACTTCAACAGACTAGTAAATGATAACTAAGTTATTCCAGGCGTTATCAAAAACGCGTAAAGGTATAGCTGGTGCGTTCAATACTTTAATAAAACAACGGGTTACACCAGAAACGCTGGAAATGCTGGAAGATACATTAATTACAGCAGATCTTGGAATTTATACAACTTCTGGTATTATTAAAGTCGTGGAAAAAAACGCAACAAAAAATTTTATAAAAGCAGTACGTAAACATATGCTATCAATTTTACCGGAAGAAATTCATGAATTACCAGATAATCCCTGTGTGGTTCTGGTAATAGGTGTTAATGGTACTGGGAAGACAACAACTGCAGCAAAATTAGCACATTATTACAAGTCAATGGGAAAAAATGTAATATTAGTTGGCGCAGATACATATCGGGCAGCGGCTTTAGAGCAATTAAAGATTTGGTCCAATAGAATTGGTGTTCGTTTGATAAGCAGCCAATTTGCAAAGGATCCATCAGCCGTTATTTACGATGGAATAAAAGCTGCTCAAAATGATGATTCTAATATTGTGGTTGTTGATACAGCAGGAAGGCTACATACACATAAAAACCTAATGACAGAATTAGAAAAAATGAAACGTACAATTGCAGAAAAGTTTAAATACTATTCTGTGAAAACAATGATTACTATTGATGCTAATCTAGGGCAGAATTCGCTTTTTCAAGCAAAGGAATTTTCGAATTATATCGATATTGATGCTGCAATCTTAACAAAAATGGATGGAACAGCTAAAGGTGGTATTGTTTTCTCATTAAATAGAGATTTAAATATTCCCGTAGAATTTTTAGGGATCGGCGAGGATATTGAAGACTTTGAAATATTTGATCAAGAATATTATGTAAATTCCATTATAGGTACGATCGATGAGTGAAGAAAAGCAGAAATTGCATCTTATTAGTCTCGGATGCGCAAAAAACTTGGTTGATTCTGAAATTCTGCTGGGTGGTCTTAAACATAGTCAATATGATGTCATTGATGACCCTGGTAAAGCGGATACAATCATAGTCAACACTTGCGGTTTTCTTGATATCGCGCGTGAGGAATCAGTGGATACAATACTTCAGGCCGCTGAACTAAAAAAATCTGGTATTGTCAAACAACTGGTTGTAATGGGCTGTCTCTCGGAGAGATATCCTTCAGAGTTAAAAGAAGAAATCCCTGAAGTAGATCGATTCTTCGGTACTAATAACCATAAGCAAATTGCATCATTTCTGACTGGGAAGGAATATGGTAGAGATGACCCTCTTTTTTATCGCTCACTTCTGACGCCATCACACTTTAGTTATTTAAAAATTGCAGAGGGTTGCGATAATGGTTGTTCTTTTTGCAGCATACCTATAATGCGTGGTTTGCAGAAGAGCCGTATGTTACCAGAGATCCTGGATGAGACTAGTCGTTTGGTTGATGGTGGAGTAAAAGAAATAATGATAATTGCACAGGATACGACTGCTTATGGTTGGGATCTATCAAAAAAGATATACTTAAGCGATTTGATTTATGCGATGGATCAAATGGATAATGCTCCTGATTGGATTAGGATTCATTATGCACATCCAGCGCACCTTAGTCAGCGTATAATCGATGCAATAACAACATCGAATCGAGTTTGCCGGTATATTGATATGCCAATACAGCATGCTTCGGATACATTATTAAAATCGATGCGTAGAGGTCTCAATCAAGATGGTATTCGTGAAAAAATTCAGAAATTGAGGGCTGCAATTCCTGAGATAAGGATTCGGACAACTCTGATTGTTGGTTATCCGGGTGAAACTGATAAGGATTTTAAGTCATTAACTGATTTTGTATTGGAAATGAAATTTGATCATTTAGGGGTATTTACTTACTCGGAAGAAGAAGGTACAATTGCTGCAGATTTAGAAGATAATATTTCTAGAGAATTAAAGGATGAACGAAAAGCTGTAATAATGGACATTCAAAATAATATTAATTATGAAAAAAACAGCGCTATGGTGGGTCAAATACAAAAAGTAATAATTGATGAAGTTGGTGAGACTGTTGCGGTGGGAAGAACCGAGTATGATTCGCCTGAAATAGATAATATTGTCCGGATAGATGGGAAGGTAAGTAAAGGTGAGTTTTATAATGTTAATATTAACAATTTTAATGAATATGAATTAATTGGTAGTGTGTGAAGAGACCAAAAAGAAAGAAAATAATTTCCCTGACATAGTACTAATTCCTTTTCGTAAATTCCTGTAAATCCGCATGCGCCATACACATACCAAATGGGTAGTCCGGCTGGTAATATTATTATTATTTACTAGTATATTACCTCTACATACATCTGAATTATACGCCCAGCGATCTACAAGTAAAAAATCCACCAAGAAGAAACCATCAGGTAAAAGGAAAAGCAGCAGTAAAAAGAAAAGCTCAAAAAAAGCGAAAGGTAAAAAGAGTTCAGCGAGTAAAAAGGCCCAGGTAAAAAAATATGTAGATCGAGGTAAAAAACGATACAAAGCAAAAAATTACCGTGGTGCGCTGGGTGACTTTAAAAAGGCGCATAAGATCGCTCCATCAAAAACTACAAATTCATATATATCCAGAATAACTGGGATATTGAAAAAAGGAACATCTAAGAAAAAAGTAGTAGTTAAAGCTAAAAAACCAACACTCAGCGCAATGAAGTTAGCTGGGGAGTTATATGATTTAAATAATGACCTTTCTGATAGTCGTCGCAGGATGGGGCGAGCCATGAAATATTTACAGCCGCGTCAGGAAAAGTATTTGTCTAAACTAGAAGCCCGTCCGGTCTATACTACAGCTGATTTTGAACAAGCTGCTGATAGCGCACCTGACGATCTTAGAATGCAAAGGCAGTTGGGTCTACATTATGAGGTAAATGGTAATTGGAGTAAAGCGAAGGACGTATACCTGCGTCAAGTTGCTCGCCACTATGATAATCCAGATGCTCATTTTTTTCTTGGATCACTGTATGAAAAATTGGGTGATTTTCAAAAAGCACAACAATCCTATGAAGAGGCATTAGATCTGGATGTCAATCACAAGGCCACTTTAGACGCTCTGGCAGTACATCAAAAAGATTCACCAGCAGTGGAAATGAGTCGGCAGGTATTGGTTCGTACTGCTGCCAAGGCACCAGAAGGACCAGCGCAGCAATTTACCCTTATACATGAAAAAATAAATGACGGATTATTTAATGATGCCATTGCAATGGCAGAAAAAGCTGCTGAGAAATATCCTGATCAAAATGGATTTATCTTTTTGCAGGCTATCGCCTATAATGATTTGGGTGAAATTGACCTTGCCAAGGCAGCTTTCCAGAAATCCATTAGAATGGATCCAAAACATAAAGAATCACATTTAGGATTAGGCAACCTATACTATAATATGGGTAAATACATTTATGCAGCGCTGAGCTTTGGTGACGTTGTTTATTTAGATCCTCAGGGCCTGGATGCACGTTACATGCAGGGCCTGAGTTATTTTAACGCCCAGGAGTGGGGATTGGCTGCGTCTGTATGGGAAGATCTCCTGCATTATCAAAGCCAACACCCAATTGTAAGGAATCTGTTACCCCAAGCATATTATATTTTAGCTATTGAATATAATCGCTTGGGTGAACCAAGGATAGGCAGGACGTCTTTTGAGAAAGCGTTAAGTGTTAATTCAAATTCTTATGCCTGGTTACCTGGTGCATTCAGGACATTGGGTAAATACTATCAAGAAAAAGGTATGCATAAGGAATCTTTGGTCGCATATCAAGAAGTTTTGGAACTAAGGCCCAATGATTCCAGCGCCTATACTGGTATGGGGGTTACCTATTGGAAGATGAATGAGCATCAACTAGCGAAGGCTGCGTGGAATCGAAGTTTACAAATAAACCCAGATGCTAATGATGCAAAAGGCTGGTTAATATTGTCTAAACGCCTAGGTTCGTAGAAACCGCCTCAATCTCGACTGTTACCCTTTATTCTTACGTTCTTATTTTCCTGATGTGAAATTTTCCTGTTTTAGCATTTTTCTGCTCACATTTACGTTGCTTACAGCGGAATACCCTGGAGATGACGTTGTCTGGAAAGCCGTGCGAGCATTTTACAATTACGACACGGGTCGAGCGATAACAATTCTTAACAACGCTCGTGTGGATTTCCCAGAAAATCCTACCGTACATCTCACCTGGGTTGCGGCCCGCTGGCTACATAGTCAAGCGCATGATCCATTGGATGTTACTTGGTACATGCTAAATGAGGATATCGAAACAATTATTCCCATCTATAACGATTTGGTGGAACGATTTCCAGATGATCCAAATTATAAATTGTATCTCGGGTCATCTATAGGTTTGAAAGCAAGGGTATATTTGGGGCAAAAAGAGTGGTTAAAGACGTTGATATGGGG
>Ga0257109_1000673_pt1 | contig 11432 bp, 10 predicted proteins | sample LP_taG_8_FD_191566 | JGI IMG/M metagenome (GOLD analysis project Ga0257109, IMG submission 191566) | Marine microbial communities from Northeast Subartic Pacific Ocean, Canada - LP_J_2011_P26_2000m | ecosystem: Environmental > Aquatic > Marine > Oceanic | place: Canada: Northeast Subartic... | reverse complement strand
AAAAAAAGAAGATTCCGCCTATGCCATAAAGGTATATGTATGGCAACCAGGAATGAGAAAAATACTCCATTATCTATTTTTCATGAGTAAATCAAAGGGCGGTTTCAATGCATCATAGGTTTCCTGTAAACCCTGTACCTGCACTTTTGTCTTACCAATCACAGGCATAAAATTTGTATCTCCGTTCCACCTGGGCACTACATGAAAATGAATATGGTCTACAATACCTGCTCCACCAGCAATGCCGATATTAGAACCAAAATTGAATCCTTCAGCATTAACATTGTCTTTCATGATTGCCATGGCGCCATCTGCGAACCACATTATTTCGTTTAGCGTTTCCTGGTCCAGCATGTTTGTGGTGTCTACATGGGTAAAGGGAGCTATCATCAAGTGGGCATTATTGTAGGGATATAGATTCATCAATACAAAAGAATGATGCCCTCTGGCGAGAATCAACGATTTTCTGTCATCTTCACCTTTTGGTTTTGCACAGAAAATACAGCCGTCTTCCTTGCTGCTTCTGATATATTCCATTCGCCATGGTGCCCAAAGACGATCCTTCATTAATCTTCATCATTATCGGATCGAGACTTCGCAATAAATCGCTTCTGAAGTTCTTGGGGTAGGTATTCATAATGGCTAAAGCTTTCAGAGTGGATGCCTCGTCCACCAGTCAATGAACGAATTGTTGTGGAATAATGATATAATTCTGACTGCGGTATCTGGGCTTTTATAACCTGGAAACTCCCCTCTGAATCCATACCCATTATTTTGCCTCTGCGGCTAGATACATCTCCCATGACATCACCCATGAAATCTTCAGGTATACGGACCTCTACATCCATTATTGGTTCAAGGAGACATGGTTGCGCACCATTGAAGGCTTCTTTAAAGGCACCTTTTCCAGCAATTTGAAAGGCAATGTCCTTAGAGTCAACTGGATGCTGTTTACCATCATAAAATTCGACTTTTAAATCGACAACTCGGTAACCAGCTAGAATGCCATCAGTGCAAGCAGCTTGTACCCCTTTTTCCACAGAAGGAACAAATACGCGGTCCACATTCTGTCCAACAAGGGATGAAATAAATTCTACTCCTTCGCCCCGTTCTTTTGGCTCAATCCGCATCCAAACTTCTGCAAATTGTCCTGCGCCTCCAGATTGTTTCTTATGTCGATATTTTGATTTACCTTTTCCTCTGATTGTTTCTCTAATAGGAATACGCGGCTTGAATGTATTTACATCAAGGTGAAACCGGCGCTGCAGCCGTTGGATGGAAACTTGCAAATGCAGTTCACCTTGACCCGAAATAACCGTTTGACGCAATTCGGAATCAACGTGATAAACAAAAGTAGGGTCTTCTTCATGTAAGGTTGATAGACCAACAGCTAATTTCTCTTCATCACCTTTAGCATTTGGGGTAATGCCCATATGAATATTCGACTTTGGCAATGCGACACCATCCATTACTACTCGAAATTTCTGTGACGAAAGTGTATTACCAGTATGCGTGTGTTTTAATTTCACAACGGCTCCAATATCACCAGCATTCAAGTTATTAACACTTATACGATTCTTTCCATTTAACAAAAACATCTGGCCAAAACGTTCAGATTTTCTCCTGGATGTATTTAGCATATCCATCCCCGCAAAAACACTGCCAGAATAAACACGGAAAAAAGATAAATCACCGACGTGCGCTTCACTGATGGTTTTAAAGACATATACTACTGGTTCTTTACCTTCTAAAGCGACTGATACTTCTTCATCGGAATTAGGTTCTTTAGCAACTACAGTTCCTCGATCAACTGGTGAAGAACCGTATTTAGATATGAATGTCATCAATCTAGTGACACCTACATTGACTGCAGCCGAGGTGCAAAATAATGGTATGAAACTTTGATTCTGAATAGCTTCGTGAATTCCGCTGCGCATTTCTTCTTCTGATAGATTGCCTTGGTCAAAAAACTTCTCTAGAAGAGTGTCATCTGATTCAGCTACATATTCTATCAATTCTTGATGCAGTTCCTCTACACGATTCTGCCATTCTTCTGGCAAAGCAGATTCCTTGTATTTCCCGCTACCATCCGTCTGGTAGGTTATTAATTCGCTCCGTAATACATCTACTATTTGGTTGAATCCAGGACCTGCATTTACAGGTAATTGCATGGGAAATACATTTTTCCCAAAATGATCTTTTGTCTGTTGGACAATTTCATCAAATTTTAAGTGTTCCCGATCCAAGCCATTAATAACCAAAACCTTGGGAATATTATTTTTTGTGGCATATGACCATACTTGTTCTGACCCTACTTCAACACCATTCACGGCATGCAGAAGAACGACAGCCATATCTACCACAGCAAGGGAACTAATTGCTTCACCGATGAAGTCTAAATAGCCAGGTGTATCAATAATGTTGAACTTCTTATCCATCCACTCCAGATGTAGCGGTGATGAGTGAATTGATATTTGTCGTTCATGTTCATCATGATGATAATCTGATATAGTATTTTGGGCCTCAATTGATCCCATACGGTTGATCTCTCCGGCGCAGGCAAGCATTGCTTCACAAAGTACTGTTTTACCAGCTGCACCATGTCCTACGACCGCAAAATTTCGTATATCTCCTGATGTAAATTCTTTCATTGTTCCCTCGGATTAATGTTCTAAAGAAGGGTAAGAATTGTAATTTAACTGACTTTACAAATCAAGTGATTTCACGAATTATTAATATTGAACTATTCGCTTTGAGAACTCTCAATATATAATCGTAATGCAGGGACTAAATACACATCTGCCAGGTTTATTTTACCAAATTCCCTTGCTAGTACTTTTAAGCGCTGTTCCAGTGGTTTTCGTTTATTGACCACAATAAAATTTTCTTTTCTTATCAAACATGATCCACCAGAAAAATCACCTTTATCTTGTACAAGTTTGATGTTAAGCCGGTTTGCCAATTCTTCAAACATAACGATTAGTTCCTCAGGTCTTGATGCCATTTCTATAACAAATTATCTTTCTTATCATCCTGCAGATATTTTACTACATTTTTTACTTCTTCAACTCGATCCTTAGCAACAACGAGTGTAGCATCATCAGTCGTGATAACTACAACATTATCTAGACCAAGCAGAGCAATAAACTGCCCATTAGATTGTACAAAGTTATTTCTGCCTTCGATTATAAGGGCATCTCCGCGAATTGTATTCCCATCTTTATTCTTTGGACTGATATCATGAATAATATTCCATGAACCTAGGTCGCTCCATTCAAACTTGGCTTTGACAACAATAATATCCTCTGCTTTTTCCATAAGCCCATAATCAATGGATTCTGGTGTGATTTTAGTCCATATATCATCAAAGCCAACACCCTTATTAATCCGTTTACCGATTTTATTAATTTGATCGTTTAATTCTGGCATGTGGCTTTTGATATTTTCCATGAAAGTAGCAATACTCCAAATAAAGATGCCTCCATTCCATAGGAAATCCTTACTTTTCAAAAACCTCTTGGCCAGATCCAAGTGTGGTTTCTCTGCAAATGCTTTTACACTGTAGGCATTCATGTGTTCCATTTCGCTGTCAGATTTATATTGTATATAACCATAAGCAATAGATGGAAACGTTGGTTGAATACCTATGGTCACCAGACTATTATCCTTTTTGGCCAAAAACGAAGCAGTGTTTATCGCCTTCTCAAATTCTTTATATCCAACAATAAGATGATCAGCTGGAAAAACTCCCATAATACTATTCTTTTTCCGTTTAGCTATATGTAGTGCCGCCAAACCTATACAGGGGGCCGTATTTTTACCTTCTGGCTCTACAATAATATTTTCAGCAGGCACACCACTTACATGTTTTCTAATACTATCAGCCAAGTCGGCACGCGTAACAATTAGAATGTCCTCTACATTATGTAATTTTCGCAAACGGTCTATAGTCATCTGCAGCATTGATTTTTCGCTCAAAATATTGAGCATCTGTTTTGGTCTACTTTTTCGGCTATAAGGCCAGAACCTAGTACCGCTGCCACCTGCCATAATTACACAATACATTTTCAATATAACTCCTGGATATTTAATGAAGGCATTTCAATATCCCAATTAGTTCGTATTTCAATTGTATCTGGCATAACATAAAACCATTCTGCTGGTGTAAGAGGTTTTGCTGTACCAGTTGTATAAGTTTTATCATTATTTCTATCAGAAAAAAGAGTTAAAGTATATCTGCCCTCTCGAATCTGGTTAAATTCTAATCGTGCTTGTGAATTTACGAAAGATAGATTTTTCTGTTCCGAATTTTCAATAGAATGTAATACCGCCCCTAGAAGGGAGTCTATCTGTCCGGCGATCGGTATATACAGACCTCCGTAACCCTGATAGTCTGTGGTATTTATATTCACTGTTATTATGGAGTCTTGCAACGTTTTTCCCATATTTTTCAATGTATCACTAGCAAATATTTTCAAAGTATAATTTATTTTTGGTTCCCAATTATTTCGGGGCAGGATATTCACCCACATCGGATTAATATAAACAATTTTTTTACTAACGCTGATTGTGTCATTTTTGTATAACTCATACTCTAGCCCCCACTGAGGTATGGGTTCCGAAAATTTTAATTCCAGATATGCTGTATCTTTATTAGCAGTTGGTGTAATCGTTACCGCTTTTTTAGGTTCAGTCAACTCTATGTAGTTTTTATCCTCCTTCGGTACGGCCACAGAAACTGATGCTGAATCCAAAAACACAATATCATCTATAAATATATTCTCAATCTTGATGTTTATCTTACTTGAAATAGGAGATTTATCTGACCTAACTAAAATCAAAGAATTCGGATTTACAGGATCATGAAAACTAACAGGTGATTCAGTTGTTCCATCATCATATCCAAGTATTACGGAATAATTTTCATGCAAATCATTTAATGAACGGCTAAAAAATATTCTGCCCCAATTATTAGCATTCCATTCCCCTCTTTGTAATCTTAACTGGGGTTGTTCTATCTTCGTAATCATGTTTACATCAGTGATCGATTGGTCCTGGTCAAGCGCAATAATTTTCTGCCAAAAAAGTCCATACTGCATTCTGCGGGTATCCAGTGCTAATCCAGCCGCACTTCTATCCAAAGCTAATAGCAAATAATTTCCTGCACTTAAGAATTGAAAATTGTACCCCCTTTTATTTGAAACATCAGTGAAATAATTTGGCATCGTTTGGAAAATATTTTCCAGACTATCCTGCTTAATTATACGCCAAAGGTGTACTGACATTGGTCCATCACCCCAAACAATGCCAGAGATTGCACCATTGTCAATTTTATCACCAGTACTATAGGCTAGAAAAATTGCTTCAGCCATTTCCACGCCATGCTCATCTTTAATATCGCGACTCAGATTTATTACATAAGTCTTATTTTCTTCCAGATTATCTGGAAAATCAACTGTAAGATTTGTTCCACGGGTATTTATTGATATCTCACCTTCAACATTCGGGAAAACGCGAATTCCCTTTTCAATGCTGGACTCATCCATATACTCTGAAAATTCTAACCGGATCTGTTCACCTTTATATTGTAAAGTTCCGCTTGATGGTTCTGCATAGACTAGAAGCGGTGGTGTTGTATCCTTTGGCCCACCGCTAGGCGGTTTAATAACGGCGCAGGATCCTATAAAAAGCAGAATAATAATGGATACTAATCCACCGAAGAAAGGATACAATAAATTACGTACCCAACTCATATTGGCTGCAAATTTACAGGAATTTCCTCCTTATATGTCATATTCGTTTTAGAAATACGTGTAGTTATACACCATACATGTACACCAGCCTGATGGGCATTTACCAATGCTTTTCCAAATTTTGGATCACGTTTCCACATAGGTTGAAAGGAATTTGCATCAGATCGCTGCACCACAAAAAGAATCCCTGCTTGAAAACCAGTTTCAACCAAAGCCTGCAATGATTGCGCATGCCGTTTTCCTCTATCTGTCACTGCATCAGGAAATTCGGCAATCCCATTTTCAACATAAGTCGCTGATTTAACTTCCAAATAAAATGGGTCACCGGATTTATCTTTCAATAAAAAGTCAAAACGATGATTTCCATGTACAACTTCTGGTTTTACTAATTCAAAATCCTTTAGAAACGATAATATCCTAGAATCAATACATTCTTTTACAAATTGATTGGGCAATGAAGAAACAAGTGAAACCAGTTCCCCATTATACTTAGCGAGAATTGTACTATAATCTGTTTTCCGATGTTCGGATGCAATAGCTTTCCGTAAATATAATTCTCTCCCTGGTGTAAGTATTTCCCGCAAGCGACCGGGGTCGGGCAAATGACTTTTAACAAATTTATTGCCTATTTTAACTATTGTTACAAATCGATTAGGTCGCTCGATAAAGCTACCCTTAATCAATGGTCCTGTAATTTCCATACCGGTAATTTCTATATTTTTTTCCAATAAAACTAGAATACGAGAGGATCGAATAATTCTATATAATTATGTAAATTTACGGAGTTAATTATCATGCCACTTGTACCTTCCTATATAAAAAATTTGGCCAGTTATAAACCCGGCTTACGGATGGATGATGTAATGCGTGATAAGGGACTGGATCGAGCAATTAAACTTTCTTCCAATGAAAATTCCATGGGCCCGGCGCCGCTGGCAATTGCAGCAATAGAATCCGCCATGCAAAAGGTTAATCGCTACCCCGATGCTACTGGAACGGCACTACGCACTAAACTGGCAAAAAAATTTGACGTTAAAATAGAAAATGTAATAATTGGTGCTGGGTCAGAAGGCATAATGTCCAATATTTTGAGAACCTTTTTATTGGGTGATGATGAAATTGTGGCTGCTGCCGATTCGTTTATTGGTTTTCGAGTTCTGGCCAATGCAACTGGCCGTTCAATTCATTGGGTGCCAATGGAAAATCATCGCATTAATCTTGATGGCATTGCAGAAAAAATAAATGATTATACAAAGATCATTTACATTGCTAATCCTGATAATCCTATGGGCACCTATATAACAAAAGAAGAATTAGATAAATTTTACGCACATGTCCCGAAGCGTGTTTTGGTTATTCTTGATGAAGCTTATTTTGAATTTGCAGCGCATATAGAAGAATATCCTGATTCAATGAAATATCGATATGATAATGTTATTACGCTGCGAACCTTTTCAAAAGCATATGGTCTTGCAGGATTAAGGATAGGCTATGGATTTTCGCACGAAACACTTATTAACAATTTGTTAAAGGTAAAAGTCCCCTTCGAACCATCCTATTTTGCCCAGGTTGCGGGCTGTGCTGCATTGGATGATAACAAATTCATGGAAAAAACAATTAGATTAAATATAAAAGAAATGTCAAAAATTGAAAATAGCATCGATGTTCTTGGTGTCACCCGTATTCCCTCTGCTACAAATTTTGTAACTACTTTCTGGGAATCAGAAGAAAAAGCAGAAAGCATAGCAGAAAAATTATTGGATAAAGGTATAATTGTCCGTCAGTTAAATACATTTGGTTGGCCGGAATACATTCGGATATCAATTGGTTTGGACCATGAAAATGACCAGTTTATTCAAACATTGGCATCTATTATTTAATTATTTGAAATGAAAAGTTATTCTATAAATGGTTTTGATCATTGTGAACTTTATGTGAGTAACGCCAAACAGGCAGCCCATTACTATCGCACTGCACTGGGGTTTTTACCAATCGCTTATTCCGGATTAGAAACAGGTTCTAGAGATCGTGTGAGTTACGTATTGAAGCAAAATCAAGTTCGATTAATTTTAACGTCTCCCCTGGAAAATAATTCAGAAATTGGTACGCACATCTATACACATGGAGATGGCATTAAAGATGTATCATTTACCGTGGATAATGCAGAAGCAGCATGGAAGGAATCCACTACCCTTGGGGCTGAAAGTGTATTAAAACCTAAATTATTAACTGATGATCGTGGTGAAGCCGTAATAGCTACCATCAAGGCATTTGGTGATACTACCCACACATTTGTTCAAAGAAATAATTATGATGGTGTATTTCTTCCTGGATACATAGTCTTTGAGGAAGATGTACTGGCTGAACCAACAGGTCTAGTACATATAGATCATGTTGTTGGAAACCAATCAGATGGCGAAATGCAGTCGGTTTGCAACTTTTATGAAAAAGTGTTTGGCTGGCACCGATTCTGGTCTGTGGATGATAAAGATATTACCACAGAATTCTCCGCATTACGGTCTATTGTAATGGCAAACGATAATGAAATAATTAAAATGCCTATTAACGAACCGGCAGATGGTTTAAATAAATCACAAATTCAGGAATTCATCGATTACTACAAAAGTGCGGGGATACAACATGTGGCAATGTCAACAAAGGATATAATTAAAACAGTCACAAAACTGCGGAATAATGGCGTGGAATTCCTTGATGTACCAAAAACCTATTATGAATCACTAACCGATAGAATCGGTGAAATTGATGAAGACCTAACTATGCTTGAAGAGCTTGGTATCCTGGTTGATAAAGATAATAATGGATATATGCTGCAGATTTTTACAAAACCAGTTCAGGATCGACCCACACTTTTCTATGAAATTATTCAACGAAGAGGATCCAATAGCTTCGGTAAAGGTAATTTTAAAGCACTTTTTGAATCCATTGAACGTGAACAGGAAAAACGTGGTAATCTCTAATAATGCAATTGGTAAAAAATGAAAACTACTACTAATTTATGAAATTTGTTACATATACGAATAATGATGGTGAAACGCCACGTTTTGGATTTAAACGTGACGATGAGATCGTTGATGTAATTCGGTCAGGCATATGGGTAAACGAAAACATTAAAGATTCGTCCTTCCTAACCGTTCCAACAACCCTAAAACTTGCTTTGGGTAATTGGGATATAAATTTCTCTAAATTGAAAAACCTTAATCAGGCTATTCCAGATACAGACTTGTCATCACTGGAAGTGGACGAAAAACCAATCGCAATAAAAGAAAGTGAAGTTAGTTTGTTACCACCTGTTACTAATCCAGATACGTTTCGTGATTTTTATGCATTTGAACAACATGTTAAAGCGGCACGGAAGTTGCGTGGACTGGAAATGCACCCAGACTGGTACAAACTACCAATCTTCTATTTTTCAAATCCGACGACTTTATATGGCCATGGCGAAATTGTGCCCTACCCGACCGGTACGGAAGAATTGGATTTTGAATTGGAATTTGCAATTATTATCGCTAGCGGAGGGCAAAATATAAAAAAAGAAAATGCAGATAAAATGATCGCTGGTTATACAATCTTGAATGACTGGTCAGCACGAGATTTGCAGCGCGAAGAGATGCAACTGAATTTGGGACCGGCAAAGGGTAAAGACTTTGCGAATAGTTTTGGTCCTTATATGGTAACACCGGATGAATTAACAGATGCTTGGGATAATAATAAGTTGCATTTACGGATGACTTGTCATGTTAATGGGAAACTCATTTCAGATGGTAATACAAATGACCTGTACCATTCTTTTCCCACCATGATCGAAAGAGCCAGTATGAATGTTGATTTACGACCGGGAGATTATATTGGATCAGGAACTGTCGGGACAGGTTGTATTCTTGAATTGAGACCCGAGTCAACCGGCGGCTGGCTCAAGAGAGGGGATGTAGTACGTCTAGAAATTGAACATATAGGTGTTTTGGAGAATACAATCGTATAATTCAAGATGCCATTCTATCAACAAAGAGGTCAATTACCGGAAAAAAGGCATATCCAATTTCGTGATAAGAATGGAAATTTATATTTTGAAGAGCTGATAAGCCGTGAAGGATTTAGTTCATTATATTCAAATGTCTACCATCTTAATCCCCCTACCGATGTAACAAATATAGGGGAATTACATAAACTTATTAGGAAAGCTTGGATTGACACGCACCGACATCACCACATTAGATCTTTTAACTTAGAATCCTCAGGTGATGCCATCAGTTCTCGAGTATCATTATTCTACAATAATAATGTTGAACTACACACTGCTCATGTTGAAGAGTCCATGGACAGTTTCTACCGCAATGGGCATCATGACGAAGTCATATTTATTCAAAATGGTATTGGCATGATGTATTCAAATTTTGGGAACCTTGAGTTGAAAAAAGGTGACTATGTAGTAATTCCTCGCGGTGTGATCTGGCAAATGACTGTCCAAGAAACAATGCGACAATTTATAATTGAAACCAATGGTCCATTAGAAACTCCAACAAAATACCGTAACAGGCATGGACAGCTATTAGAACATGCTCCATACAGTGAACGTGACATCCGCACACCGGAGTTTGTAGATTCGCAAGTAAATGGTCCCGTAACAGTAAATGTGAAATTGGTGAATGGTTATCAAACTTATGAGTACGCCAATCACCCCTGCGATATAGTCGGTTGGGATGGGTATTATTATCCCTGGGTAATCAATATCAATGATTTTATGCCAATAACAGGTAAGATCCATCAACCCCCACCAGTCCACCAGACCTTCCAGGCTCCCGGTTTAGTTATTTGTTCATTTGTCCCTAGATTATTTGATTATCATCCTGATGCTATTCCCGCGCCTTATGCGCATAGCAATGTTGATTCTGACGAAATTTTATATTACGCAGAAGGTGAATTCATGAGCAGAAAAGGTATCGGAGAAGGATCGATCACTTTTCACCCTGCCGGTCTGCCTCATGGTCCCCAACCCGGTAAGATTGAAGAATCTATTGGTAAAAAGGAAACACACGAGCTTGCGGTTATGGTAGATACATTTCAGCCTTTAACAATCACTACTGCCGCCAAAGTAGCAGATGATAAAGATTATTCTTTATCCTGGAATCAATGATTATTGACCCTGAGAATTCATCCTTCCAAGATAATCATAGAATTATGATTGGCTCAATATTACCGCGACCAATTGCCTTTGTTTCCACCCAATCCAAAGATGGAAACTACAATTTGGCACCGTTTTCCTATTTTAATGGTATCTGTTCCAATCCTCCTTCAATCATGTTCGCACCTGGTCGCCGTGGATATGATGGTGAAACAAAAGATACGCTGAATAATATTGAGTCCACCGGCGAATTTGTAGTCAATATTGTTTCAGAAGATTTTGCAGAACAGATGGTGGCTTGTGCCACTGATTTCGAACCAGAGATAAATGAATTCACCATTTCTGGCCTTACACCAGAAACATGTATGAAAATTTCACCACCCCGCGTACAGGAAGCACGGATTAGTTATGAGTGTAAACTGAACCAGATCGTACCTGTTGGTAATGAAGGACCGGGGGGTGGATTTGTAGTGATCGGCACAGTTGTACTTTTTCACATTGATGATGAAGTATACGATGATGGACGTATCAATCTGGAT
>Ga0257109_1000666_pt1 | contig 11475 bp, 4 predicted proteins | sample LP_taG_8_FD_191566 | JGI IMG/M metagenome (GOLD analysis project Ga0257109, IMG submission 191566) | Marine microbial communities from Northeast Subartic Pacific Ocean, Canada - LP_J_2011_P26_2000m | ecosystem: Environmental > Aquatic > Marine > Oceanic | place: Canada: Northeast Subartic Pacific... | reverse complement strand
TGGCAGTCGATCGAGGGCGTGCAGTTCGACCGCTACTCGAACAGCCGACAGATTATCCGCGTTCGCGAAGCACTTGGCCAACGACGCTTTTACCGCGTCGAGATTCGCGAGCCATGATCAACGGTCGCGCAGCAGCCACATCTTCAGCGTGCGGCTGACAAGCGCCGGCTTGTCGTGATGCACGAAATGGCCCGCGCCCGGGATCGTCACCAGCGTCAGGTCGCCATCGAGCCATTCCCACGTGCGGTTGAGCGCGCCGTGCAGCAGCGCCTTGTCGTCTAGGCCGTGGATGAGCAGCACCGGCATTTTCAGGCGCACCGGATCCGACGTGTCCTCCTCGTACGGCGGACGAGGGTAGTTGCGCTTGTAATAATTCAACATCGCCTCGAAGTCGGAACGCTTCATCGCCTCGATGTATTTTGCGCGCTTGGCCTCGTCCTTCACCCAGCCGGCCAAGCGCTCTGCAGTCAGCAGTTTGTGCGCGCCCGGCAGTTGAAAAGCCCGCGCGTATTGGCTGTTGCGCTGCTGATCGGGGTTGTTGGCCAACTCGCGGTTCAGCCCTTTCGGGTGCGGCAAGTTCAGCACGGCCAGGCGGTCAGTCATCTCCGGTTTGCTCATGGCAAAGCTCCACGCCACCATGCCGCCCCAGTCGTGCCCGACGATCACCGCCTTCTTTTCGCCCATGTCGCGGATCACGGCGGCGACATCGGAAACCAGTTTCGGGATGGCGTAATTCTCGAGGCCCTTCGGCTTGTCGCTGCGGTTGTAGCCGCGTTGGTCGATCGCCGCCACGCGATGGGTCGACTGCAGCGCCTTGATTTGTTCGTTCCACGAATACCAAAAGTCAGGGAAGCCGTGGATCATCACGACCAACGGCCCGGAGTCGCCTGCGGTGGCGTAGTGGATCTTCACGCCATCGTTGTCGGCGTAATGATGGGTGACCTTGGCATCCTCGGCGCGGGCGGGAATTACCGACCAACCCAGAAAGGTCGCAGTCACAGCGATGGTTCGGACTGTATTGGATAACAGCATAAAGTTGGAGTCTGCCTGAGTAAATGAATCGAGGAATTATGACTTCTTCTTGTTCAACAGCCACTGAATAATAAGTTCCCGTGCCTCGCCCGAGGGTCGGGTGACATGCGAACCATCGACAACTTCCCATAGTTCGGTTGTGACGCTACCATCCTTATTTACAAAGCGAGTCACTGTGGTTTCATTTCCGGGCACTTTCCTGGTCAAATCAATTTTGTCATCCTTTGCATCCACTTCACGGTCGCATTGGTTGAACTGTTTCCAATTATTGAAATTTTCCTCGGCACCCGGATAGGAGGTGCTCGAGCTCCGGGTTGTGCCTCCGTTCCATTTAATCGTGCTATCCTTGGTGCCGTGGATATGCAGCACACTGACTGGTTTTTTCGGTTTGCTTGGCCAGGTTTTGTAACCCACCCCCGCAAAGGGAACAATCGCCGCAATCAAGTCAGAGTGATCGTGTGCCATACGATAACTCATGAACCCGCCATTGGACAAACCGGTCACATAAATTCTGTTCCGGTCTATGCTGTATTTCTTCACTGCCGCTTCAATCAAGCCTCGCAGATACTTCGAGTCATCAACCTTGCCTCGCCAGTCGCAACAGGCTTCTGTTGCATTCCAACTCCGATCAATGGCATCAGGCGCGCAGTAGATAAAGTCATGCTTTTCAGCAAGGTCCTCCAATGGAAAAAATCTCAACTGACCTCTGGAGCTTGATCCGTAACCATGGAGGCTGAGTATAAAAGGGTACTTCTTTTTTGGATCATAATCTTTCGGAACCTCAATTTTGTCGTCCCGATTTTTTTCTCCCTCTGGTCTGGAGGAACGCGACTCGATATACCTGCGCAACGCTTCGCGCTCCTCCTCGTTTAGATCGCCATCCTTGTTCCTATCAAACGCCTTCATGATGCGAACGCGCCTATCTTTGCTGGAGGAATCCCGTTCACGAGCCTCCTTGCTCGCTTCCACATTGTCCGTTTTTTTCGATTCCTGAGCCAGGACTCCGCCAAGGCTCCAAGCCAAGACTGCCGCAGCCGCGACGCTTGTCATGGTTTCATTTTTCATCGTGTGTCTCATTGTGAATGACTCTCATACCGCAGTACAACAGACTAAGGCTAAAAGTTACTCTCGGTCGGGTCGCTGTGGGATATTATACAGGCTGGGCCAAACTTGCAAAACCGCCGCAGTCGGCGAGGATTGCCGGCAGGTGAACCGCCGCCGCACAACCTGCCCGCAACTTGGCCAAGCGATCGCGCTTGGCTGCGGCGCACTGCTCGCCGGCTGCGGCGCTGGGCCAAGCAGCGACGGGTTTGAGAGCACGATTTTCTCCGAAGTGCGCGTGATCGGCAGCCGCGGCAATGCGCCGGGTTTGTTCGTCAAGCCGCGGTCGATCGCGATTGATCGCGACGACAATGTTTACGTGTGCGACATGACCGGGCGCGTGCAGAAGTTCCACCCCGATGGCAACTATCTGCTGCAATGGCAGATGCCGGATATCGAGCGCGGCCGGCCCAAGGGCATGGCGCTCGATCACGAGGGAAACATCGTCGTTGTCGAGCCGCATTACTCGCGCATCAACCACTTCACTCCGGAGGGCAAACTGGTTTCGCAGTGGGGCACGCATGGCCGGGAACGGGGCGAGTTGTCGTTCCCGCGCGCGGTCGCGATCGCGCCCGACGGCTCGGCGTTCGTCAGCGAGTTTCAGATCGTCGAGCGCCTGCAAAAGTTCGGCTTGGCCCGCGAGTCGGTACAGGTCGAGATTCGCGGCGCGGGCCATGGGCCGGGAGAGTTCAACCGCGCCGAGGGGCTCTCGCTCGACGCCACCGGCAAACTCTACGTCGCCGACTCGTGCAACCATCGCGTGCAGGTGTTCGACGGCGACGGGACGTTCCTGCGCGAGCACGGCGGCCCCGGCGCGGCGAGCGGCGAGTTCAGTTACCCGTACGATGTGCGGGTGGACGAGCAGGGGCGGCAGTATGTCTGCGAGTTCGGCAACAGCCGCGTGACGGTGCTGGACGCGGACGACCAAGTGCTGGAAATTATCGGCGGCGCGGGAAGTAAACCGGGGCAGTTCAACAACCCGTGGAGCCTCGCGCTCGACTCGCGCGGCAATCTTTACGTCGCCGATTCACAAAACCACCGCGTGCAAAAACTGATCCGCCGTGAACCGGCAACGAAGTTTCAACTTTCAAGCTCCCCTAACTAAATGACCTTCCAATTCACCCATCCCCTTTGGCTGCTGGCGTTGCCGGTGGCTCTGGGTTGGGTGAGTTGGCTCGCGTGGAAGACTGACGTGCAAATCCAGGCGTGGCGCCGCTGGCTCGCGTACGGACTGCGCACGCTGGTCGTGAGCGCCGTGTTGCTGGCCCTCGCCGGTCTGCAGTGGAACAAGCCGCAGGAGGGGATGAATGTCTATTTCCTGCTCGACCGTTCGCAAAGCGTCCCCCCCTCAGAACAAGGCACAGCCCACATGCTGCTCGCCGCCGCCGAGAAACAATCGACCGACAAGGCCGGCTTGATGGTGTTCGGCACCGACGCCGGCATCGAGTTGTCCCTCACGCCGATCGCCCTGCAAACCAACACCATCCAGACCGTCGTCGGTGCGGATCGCACCGATATCGCCGGGGCCATTCGCCTCGGCACGGCGGCGTTCCCGGAGACCGGCCAAAAGCGGCTCGTGCTTTTCTCCGACGGCAATGAAAACATCGGCGACGCCGTGCAGGCGGTGATGGCGGCCAAGCCGCTCGACGTGACGGTGGACGTCGTGCCGCTGGGCACGCAGGACGGCGGCGATGTGTCGATCCAGCGCTTGGCCGTGCCCGGCATGGTGAAAAAAGGCCAGCCGTTCGATGCCCGGATTTTTGCGCTGTCCGACCGCAACCAACCGGCCAAGGTGCGGCTCTTCCGCAACGACCAGTTGCTCGGCGAACAGGCGGTGCGCTTGGCCAAGGGCAAAAATCTTTTCAGCTTCCCGCAGTCGCTTGGCCAAGCGGGGTTCTACTCGTACGAGGTGCAGATCGAGGCCGACGGCGACAGCATCCCGCAGAACAACCGCGCCTCCGGTTTTGCCAACGTGCGAGGCGATCCGCGCGTGCTGATCGTCTCGTCCGACCCCGAACGCGACGCGACGTTGGCCAACGCCCTGCGCGGCGCAAAGCTCGAGGTTGAACTGGGCGACATCACGGCGCTGCCCGGCTCGCTTGCCGGCATGCAGGCGTTCGACACGATTTTCCTGGGCAACATCAACGCCGGCGACCTGGGCCGCGACGCGATGCTGCGGATCGAGAGCGCGGTGCGCGACTTCGGTGTGGGGCTGGTCTGCATCGGGGGCGACCAGGCGTTCGCGGCGGGCGGCTACCGCAATACGCCACTCGAGAGAGCGCTGCCGGTCAGCATGGAATTGAGCAGCAAAAAGGTGCTGCCGCCGGGCGCGCTGGTTTTGGTGATGCACGGGATGGAGTTCAACAACGGCAACCAGGTCGCCCGCCAGTGCGCCATCGGCGTGCTCGACGCGATGGGGCCGAACGACGAACTCGGCGTCGTGCTATGGGACGGACAGGACCGCTGGCTGTTCCCGCTGACCAAGGTCGGCGACAAGCAAGACTTGGGGCGGCAGATCATGGGGATGAATCAGGGCGATTTGCCTTCTTTCCAAAACGTGATGACGAAGGGCTATCAGGGCCTCAAGGAATCAAGCGCCAGCATCAAGCACATGATCCTGTTCAGTGACGGCGACCCCGGCGCGCCAAGCGACGAGTTGATGGCGAGCTTTCGCGACGAGCGTATCACGGTCAGCACCGTGCTCATCGCCGGACATGCCGGGCCGGACACGATGATCGAGATCGCCGAGAAGGGCGACGGGCGCTTTTACAACATCACTAACCCGGCGCAGTTGCCGCAGATTTTTCTCAAGGAAACAGCCGTCATTCTTAAGACCGCCATTTACGAGAAGCCGTTCACCCCTCAACAGGTCGCATCCAGCGAGGCTCTATCCGGCTTCGCAGCCGGCGGCTACCCGCCGCTCCTCGGCTACGTGGCCACCAGCGAAAAACCGCGCGCCGAGACGCCGCTGCTCACCGCGCAGGGCGACCCGCTCCTGGCGCATTGGCAGTACGGCCTCGGCCGCGCGGTGGCGTTCACCTCCGACGCCCGCGCCAAATGGGGCAGCCAATGGATCGGCTGGGGCAAATACCAGACGTTTTGGTCGCAGATCGCCAACTGGAGCCTGCGCCGCGTCGAGACCGGCGACCTCTCGGCGGACGTCGCCATCGAGCAGGGCAGCGGCATCATCAGCGTCGAGGCGATGGACGCCGACGGCAACTATCGCAACTTCCTCGACTTGCAGGCCGTCGTCGTCGGGCCAAAGGGCGAACGCCAACTCGTCCCGCTCAAGCAGACGGCCCCCGGCCGCTACGATGCGGCGTTTGAGACCCGCGAAACCGGCGCGTACCTTGTCCATTTGCGTGAGATGGAAAACGGCGAACTGCGCTCGTCGCAGGTCATCGGTGCGAACCTCGACCACTCGCCGGAGTTCGCCGAGTCGCGCCCGAACCTCTCCCGGCTCGAGCGCCTGGCCGAGGTCGGCGGCGGCAAGCTGCTCAGCCGCGACTTCGCCGCCGACAACCCGTTCGAGCGCGACCGCCGCAAGACTTTTCAGCCGGTGGATCTTTGGGCGTGGCTGCTCAAGTTCGCCGTCATCCTGTTCCCGATCGACGTCGGCGTGCGCCGCATCCAGCTCGACTGGAAAGAATGGCTCAAGGCCACCGCCAATCTCCGCCGGCTGCTCTTTTTCTGGGGGCGCAGGGACCGGCAAACCGGCACCGACGAGGCGCTCGCCTCGCTCCTGGCCAGGCGCGACGAAGCCCGGCAGTCGTTCCAGCGCGACAGGCCAAGCGCACCCGATTCGCGCCTCTTCCAGCCGGAAAAAACGGCGGCCGAATTTTCCGCCAAGCCAAGCGCTGTCGCCGAGGCCAAGCCGGATGAGCCAAGCCAAGCTGCCGGGGACGACTCCACCACCAGCCGGCTGCTCGCCGCCAAGCGCAAGGCGCGCCGCCGCAAAAAATAACCATGCCGATGTCGAACCGATCGTTGCGGCGCGGCTGGCTTTGGCTCCTGTTTTGCGCCGCCGCAACTTCCCCCCAAGCGCAGGTGCTCATCAACGAGATTCACCACCGCCCCGCCAACGATTCGGTGGCGGAGGAGTTCATCGAGCTTTGGAATTTCGGCGGCGAGCCGGTCGATCTCGACGGCTGGAAACTCAACGCCGGCGTCCGGTTTGCGTTCAGCAAAATCACGCTGCCGCCCGACAGCGGACTGGTCGTTGCAGCCAACGCGGCGCGGTTCGCCGAACTGCATCCCGGCGTCAAAAATGTCACCGGCAACTGGCAGGGCCAACTCGCCAACAACGGCGAAACCATTCGGCTCGTCGATGCCACCGGCGCGACGGCGGACAAGGTGCGCTACGCCACGGAGGGCGACTGGGCTCGGCGCGTTCGCGGCCCGCTGCACGGCGGCCACCGAGGCTGGATTTGGCGCGCGGCGCACGGCGGCGGCGGGCACTCGCTCGAGCTGATGCAGCCTAGTTTGTCCAATAATCACGGGCAAAATTGGCACACCAGCGTGGCCGGGCGCGGCACCCCCGGCCGGGCCAACTCCAGCAAACTCGCCAACCTGTCGCCGATGATTCTCGACGCGGTTCACTCGCCCGCTGTGCCGCGATCCACCGACCCGGTGACGGTCACCGCTCGCGTCATCGACGAGTCGCCGGCCGGGATCAGCACCCAGCTTTTTTACCGGCTCGACGGCGAAGCCAATTTCCGGGAACTGCCGATGGCGCGATCCGGTGCGGAGCAATTTGCGGCAACGATCTCGCCGCAGGCCAACGGCCAGGTCGTCGAGTTTTACGTCAGCGCGACCGACGGCCAAGGCGCGGCGCGCGCTTGGCCTAGCGCACCGAACAACTGCCCTCGGTTGCTGTATCAAGTGGACGATCAAGCCGTCGCGCCGGGGCGCCCCGTGCAACGTATTATTTTGACAAAACTCGAGCGCGACGAGCTGGCCGAGATCGGCCGCCGCCCCTGGCACAACACCAGCGACGCGCAGATGAGCGGCACGTTCGTCAACACCGAGAGCGGCCGGACGCGCGTGCATTACAACGTCGGCGTGCGGCTGCGCGGCAGCACGTCGCGTGCGGCAACGCACAAGAGCCGGCGTGTCAATTTTCCCAACGACCGGCCGTGGCGCGGTCACACGGCGGTCAATCTCAACGCCATCCATCCGCATGCGCAGGAACTCGGCAGCGCGTTGTTTCGCCTCGCCGGTTTGCCCGCGCCGCGAGCCCGGGCTGTGCGCGTGTTTGAGAACAACGAGCGGCTCGGCGGCGCAAGCCAGTTCGCTCACTACGCCGAGTTGGATCCGCTGAACTCGGAGTACATCCGCTGGCAGTTTCCGAACGACAACAGCGGCAATCTTTACAAGGGCGGTGGCTACGCCGACTTGAAATTTCTCGGCGACGAGCCCGCGCCGTACGCGGAAAAATATTTTTATGCCAAGCAAACCAATGCGTGGCAAAATGACTACTCCGACTTGACCGAATTCCTCCGCGCGCTTGGCAAGGCGGACGAGTCTGCGCTGGCCGACCGGATGGACGTTGACGCGTGGATGCGGCACCTCGCCGTGCACGACTTGCTGGGCAACGAGGAGACGAGCCTCGTCACCGGCGACAAGGGCGACTACGCGCTGTACGCCGGCACAGCCGACCGGCGATCCGTGCTGATCCCGTACGACCTCGACGCCGTGCTCGGCACGCAGGGCGGGACGCAAAGCCCTCTTTGGCGCGCTGCCGCCAACCCGGCACTTGCCCAACTGATGAGCCGCCCGGCGGTGGCCGTGCGGTATTGGTTTCACTTGGAAGACCTCGCCCAAACGGTGTTTTCGGCGGAGCAACTTGAGCCGGTGATCGACCGGCTCGTCGGCGATTATTTGCCGCGCACCGAGGTCGATCGGCTGAAGTCGTTCGCTGCCAAGCGGGGCGAGTTTGTACTGTCGCAAATCCCGCGAGAGCTGACCGTCGCCACCGGCTTGGCCAAGCGCGACGGCTTCTTTTTTTCCGATAGCGCGATGGTGACTTTGTCCGGCCAAGCGCCGGCCACCACAACGGTCGCAGTCGAGGTCAACGGCCAAACCGCCGACTGGTTTGCGCCGGAAGCGCGGTGGCAGGCCAAGGTCACATTGCGGCGCGGACTGAACCGGCTGCTCGTACGCGCGCTGAACGCCGATGGCAACGAGGTCGCCCGGCAACACGCCGACGTCTGGCATGGCGACGCGCCCACCCGCTCGCTTGGCCAACGGCTGACACGCTCCGCCCGCTGGACGGCGGCGCGGCCGCTGCTCGTGGTCAAGCCGCTGGTTGTGCCGGCGGACGTCACGTTGACGGTCGATCCCGGCGCGACGGTTTGTTTCGGGCCGGAGGGAAGGCTGCTCGTCGAGGGACGCCTGCTTGCCGAGGGCGACGAGCAACGGCGCATCCAGTTTCTTCGCGCGCCGGGAACGGCCGGCGCGTGGGGTGGCGTTGGCTTCAGCGACTCGGCGTACGATAACCGGATCGCGCACGTCGATTTTCATCACACCGGCTCGTACGCGCTGGCGGTCACGAACTCAGTAGTCACGCTCGACCATGTGCAGTGGCACGGCACGCGGACGAACCTGATTTGGTTTCAGGACGCGTCGCTCACGGTGCGTGACAGCGTGTTCCCCGATCTCAGCCACAGCGAGCATGTGCGCGGCATCGGCATTCGCGACGGCGGCGAGCTGGTTTTTGAGCGGAACCGCTTCGGCACGACGAGCGGCTACAATGACATTTTAGACGTCACCGGCGGCAAGCGGCCCGGGCCGGTTTTGCAGATGTACGACAATGAGTTTTTTGGCGGCAGCGATGACGGGCTCGACCTCGACGGCATGGACGCGCACATCGAGGGCAACACGTTTCACGGCTTTCACAAGCGCAATACAACCTCGAGTATCTCCGCCGCGCTGGCCACGGGGCGGCACGGCGAACAGGCGTCCGACATCACGGTGGTGCGGAATGTTTTTTACGACAACGACCACCACATTTTGCTCAAGCAGGGCGGTCGGCTCGAGGCGTCGAACAATACGTTTTACGGCGGCACGTTTGGCGCAATCGCGTTCGACGAGCCGCTGCGCGAGCTCGAGATGCCGCGCGGCGCCCGGCTTATCGGCAACATTTTTTCCGGCAACAAGGCGGATCTGATTCACCTCAAGCCGCTTTGGCTCGAGCAAAACTGGGTGTGGCTGCACGTGTTCGACTCGATCATCCGCAAGTTGCACGACTGGCTCGGCGAACGCAATCTCGCCGCCGATCCAATGTTTGTCGACGCGCCGCTCGACGTTCGGCTGCTGCCCGGCTCACCCGCGATTGGCACCGGGCCGAACGGGCTCGACATGGGCGCGCGCGTGCCCGACGGCGCGTCAATCTCCGGCGAACCGCCCACACCGACGCGCGAGACGAACGCCGCGCTCACCGTCGGCGGGCCGGGTATCACGCACTACCGCTACCGCGTCAACGATGGCCCGCTTGGCGGCGAGCACCCCATCGCGGAGCCGATCCGCCTGGCCAAGCTCACGCCCGGCGAAACGCTCATCGAGGTCATCGGCAAAAACAGCGCGGGCGCTTGGCAGCCGCTTGGCCAAGCGAGTCGCTCGAAGTCATGGACGGTTGCTCCAAACCACTCGCGCTTGGTCATCAACGAGGTGCTCGCCTGGCCAGCCGACGGTGCGCCGGATCAAGTCGAGCTGTTCAACGACAGCGCGACTGTTGCCAACTTGAGCGGCATGAGCCTCACCGATGATCCGGCCAAGCCCCGCAAGTTTGTGTTCCCGCTGGGAGCGCACCTCGTGGCCGGGGCGCACCTCGTGCTGGGCGGTGAACTCGGTTTCAAGCTGGACGCCGATGGCGAAGGCGTTTGGCTTTTTGACGGCAGCGGTGAGTGGCTCGACTCGGTCGAGTTCGGGCCGCAGTTGCAGGGGCACTCCATCGGGCGTGCCGGCCGCAACGGCGACTGGACGCTCACCCGGCCGACGCTCGGCGGGCCGAACGCTGCGATCGCACTTGGCCAAGCGGACGCCGTTCGCGTGGCCGACTGGGTGGCCAACCCGCCGGACGGCGAGCAAGACGCAATCGAGTTGACCAACCCCGGCGCGCTGCCGGTGGCGCTCGACGGGATGCGGCTCTCCAGCCAGCCGATCGGCGCACCGGCGATGTTTGTGTTCCCGCCGCTGAGCTTCATCGGCGCGAAGGCGGGGCTGCCGCTCGATAGCCGCGCGCTGGGTTTCAGGCTCCCGTCGGCGCAAGGGGAGATTGGCTTGGCCGGTGCGGACGGTCGCTGGCTTGAGCGCATCGTGTACGGGCCGCAGCCGAACGGCGGCCGCTTGGCCCAGCGTTCCGGCGTCATTATCAGCGAAGTGATGACTGACAACCGGACGACGTTGGCCGACGAGGACGGCGATTTTCCGGACTGGATCGAGCTACACAACCCCGACGACGAGCCGGTGGACTTGGCCGGCTTCGGGCTGTCCGATGACTCCGGCGATCCGTTCAAATGGAGCTTCCCGAAAGTCGCGATTGCGCCGGGAGAACACCTGCTCGTTTTTGCATCGGGGAAAGATCGGCGCGTGCTCCGCAAGTCCGCCGCAACTCCGCTGCCCGCTATCTCCGGCCTTCGTCTTTGGCTCGACGCGTCGGACAGCGACTCGCTCACCGTCGATGCGGAGGGCCGCGTGTCGCGTTGGCAGTCGGCCAACGGCATCACAGCCGCACAGAGTAATCACGCCTTGCAGCCGCTGCGGGCGACTGATCCGCTGAGCGGGATGCCGGTGTTGCGGTTCGACGGGCTTGATGACTGGCTGTCGTTTCAGTTGCTGAACGATGTCCGCACAGTGTTCGTCGTCGCGCGCGAGGACGCCCACGCGACGAGCTCGTTTCGTGCGGTGCTTGGGGATGGTGAAGCGGCGGATTTCACGCGGGGCGGCGACCGGGTTTTGTATTTTCACCCACACAGCGGCTTTGCCGGGGAGGATGCGATCGTGCGAGTCAACGGTTCGCCGGTGAAGCCCACTGCGGCTCGTTGGCCGGAGTCGCTCTGCCTCGTCACAAGCGTGGCGGCGCAACGCTTGCGAACCAGCCTGATCGGCTCCGACCGGTTTGTGCCGGATCGCAACTGGCACGGCGACATCGGCGAGGTGCTGGTTTACAACCGCAAACTCAACGCAGACGAAATCGCCGCTGTCGAAGCGTGGCTGATGGCCAAGTGGGTGCTACCGGCGGCGGCGCTGCATACCAATTTCAAACTCGGCGATGGCGACGACGCGGTGATGCTCACCGAGCCGCTTGGCCAACGAGCCGCCACGCTGTCGCTGCCACCGTGC
>Ga0257109_1000662_pt1 | contig 11486 bp, 12 predicted proteins | sample LP_taG_8_FD_191566 | JGI IMG/M metagenome (GOLD analysis project Ga0257109, IMG submission 191566) | Marine microbial communities from Northeast Subartic Pacific Ocean, Canada - LP_J_2011_P26_2000m | ecosystem: Environmental > Aquatic > Marine > Oceanic | place: Canada: Northeast Subartic... | reverse complement strand
ATCTAGTGGAACTACTATTGGAAAAGACTGTAAAATATTTCATTCAGCATCTATTGGAGCAGTGCCGCAAGATTTAAAATATGATGATGAAAAAACGCATGTCATTATTGGGGATAGAACTATTATCAGAGAGTTTGTTACGATAAATAAAGGTACAGTTGTTTCTGGAAAAACGATTCTTGGATCTGATTGTTTATTAATGTCGTACGTTCATATTGCGCATGACTGTATTATTGGAAATCATGTTATTATGTCAAATTTAACTACATTAGGTGGACATGTGACTATAGATGATTGGGCCATTCTAAGTGGTGGTGTATTAGTACATCAATTTTGCAAAATAGGCACCCATGTATTTGTTGGTGCTGGAGGTTTTGTGGCCCAAGATGTACCTCCTTTCATACTGGCAGCGGGTTCTCCATTAGAGTATAGTGGAATAAATATTGTAGGACTAAAGAGAAGAGGGTTTTCTAATGAAGATAGGCAAGAAATAAAAAAAGTATATAAAATATTTTTTCGCTCAAATAATAATCGAAAAGAGAATTTAGATAAAATAAAAGCAGAATTTTCTAGTTCAGAAAGCGCTATAATTATTAGTGATTTTATTCTAACTAGTGAGCGAGGGATTATATAAATAAAAAATGAAAACCCTTCTGGTTTTTATATGTTTTGCGGTTTCTATTCCTTTTTCTCAAAACGCAAACTTCAGATATGATTTTTATAATGATTCGGAAATATATAATAGTGCAGTAAACATTTCTGAATTGTCTTCATTATGGCTATCAGATCAAATAAGTATTGGCCAAAATGACAATCAAAAATTATTTGTTAAATTTGGATATTCTATTTGCCCAAAAAAGATAAATAATATTAACTGGCAGCTGCCTGATTTTAATTTGGGTTTAAGAGTCACAAGTAATTTATTGATATCTGGACGGTTTTATGGGTTTCACTTAGATAATGATGCTCCTCAAATTATTGGTTCAGGGTTGCATTATGGGTTTGGTCAGAATAATGTCTGGATGGTATCCTTCCAAAAAACAGCGCTGAATGGATTAAAAGATTTTAGATTGGTTTCTAACTCTTTCAATATTGAAAGATATTTTTCTAAGTTATTTTTTGAATTTTATTTAGGAATTGGATCAAATATTTATAAACATACATCATATTATTATTCAACTAGCCTTCCTACTAAGATTGATGGTAAAATAAAATATATTAGTTTAAAACTATTGTTCCCGTATAGCCAATTAAAGATAGGGCTTGCAAGCAAGTTAAGTTCTAATTTACTTTTAATTCAGATCTTTATATCAAAAGGATTTCTATAATGAAAAAGAAAATTTCTATCTTAGGATCAACTGGTTCAATAGGTGTTAACGCTTTAAATGTTATAAGAAATATCTCTAATAATTTTAAAATTATTCATCTCACAGGGAACACAAATTCAGAACTAATGATAGAGCAATCTCGGGAATTTAATCCAGATTCAATTGTTATGACAAATGAAGCGGCTGCAGAAAAGGTAAAAAAAGAGCTAGTAAATGATGGGGTTGAGGTTTTATCAGGTCGGAATAATCTTCTTAAGATAGCAAAAAATAAGTCAGTCGATTTAGTCTTAAATGCATTAGTTGGTTCTTCTGGGATGGAGCCAACTCTTAATGCTTTAAAAGCGGGAGTGGACGTTGCGCTTTCTAACAAAGAAAGTTTAGTAGTTGCTGGGGATATTATTACAGCTGCTATGAATAGCTCAGGCGCAAAACTTTTTCCTGTTGATAGCGAACACTCCGCAATCTGGCAGTGTATGATTGGAGAATCTTTGGATGATATTGAAAGAATAATTTTAACAGGAAGCGGTGGCCCATTTAGAGAGAGGCCTCTTAAAACATTCGATAATATACTTGTATCCGAAGCTTTAAATCATCCTAATTGGGATATGGGTAAAAAAATAACAATAGACTCGGCTACTATGATGAATAAAGGGTTAGAAGTAATAGAAGCATATTGGTTATTTAATATGCAGGTTTCACAGATTGATATTATTGTACATCCACAATCAATTATTCACTCAATGATAGAGTTCAAAGATGGCTCAATCAAGGCACAGATGGGAGTGCCAGATATGAAAATTCCAATACAATATGCTTTAACGTATCCAAACCATTTAGAGGCCCCTTGGGAGAGATTGGATTTCGCAATGCTTGGTGATTTATCATTTCAAGCACCAGATTTTGATAGATTCCCATGTATTAAACTAGCTTATTTGGCGTTAGATAAAATGGGAACAACACCAGCTGTATTGAATATGGCAAATGACTATTGCGTGTATAAATTTTTAGATGAAAAAATTAATTTCACAGATATACCTGTTATTATAGAGTCTGCAATGAATAATCATGAATGGACTGAAAATCCCAAATTAGATTATTTAAAGGAATTAGATTTATGGACAGAAAACTTTGTAAACAATTATTAATAACTTGGAACATATAACATAATTTATTGTAAAGAAATTAGGGAAAAATAATAATGATATTCATTTGGGCCACAGCTTTAGTCATTGGTATTCTTGTTTTTGTACATGAACTAGGTCATTATTTAGCTGCTAGGTCTGTAGGAGTCAGAGTGGAAAAATTTTCTATCGGTTTTCCACCTAAGTTTATTTCTTTTACCTCCGTCAAAGATGGCTGGGATATTACCATTTTCTTTTTACGATTTACAAATGGACGTTTATCATGGGCCCCTGTAATGGATTCGCATATTAATATAAATGGAAGGAAAGGTACGAATACTGAATATGTTGTCGCCTTGATTCCTCTTGGCGGATATGTAAAAATGGCTGGGGCATTAGATGAAAGTTTAGATACTGTAGTGACTAACTCTCCTGATGAATTTATGAATAAATCTGTTCCTCAAAAACTTTGGGTATTAAGTGCTGGTGTGTTGATGAATATATTTACCGCTTTTCTTCTTTTTACGGGTATTAGTTACGTACAAGGGAAAGCGGAAGCATCAGATGGACCTATAATCGGTGAATTAAGCCATGGCAAACCAGCAGAAAAAGCTGGATTAAAAACAGGGGATGAAATCACGAGCATTAATGGAGAACAGATATATAAATGGAGTGATTTACAGCAAATATTAAGACCAATTCCAGACATGCCAATAGAGATCAGCATTCGACGTGAAGGAGACATACTAGATTTTTCATTCAATACGTCTTATTTAGTAATTCCAGTAGATGATGGTATAGACACTATAGGGATTATTGGTATTAGACCAGAATATTTTTATTCACCAGTAAATTTAGGACAAGCTATCGCTTACGGATATAATGGGACCATTAATAGTTTTGGTTTGATCATGCTCACCTTTCAAATGCTCGGAAACGGTCAAGCTTCACTCAATGATCTCGGAGGGCCAATAATGATTGGTCAAATTGCAGGTGAAACTGCCAAAGCTGGATGGATACCTTTATTAGGTTTTATGGCATTAATTAGTATAAATCTTGCTTTTTTAAATATTTTGCCTGTACCAGGGTTAGACGGTGGTCATATTTTTATAATATTAATTGAATCAATAATCAAAAGGCCATTAAGTCTCAAAGTAAGGCTAGCTGTTCAGCAAGTTGGGATGGTATTATTACTGATGCTTATGGTCACCGTAATGTTTAATGATATATCTAGGTTATTTAATTAATCTCAACTAATTCAAGATTTAAAGAACCGAACTTTAATTTTAAATTGATCATTAATGGTATTTTCTCATTTTCAGAATACCAGATTGTCATTTTACCAGCGTTCTTAAAAGATTTTCCATCTTTTCTTTCAGGCCATACTTTATTAGCAAAAAAATTTCCTATCGGCATATTAATTTTTTCACGTTTCTCAACATTAAACTTTAGAGGTATTATTTTTTTATTATCTACTATACTAATCTGAAAACTTGTATCAGGTTTTAGTGTTTTTATTCGAAAGAAATAAATTAATGAATAAGGGTTCATAATAGGGCCTGAGAATGGTATTGTATCATTATTGAAAATAAATAATTTTTTTTCTAGAAAAAATTCTGCTATGGAATTGTGTATGTAATTCCCCTCACGTAATTTTTTTTCAACTCTGATTGGTTGCCAACTTTCTTTATCAACATCAATAGAAATAATATCATTTATTGAAAAAATATATTTAACAGTTGATCTGGAATGCGCCTTGAATTCAATGTTTAAAATATCTTGATTTTCTAAAGTAATTGTTCGTTTTGATTTTAATGTTGCATTTGCTACATGAATACCACTGAAATAAGCAGAATACATTAAAGTTTCATCCCAATCATCATCTTTTGAGTATAGAAATGAAAGTATAATAATATATATAGTAATTATTTTCATCTCAGTTTTTTAAATGATTCGGCTTGGTAAGAATATATAGTTGAAGCAGGGCCATTTAACTCACCGTCCTCGATAATTAGGTCTATACTATCTCCGAAAGATTCTTGAATATCATATATATTTGTTTTTGGGAGTTCTCCAGATTTATTTACACTGGTTGTTGTAATCGGTATATCACAACATTCAGATAGTGATATACAAAATGGATGAGCAGGAATCCTAATGCCAAGAGTACTATCCTCTCCAAGGATTAAATTATTAACAACGCCTTTGTACACAGGAAATATTATTGTTTTATGGGGTTGTAGTTTTTTTATTGCTATATCCTTTTCATTTTTTGGTATATCTATCCAATTAAATACCATTTTTTCATCTGCGGCTAAAACGCTTATTGGACCTGTTCTATCTTTTAATCTATTTAATAAATTAATAGAATCTTCATTCGTTGCATCTACGCCAAATCCATATATTGTATCTGTGGGGTATACAATTATCCCGCCAGCTAAGATAACCGTTTTTGCGTGCTCTAATGCTTTATCATTATTCCAGTTTAATATTCTCTGTTTCATTACTTCGGGTTTGTTTTCCATCTGTTATGAAACCAAAAATATTGTTCAGGATATTTTTGGATGATCCTTTCTAAAGTGAGTGTGTATTCTTGGATAATATCTTCTATAGTATTTTTTACTGATGTAATAGGAATAAGTTCAATCTTATATTCCTGGAATCCAGTTTGAATACAGATACCGTATATCATTGGCGCATTGGTATTAAGATGGAATATGGCAGCACCCTTATGTGTAGAAGCTGGCTTATTAAAAAAATTAATGAAAATGCCTTTATTCTTTGCATCCTGATCGCTCACAAGACCAAGTATCTTTTTTTCTTCCAAAATATTATAAAAAACATCCATCCCAACTTTTCTATAGATATGTTTTATTCCACTTAGTTGTCTTTTTTCCTCGAAAAATCTATTTGCACCTTTATTTTTTTGTTTATGTGCAACACCACGGAGTTGGTAATTGTTGACGCCAAGCCAGTGACCAAGTATTTCCCAAGGACCAAAATGGGAAGAGATTAAAATAACGCCCTTTCCTTGCTCTATTGCATTATCTAAAGCAGTTTGGCCATTAATTTGTATTTTTATTGAATCAGTAGATTTGGGTAGTGCTAAAAATTGAATAAAATTATAAGCAAAAAATTTGTAGCAATTTTTTAGTGTATTTGCTACCCATATATCAGAACATTTTGGAAAAGCAGTTTGTATATTTTTTATTGCAACATTTTTTCGTTTTGGTATGTAATGATATAAAACACTGGCAATATTCTGGCTGATTATAATCTGAGTTCGCAAGGAGAGTTTTGTAACAAGGTTACTTATAAAACCAAGAAAGTGATATGTTATTTTATGTGTAAAATTCAACAGCTATTTATTTTTGTGTTTTTAATTTAGGTGAATAGATTAAGAAAGGTTATAGGCAAATTGTATCATCTGTGTCCAAATTCAAGCTTATGAAACAGTTAATAATATATTTCTTCATCGCATTTAATTTTCTCTTTTCAAATACTATTTATCATGTCCCGATACAAGGGACAATAGATCTAGGTTTGCCTCCGTATATTAAAAGATCAATCAAAGAAGCCGAAAGAAATAATGCTGAATCAATTATTTTTGAGATTAATACATTTGGTGGCAGAGTAGACGCAGCTACACAGATAAAAGATGCCATATTAGACTCAAAGGTACCAACAGTCGCCTTTATCAATAAGCGTGCAATTTCTGCTGGTGCACTTATTTCATTATCCTGCGAAAAAATTTATATGACTGGAGGGGCAACCATTGGAGCAACGACCGCAGTGGATATGTCTGGTAATAAAGCAAGTGAAAAAGTTATAAGTTACATGCGAGAGGAAATGGCCGCGACAGCAGAAAAAAGAGGACGTAATAAACATATCGCTCGTGGTATGGTTGATGAAGAATTAGAGTTTCCCAATAAAGTCAAAAATAAATATGTTACTTCCGATAGTGAAGTTGATACAATAAAAACAATAATCTATTATCTCATTATGGAGAATGACACCATCTATGTTGATGATATCGAGGGGCGTAAACAGGGGAACTTAATTACACTGACAACAGAACAGGCTCTAAAGTATGGAATAGCAGATAACTCGGCAGATACATTTAATAGTGTTTTAGATTCATTAGGATTTTCAACTGCTAATGTTCAGACAACAAGTGAAAATTGGTCTGAGAATATTGTTCGTTTTTTAACAAATCCTGTTGTGGCATCATTGCTCACGACGTTTGGATTCTTAGGCATATTATTTGAACTACAAAGTCCTGGTTGGGGTATCCCAGGATCAATAGGACTTATTTGTTTAATTCTATCTTTAGGAGCTTCGTATATAGCAGAACTTGCAACAATGAATGATTTTCTAATAATCGTAATAGGCCTATTATGCATTCTGCTTGAGGTTTTAGTTATTCCTGGATTTGGAATACCTGGCATAGCCGGAATTATTTTTATTCTGTGGGGGTTATATTTATTATTATTGCCTGATATTCCTGTAGGAGAAGAAGTCCTTAGTCAAGCATCTAATGGATTAATTATTGGTATCATTGGAGGTCTTATCGGTTTAGTGCTTTTATTTAAGGCAATGACCAAAACAAAATTCTGGAAAGACTTAACTTCTCCGGGTGGCCAAAATAAAAAAGACGGATATGTTGCTAGCCTTGGTTGGGAAAAATTAGTTGGCGAACCAGGATTAACTGAAACTGACTTGCATCCATCTGGTTGGATAGTTGTGAATAATGAGCGTGTTTTTGCGGTTAGTGAGGGTAATTTCATAGATAAAAACATAAAAATAATCGTCTTATCAGTCGATGGTAACAGAGTTGTTGTCCGAAAAAAATAAATATTTTCAATTAATAATATAAAAGGAGTTTGTTATGCCTATAGTTTCCGCAGCTTTTCTAGTTTTTTTAATTTTATTTTTAGTTCTTTTCTTTTATTTCGTACCGCTTGGGATGTGGGTGCAGGCAGTTGTTTCACTTGGATTAGGAAGAATTCGTATTGTTGACCTAATTAGAATGAGACTGAGAAAAATATCTCCGAGATTAATTGTTGATGGAGTGATTAATACTCATAAAGCAGGTTTAGAACATATATCAACAGACATGCTTGAGACCCATTATCTAGCAGGAGGAAATGTAGAAAATATAGTTTACGCATTAATTGCATCTAGTAAAGCAAAAATACAGTTACCATTTGAAACAGCTACGGCGATTGATCTTGCTGGCCGAGATGTCAAATCAGCTGTAGAAACCAGTGTTTATCCTAAAGTGATTAATGCTCCGGTTGAGGGGTTTTTATCAGCAGTAGCCAAGGATGGTATTGAATTAAAAGCCAGAGCAAGGGTAACTGTTCGGACAAATATACCTGGTTTAGTGGGTGGTGCTACTGATGATACCATTATTGCCAGAGTTGGTGAAGGAATAGTAAGTGCAATTGGTTCTGCTACCACTTATTCAGATGTACTTGAAAATCCAGATAGTATTTCTAAGTCTGTTCTTAATAAAGGATTAGACTCTGGAACTGCCTTTGAAATATTATCTATTGATATTGCAGACTTGGATGTAGGGAAAAATATTGGTGCTTCGCTTCAGGCTGACCAGGCTGAAGCCGACCTGAGAGTTGCTCAGGCAAAAGCAGAAACAAGAAGGGCAATGGCTGTTGCCGAAGAACAGGAGATGCAGGCAAGGGTCCAAGAAATGCAAGCAAAAGTAGTTGAGGCTGAATCTGAAGTACCAAAAGCAATATCCCAGGCATTTCGTGAAGGTAATCTGGGAATATTTGATTATTATAATATGAATAATATTAAAGCTGATACTGGCATGAGAGATTCTATTGCAGATTCATCCATTCCACCAAAAGACCACGATGAACCTGAAACTGATGCATAATCAACAATAAAAATTGATTAGATAGAGTAAATATTATGGGAAACTGGTTATTTTTAATTCTATTATATTTTTTCTTCGGCTGGATGAAAAAAAGACAGCAAACCAAGGCCAGAGAGAAAATTGAAAGTCAAGAAGATTGGAATACTGGAAATTTTGCAAAGTTTAAAGAAGAAATATTAGAAAATTTTCTTGGAGAAGAACGCGAAGATGAGGAAGAAATTATTGAGGAGCAGAAGGCCTATGAAAAGGAAGAAGATTCTTTGGATGCAGAGATAATTCAACAGGATGAAAAAGGTGATAGCAGTTCTCCTTCTATTTTAACTGAACAGTATACAGAAAACTTAGAAAAAGAAGTTTGGATTAGATCTGATCATAAAATAAATAGAAAAAATATAAACGCTTTAGATTCAATCGTTGATATTAATAATCCTCTTAAAACTGCAATAATATTCAAGGAGATATTGGATAAGCCTAGAGCATTAAGAAAAAAAATAAGATAAAATTAAAATAGTGATTCAAATATTTTTTTGGATTCTTTTTCTAGCTTGTTTAGACTGCTATTATTTTGAATTATAAAGTCAGCCATATGCTCTTTATCTTCATCAGACCATTGCAGAGCAAATCGTTTCATAAAATCATCACGTGTAATATTGTGCCGTGACATCACTCTCTCAGTTCTGTATCTTAATAAGGACGTAACAACAATAACATAGTCCATGTGAGTATCAGCACCCGACTCATAGATAAGTGCTGCATCAACCACGAAAATTTTGTATTTCTTATCTAATTTTATTTTATCAAATGTTTCATCTATTTTCTTAAAAACATATGGATGAATAATAGAGTTAAGTTGTAATTGATGAAACTCATCTTGAAAAGCTACTCTGGCTAATTTTTGTTTATCTATCCTATTATTTGTATTGATTACATCGCTTCCAAATTCTTTAATTATTTCTTGCTGGGCTATCTTATTATTATCAATGATATGTTTTGCTTCTTTATCGGCATCAAAAATACATGCACCCCAGGTATTGAAAAATTGACTGACTTCACTTTTTCCTGATCCAATTCCTCCTGTTAGTCCTATTTTTAACATATTATTTAATGGCACCTATAATTCGTTTGGTTATTTCTTGTATTGTCCCAAGTCCATTTACTTCTTTTAATATTCCCCTTTTTTTATAGTATGCAATTATTGGAGCAGTTTGCTTCCAATAGACTTTTTGACGATTGGATATTATATCAGCTGTATCATCACTTCTTCCTGATTCTTCACTACGCTTAATGAGTCTTTTTATTAATTCATCTTCATCTGCTGTCAGGCTAATAACTATATCAATAGTATGATCCAATTTATTTATTAAGTCATTAAGGTCTTCTACTTGCTGAAGGTTTCTTGGAAAACCATCTAAAATATATCCGTTGCTGCTATTAGATCTTGAAATATTATTCTCAAGTATTTTTAGTAAAATATTATCAGGCACAAGTAAACCATCATCAATATAGTTTTTTGCTATCAAGCCAATATCAGATTTAACCTCTATTTCATTGCGCAGAATTTCTCCTGTGGAAAGATGAGGGATATTATATGTATCCTTAATAATATTTGCCTGTGTACCCTTACCCACACCTGGCGGACCCATTATTATTAATCTAATTGACATAATTTAAATTAATATTCCTGCGATAGAGGCAGTCAGCCAGGATGCTAAGGCTCCTCCAATCATAGCTTTTATAACTAAGTTTGATAAATCATTTCTGCGTTCCGGAGCCATTGCTCCAATACCTCCCAATTGGATACCTATAGAGCCAAAATTTGCAAACCCACAAAGAGCATAGCTTGTAATGATTGAAGAGCGCTCTGAGAGTAAATTTTGTTCAATAAAATTACTAAGGTCACCAAATGCTATTAATTCTGTTAGTACTATTTTTTCACCCATTAATGTTCCAACAATTTTTGCTTCATCCCAAGGTATACCCATAGTCCAGGCAATTGGCTTAAATATAAACCCCAGAATTTCTTGCAATGAAGTATTTGCATATCCCAAAATAAAATTAACCATTGCTACCATTGAAATAAAAGCAATTAACATTGCAGCAACATTAGCGGCTAACTTCATTCCATCAGTAGCACCTCGGCCAATAGCATCCATTGCGTTAGTGTCTGTAGTGTTTACATCAATATTTTTTGAATCAATGGTTTTTGGTTTTTCTGTTTCAGGATAAATAATTTTTGCTATCATCAATGCTGCGGGAGCAGACATGACTGAGGCTGCTAACAAGTGTCCAGCAATACTTGGTATGTTATTAAGCCAGCTTACATACAGAGCCATTACACTCCCTGCGACTGTTGCAAATCCACCAACCATAACAGTCATTAATTCTGATTTTGTCATTGATGAAATATATGGTCTAATTAAAATAGGTGCTTCAGTTTGACCAACAAATATATTTGCAGAAACGCTAAGTGTTTCTGCGCCACTTGTTTTCATGGTCTTTTCCATAATAAATGCAATTTTTTTAATTATAAATTGTATGATACCAAAATGATATGTGACAGCAATAAGACTGGAAAAAAATATAATAACTGGCAGTACACGAAATGCAAAATTAACCAATGCTAAATGATATCCAACCTCTGGAACAAAAGATTTAAATAAGAAGTCGCTCCCTGCATCAGCAAAACTAATCAGTTTTATAATTATGACATTAAAATAAGAAAATAGCGCTTTACCTAAAGGAGTTTTTAATATGATAAAAGCAAATGATATCTGTAGACCTAAACCCCAAGCAATAATATTTAGATTAATCAACTTTCGATTGTTGGATAGTAAATATGCTATTCCCAATAAAACAATAATTCCTATAATGCCGGTTAATTGTTCCATTAGTTATTCCTTTGGTGGTTCAAAACAATTTCTACATCTTGCTTCATAAATGTCAGTCTCACCAATAACTACTTGTTCAATTTGTTTGGTTATTCTCTGGGTGCAGGATGCAGGATTTCCGCATTTTATGCAAATAGCACTTAGTTTGTCCAAGTAGTCAGATTCACACATAATGTTTGGCATGGGACCAAAAGGCAACCCTCTATAATCATTATCTAATCCGGCAACTATTACCCGAGTGTTATTT
>Ga0257109_1000656_pt1 | contig 11540 bp, 10 predicted proteins | sample LP_taG_8_FD_191566 | JGI IMG/M metagenome (GOLD analysis project Ga0257109, IMG submission 191566) | Marine microbial communities from Northeast Subartic Pacific Ocean, Canada - LP_J_2011_P26_2000m | ecosystem: Environmental > Aquatic > Marine > Oceanic | place: Canada: Northeast Subartic... | reverse complement strand
AGGCCGCCCAATGGCCGTCGCGAACGACTACCGGTGGTTCTTCTTGCTGGCAGATAGCGGTGGCGTAAGGGCAGCGCGGGTGGAATCGGCAGCCTGTGGGTGGATCTATCAAGTTGGGCGGTTCTCCGCCAAGGGTTGCCAAGGGGCGTTTTTCTCCCCGGATGCTGGGGAACACCGACAGCAGGGCCTTGGTGTAGGGATGAATGGGGCGTTCGAACACATCGGCCGTGCTGCCCAACTCCACCAGCTTGCCGGCGTACATCACGCCGATGCGGTCGGTTATTTCGGCCACGACGGCAATGTCGTGGGTGATGTAAATCATGCTCATGTTCAGGTCAGTTTGGATCTCCTTGATCTGGCGAAGGATGCGGTCCTGAACGATAACGTCCAGCGCCGTGGTGGGCTCGTCGGCGACAATCACGTCGGGTTGGCAGGCCAGAGCCATTGCGATAACCGCTCGCTGCCTCATCCCCCCGCTGAACTCATGGGGATACCGGTCGGTGAGCCCCGGGTCCAACCCCACCAACCGGAACAGGCGGTCTACCGTCGCCCGGGCTTCCGTCATGGTGGTAATCATGTCGTGAGCTTCGATGGCCTCGATAATCTGGTCGCCGACCCGGTGGACCGGGTCCAACGAGTTCATGGCGGCCTGGAAGATCATCGATATGCGGCGCCACCGGTACGTTCGCAAGGTGGTATCGTCCATCGTCATCAGGTCTTGGCCGTCCAACAGCACTTGTCCCTTGACGATTAAGGCGTTGTCTGGGAGGAGCTTCATCAAAGTGACGGCGATGGAGGTCTTGCCGCAGCCGGACTCTCCCACCAGCCCTAAAACCTCACCCCGCGCCAGTTCAAAACTGATGCCATCGACGGCCTTCACCGTGCCCAGACGGGTCTGGTAATGCATGGTGAGGTCTTTTACCTGCAATACCGGGCCCGCTGTGCTCTCAATGCTCATCGGCGTCTGAGCCGGGGGTTGGCTACTTCATCCAATGCCCGGCCAACCAAGTAAAAAGTGCTGCACAAAAGAGTGATTGAGGCGCCCGCCGGGACTATTAGCCACCAGTACCGAGCCCCTCCCAAGAGATATCCGCCCGTGCTGGCGGTGTGGATCATTATCCCCCAGCTCATCCGGATGTTCAGCAACCCAAAGAAGGACAACACCGCCTCTGAGAAGATCGCCGCAGTGACCGTGAACATCATGTAGAGGAAAGACAAGGGCAGGAGGTTGGGGACGATGTGCGTGAAAATGATATGGAAGCGGCCGCCTCCTGCTACTCTTGCCGCTTCGATATAAGGCTTTACGCTGATGCCCAGGGCCTGGGACTTGAGGACAATCGCCGTCCCACCGAATCCGCCCAGCACTCCCAACACCAGGGCCAGCATGAATAGGTTGAGATCGATCAGGGCGCTGAGCACGATCAGCAAAGAGATACCGGGGAGGGAGACCACCAGGTCGGCCAGGCGCATGAAAAATGTGTCCACTATGCCGCCGTAGTAAGCGGCTACTGCTCCCACGGTGGTGGCGATGGAGACGGTTACCAACGCGGCCACTATGCCCAGGATGAACTCGGAAGAGGTGCTGGACAGTAACTGGCTCAAAACATCCCGGCCCAGCGGGTCGGTGCCCAATGGGTGGCTCCATGACGGGGGCGCCGGCTGCTCCGATTGGTCGAAAGCGTATCCGGTGACCGGGTCGTAGGTGGTGTCATCCCATATCGTAGCCATGAGAATCGGGTGGGACACGGCCATAAGGGCAAATATCACGATAACTACCAGGCCCACCACGCCTATCCGGCTTTCGAGGAAGATGGACCAGCCCTCCCGCAGACCCCGCAGGGCCAGGCGCATCTTGGCGGCGCGGATCTGTCTTGCCGTCAACATTGCCGGTCCATCTTGAGGCTGCGGGGAATTCATGCCCGTTGATTGGATCACTGGTAACGTATCCTGGGGTCCAGAAAGGCGTAAAGTACGTCGGCCACCAAATGTGCTCCCAATGCGAAGATTCCTATGAACACGAACGCGCCCATTGCCAGGGGCAGGTCCTCAGACCGTACCGCCTGGAGCAGGGTCAGCCCCATGCCGGGCCAGGAAAATATAGTCTCGGTAATGATTCCTCCGTCGATGGCGAAGGCCAGGCTATAGACCAGGCTGGTCACCACCGGAAGGAGAGCGTTTCGGGCGGCGTGCTTATCGCGGACCACGCTTTCCGGGAGGCCTTTCGCCCGGGCCGCCATGACAAAGTCTTCCCTAAGGATCTCTAACATGCTATTGCGGGTCAACAACATCGTGCCGGCGAAAGATATCAATGTCAGAGTGGCTATGGGTAGGACCATGTGTTTGAGAATGTCCAGGGCCAGATACGCGGTTCCGGACAGGCCCCAGGCTACGGGTATCACAACCGCGCCGGCGACCGCGGCGGGAAGCAGCCAGGTGCGCCAACGCCTCCCTCCCGCTTTTTTGGAGATTAGAATGGCCAAGAAGATGAACACGGTGAAGGCCCCGGCGGTGAGGAGCATGTCGTTGAACACGCTGTTGGCGGCAACGGGCGCTTCACGCCATACCAGTGGGTCTAAGAATTTGCCTAAGGGAAACCAGCCCAGCTTGAAGGCAAAGGTCCAGATCATCATCAGCGCGAACCAAGGCGTGAACACGGTGAACAAAGTGGCCCCTGAAATGGTGGCGGTGTACTCCATAATCCCGCCGCGGCGCCAGGCCATCGCCTTTCCCAACACAAACCCCAGGTAAAAGGAGATAACGGTGGCGGTCAGGAACAGCACCGCGGTCCGGGGCAGCCGTTCCTTGATGACCTCCATCACCGTGCGCGGGTAGTGGCCGAAGGAAACGCCGAAGTTGCCGGTAAATGAGTTCTTGATGTGGATCAAATACTGTTCGCCCAGAGACTTGTCCAAGCCGAAGGCCGCCTGGATCTGGGCTCGGACCTCGGGGGGAAGGTCCGGGTTCTGGGCGTACGTCGAGGTGTAGTCGCCAGGTTGGGCTTGGACCAGGAAAAAGGCCAAGCTGATAATCATGAACAGGGTAAGCAGAATCTGTCCGAAGCGGCGGACCAAGTAGCCGGTCATAAGGGTCTAGCTCCTCGACCAGCGGTCAGCCGCCAGCGGTCAGCCTTCAGCACCTTATCTACGGGAGCCGGTCGCTGATAGCTGAGCGCTGATAGCTATTTAATCACCACCGCGGAGGTCATCCCATTTGTGCTTTGCAGGCCGCCCAAGGTTCCGGTGTAGGGGAAGGTCAGACGGTCGCTTCGGTAGGACTCCAGTAATGGCGTCGTAAACAGCACCACGTAGGGCAGGTCATCGGCCAGAAATTCCTGCATCTTGAAGACCTGATCCCGGGCTGCGTCAAGATCGGTTTCGATCAGAAGTTGCTCGGCCAATGCGTCAAATTCCGGATTCGAGTAGCCGCCCCGATTGAGGCCGTCTCCCTCGGCATGGCGGGAGTGGAAGAAGGCTTCTAGATAATCTGGAAAATTACTCAATCCCCAGCCCAATATCCAGATATCGAAACCGTCCGGGTCCGCGATCTTTTCCACGATTACGTTAAAGTCGGTGAGTTTGGCCTTGGCCGGAATGCCCATGTCATTGAGCCACCGTTCGATCCAAATAGCGAAGGTAGAGCGCAGGGGATCGTAGCCGGGGCTGGGGGAAAGTATCTCCAGATCGGGCATTGGGTCGCCGTTGGGGAGTTTCAACCCTTTGCCCTCGACCTCAACGGTACCGTTCTCGCTGACCTTGGGTTCCTTTTCCCAGGTGAAGCCCGCGTCCTTCAGCAGCTTCACCGCCTCTTCGGTTCGTTCGGTCCGGGACAGACCTTTGCCGATCAACGAGACGTTGGGGTTGTACCAGAACCCGTTCCCTTCCGGCACGGTGGTGTACATGGGAATGGCGACCCCTTGAAGCACGGTACTGGTCAAGAACTCTTTGTCGATCAGGATCGCTACCGCCTGGCGGAAGGCTTTGATGTTCATGGGAGGATGGCGCATGTTGAAACCCAAATACCGGAACCCGTTGTTGGCGTTTTCCAAGGTTTCCAAGCCGGCCTGGCCCTTCAGCTGTTCCTGTAATCCCCTTTGGAGACCCAGGGGATTCAGCATGAAGTCTATGTCTCCTTTCTTCAGTGCTAGAACCGCCGTTTCCTGGTTCCCGAAAATGCTGTAGATAGAGCTGTCGGCAAAGGGCCCGACGGTGTAATCCAGTACTTTGTCACCCTCAGGATCGCCGTAGGCGCCGAAATCATAGACGCCGGGTTTGGACTCAGAGTAGGCCCCGTTAGAATATTGGATTATTGACGAGCCTTCGAAGTAGTGGTCCGGGTTCTTCACCTTTTCGGCGAAGGCCCCGTTCTCCCACTTTTCGAAGATATAGCCTCCGGCGGAGGGTTCATTCTCGGGCACGTGGGCGTATAGTGCCCTCTGTTGTTCGACGGTGGTACCCTGCTTTTTCGCTTCTTCAACCACCGGTTCCCAAAATGCTTTGGATAAAATGGGCATGAAGGCCAATCCAAACTGCCACCGGGCAAGACCGGGTTTCTGTTTGAAGTAGATTTTCAGCTTGTAAGGGTCGAGCGCTTCGGCGTGGTCGAAGAATTCAGTGTCGACCGACGATGACCAGTTTCCCGAAAGCTCCAAGTCCCGGACGGTGTGGGCCGTGAAAATAAAATCCTCGGCGGTCACGTCATTTCCATCGCTCCACTTCATGCCTTTTTTCAGCACCACCTCGGTGGTCCAGAGCGTCGTGCCGCCGGCCGTCTCCTCTACTACCGGTGTTGGGAAGTCGGTTGCCGCCGATGGGATCCAGTCGAATCGTTGGTCGGAAAGACTGTACAAGGCGGGCTTGCCGCCGGACAATACGTACGAATTCCAGATCGTGGTGTCCGGGCCCAGGTAGGCCCAATAGTTGGTGGTGGTGAGGTCCTCAAAGATCCCCAATTTATAGATCTTTGGCCCCGTTGACTCGGTAGTTTCGGCAGTCTCGGCCGTTCGGCCGGCTTCTTTTTGCTCCGCCGGTTTCTCGATGAAAACCTCTTTAATTACCTCTTTCTCTACGATCGTTTCCACGGGCACTTCTTTAATTACTTCCCTGGTGCATCCTGCGGCGAACGTCACGAAAATGACTGAGGCGAGGACGATCGTCAGTTTATTGGCAGCCGACCTGAGGCTCATCTTGTTCTCCCTCGGTTTAACGAGAAAACCGGAACTGAGTAAGAAAAATCAGACCTATTTGCGGTGAATCCCGATGCGGCGCCTTCGGAGATTCGGCTGGCGCGCGCATGAAGCATGATACCCATCACCCCCTACTGTGGCAAGGCCGGCATGCTTCTCACGGCGATAGCTATATTAAAACCTACGATGAATCTCCATTGCCGGTTTGCCGGATAAAAGAATCTTCACTTCCTCACGGGATGTTGCGAGTGCCTTCGCAATCGGACGCCGCGAAGTCGTCGGCGCCTTCCTGTCCATCGCAAAGGTCCATTCCCGGGCCTCCGAACAAGGTGTCGTCCCCGGCGCCGCCGTAAAGAACGTCGTTTCCCTTACTGCCGATGAGGGAGTCCCTGCCCAAGCCCCCAACCAAAATGTCTCCACCATCGGACCCAAAAAGAAGGTCGCGTTCGCTCCCGCCGTTCAAAAAATCCCTGCCACCCCGGCCGAATATGAAGTCTTCGCCGGGACCACCCAAGATCGTATCGTTGCCCTGTCCACCGATAAGGATGTCTTTCCCGCCTAGGCCCAAAATCACAACGTCGGTGATTGACCCCCGGCAGTTGATGAGATCGTCTCCGGCGGTCCCATAATAAGACCAGCCCAGATGTCTGGCATGGCCGGTACAGGTGACCTGTGCCTGCACCGGGTTGCCGTGGCTGAACAACGTCAGCAACATGAGCAAAACCAGCGCCGCAGTGACCGTGGGTCTTCTCATCAAATAGCTCCTCTCCAACCACATTGTAAGCACATTCACCCCAAGTGTTTCAAGTCGTGACGGCGGTCTGCCTCGACAACCGCGGACGTCGCGGCGTAACATGTTGAGGCTATGGACCGATTAGTGAAGCAGCCGGTGATCAGGGGAGTCCGCTATCAACTGGGGCATGCACCGGGCTTGGTGCGCCATGGCTCAAAGCCGTCCCGGGAGATCGAAAAAGACCCTGCTTTGCTGGACAGCATCACGGCCCATCTTCGCTCGTACCCCGAAGCGGCCTCCTATCCCCCCAACCGCGCTTTCCTGGGCGGTCTCTATCCCGACCAACTGTTGGAGATGGAGCGGCCATGGTTCCACGGCAACGGCGAATCGCGACGTTGGCTCCCACACGGCGAAATCATGCCCGAGGAAGAACTGATCGGTCTGCTAAAGATAGCCGACGCATTCGACCTCGTCTGGCTGGAAGAAGGATTCACCAGCCTCGTCCGGAGCGCGTTGGCGGATCACCCCCTGATCACGCCTGACGACCTGGACGCTCTGGACGGTGCCAAGAGTCAGTCAGACATTGAAGCGGAAGTGGCAAATGGGGCGGGCACTCTGCCTTTGCATCTACGGGACGGCAGCTTGGTGGGATGTATCAGCCGCGCCCATGACGAGGACGCCACCTTGACCGCCGACGTCATCCTAGAAAACTTGGCCTGTAAAGTCACCGCCGCTATGGCTCTGCGAACCCTTTTGCGGGACCAAGGCCTGGACGGCTCTGGCATTGATTATGTTTTAAACACCGGGGAAGAGGCGGTTGGGGAGCGTTACCAGAGAGGCGGGGGAAACCTGGCCAAGGCGATCGCCGAGATGTGCGGTCTGGAAAACGCCACCGGTTGCGACGTTAAAGCCTTCTGTTGCGGACCGGTCCACGCTCTGGTCATGGCCGGCGCGTTGGTGAGTTCGGGCCTGTACCGCCAAGTGGCGGTGGTCGGTGGCTGTTCTCTGGCAAAATTGGGCATGAAATTTCAAGGACATCTGCAGCACGGCCAACCGATATTGGAGGACATCTTAGCCTCGGTGGCCATTCTCGTGGGCGAAGATGATGGTACCAGCCCGGTGCTGCGTCTGGACTCGGTAGGCCGCCACACCGTGGGGGCCGGCTCCAGCCAGCAGGCCATCTTCGAGCAGTTGATTTCCGTCCCCTTGGATAACCTGGGATTGGGTTTTCAAGACATCGATAAGTACGCCACCGAGTTACACAATCCCGAGGTAACCGAGCCCGCTGGAAGCGGGAACGTGCCCAACCTGAACTACCGTCTCATCGGCGCATTGGCGGTGCGCCACCAAGAGATTGAAAGAGAAGCGTTGCCGGGATTCGTGGAAGTCCACGGCATGCCCGGTTTTTCGCCGACCCAAGGACATATTGCCTCCGCCGTCCCCTTCCTCGGCCACGCCGTGGAGCGAATGATGGATGGTAGAATGAATCGAGCCATGTTCCTGGCCAAAGGGAGCCTGTTCTTGGGCCGCATGACCCAGATGTCCGACGGGCTGTCCTTTGTTCTAGAAGCAAATCCAAACAAATAACGGCGACCCCCATCCTAACCCCGATGTAATCGGGGGATTTGTCCTCGCCCCCTTTATGGGGGAGAGTTAGAGAGGGGGAACCCCTGGGAGGTCTGAATCGATGCAACTCAAGGGTATGAGAGTGATTGCTCTGGGAGAACGGGACGGGGTCCAAGGGACCGCCATCGCCAACTGCGCCCGCAGCTCCGGAGCGGAAGTGGTCCTGGAGATGACCCACTGTTTCGTTTGAACCGCCGCCGGCGCTCTTGACCTGGAGGGTCAAGAAGATATCAAGCGGATCGTAGACCAGATAGGCACCGACAATCTGCTGGTACTGCTGGGCACCCCCACCCCCGAAAGCACCAAGCTTTACGCCACCACTGTCACAGACGGGGACCCCTCATGGGCCGGAGCCTTGGCGGGCGAGGCCCTGGGTCTACCCGCCTATCACATCACCGAACCGGAGATCAAAGAACAGATAGACTCGGCCACCTACGACCTGGAAGTGGGCTTGGCCGATATTGCATTAGACTCTGAAGAGATTGCCCGAGCTATCAAAGAGGTGCGGGGAGGATAAGGCGGGAAGCCGCCGGACGCCGTGAGAGTAATGATTGGCCAGGCGGCAATGCTCATGGCGATCGGGGTGCTGTCGCTCATCCTCTTCGGAGCTTGCAAAGGCGGCCCCAGTATAACGTCGGTAGACCGGGCTGCCGCTGAGTCGATCCAGCCACCAGTTCCGGTTCTCCACGACCTCGCAAGCGTAGATCAATTCAAGGCTGCCTTCAACGAAGATGAAGGGCTGCCTCGATTAATTCTCCTCTTGTCCCCTACCTGACCCACTTGAAGGGCCGGGGCTCGTTGGGTCCAACGAAGCATTCTCGAGAAATACCCCAACGCAGAACTTCGCGTTTACGCGGTGTGGTTTGACGTGTTGCTAGATGACGACCGGTCGGAGTGGGACCCTGAAATGATGCCAGACCCCAGGGTGATTCATTACTGGGACACCGAGCGGGCCCTGGCCAACTGGATTCCTCAACAAGAGGCGTATAAATCCTTAACCTTCGGACCGTTTGCCTGGGACCAATATTTCCTCTACGGCCCAGAAGCGGTCTGGGTCGATGTACCCGCGCCACTTATCAGCTCCGGACACACCGTTCTGAACAAACGCAAAAGGCTGGAGAAAACCCTGCTCCCTTTGATTCCGGAGCGCTGAACCAGTTTACCGCCGGAATTAATACTCGACGCTGCTCAATTTGCTAAATCCGTAGTGGTCGTCGAAGCGCCAGGGGGTTGGTAGGGGGCCGGCAGTGGGGACGTAGTGATCCCGGAGCCGGCCGCTTATTTTTTGGGGGTTGCCTATCACCCGGTCCACGGGTGGCAGCGGGTCCAGCCCTAGGAGGTCTGCCCGGAAGAAACTGGTCGACACGATGGCGTCGGCCTCGGGCACCGGCTCCAGCATGGTGGGAGCGCTTCCCGTGGGGTCGTCCTCGCTGGTTAGGAACACGGTCTTGATGCCGGACCTTTCGCAGGCCTGTAGCGTTCTAATAACCTCGATGAACTCGTTGCCGCCGGCGTCCCAAGTGATCAGCGCTCCCTCCGCCCCCAGCATCTTGGCGACCTTGGCCGTCTGATTGGCGGTCATTTCCTTCTCATGCTGGGTGGTCCATTCGGTGCGGGTGGCGATGACTCCCAGGAAGTTGAAGTCGGTGCCGTGGCGGCGGTACAGGTCCAACAGCGCCGGATTGTTGGCCATGGTCCAAGACGTGGCGAAGGCGGTGCGGTAGGGACCGGTTATGGCTCCATCCAGGATTTCGTTGGGATGAAACAGCCAGGGCGGTGTGAGCTGGGTCAGGCCGTAGGTGGAGGTGCAAAATGTCGCCGGGGAGCCGGACATGGCCTGGGGCGAGTGCAGGCACAGGATGTAGACTACCTTGGGCAGAGAAGGGTCCACGTCGGTAAGCTCGAAGGTTTCCCGTTCCGGCGGGTCCAGATGGGCGGTGGCCGCCGCCAGCCGGTCCGATACGGTCAGGACAGCGTTGTGGACGGCATCGTTCCTGGCGTCGACCCCCAGGTTGGGGTCGGGCTCCACAACCACGCACAAGTTGTTCAGGGAGCTGGTGGGTATGATCTCCGACCACGGGCCGGCCATGTCCAGGTAGACGAACAGGTGGTCGCCGCCGGACTCGTGCCATGGCGTTTCGGAGACTTCGACCACTCCCACTCCAGACAGCCGGTGGGTGCGTCCTTCGCCCACGGTGGTGATGGAGCGGCCGCAGATGCCGGGGTATACAACCCCAGGCCCTTCCACCTTTACCCGAGGCTCCACCACGTCCCGCACCGGCCAGATGCGGACGGACTCTCCGGGCTTGGCCAGTTCAAGGTCAGCCTTGGCGATGCGAGGGTCGGATCTCACGGCGTCAAGAATCTCGTCCCGCGCCAATTCCAGCAGCCCGTCTCGCCATTGGGTTTGGGCGCCGAACACCACGTTGTGGACTGGGAAGGTGCCTATCTCAAGACGCATGGACCGCCTCCCTTGCCGGAGCCGATTCGTCAGGCTCGAACAGGGTGGGACCGCTGACGGCGGTCTGGAGGGCTTGCAGCGCCGTTCGGACGATCTGCAGACCGTAGGCGAAGTCCTTATCGGGTCCCAGGTCCGGGTCGCCGCACACATGCTCGATCCTGGCCCCGCGTATCACCCGGTTGGCGCCCGTTGTGAGGGCCAGATTGTAAATGGCGGATATCATGGCCACGGGTATGCCCACCCGCTCGATCTCCTTGCTCACCGTCGCGCCGCAACGGTTGCATGTGCCTCAAGTCGCCACCAGGATGCAGGCATCCACACCGGCGTCCTTCAGTTCCTGGGCCATCTGAGCGCCCAGCAGCTTGGATTTTGCCACCGGGGTGCTCACGCCGGGCAGGGTGATGATTTGGGACGCGATCCGGCCAATCACGCCCTGCGACTCCAAGTGGCGCAGATGGCTCAGAGGTAGGATGTAATTCGGGTTGTCGCTGGCAATCTGGTTGTAGTAGCCGCCGTGGAAAGCTTCCCAGTCCTCACCGGTCAAGGATTCCAGCCCGTCAACCGGATATGAGAAGTAGCGCTCCGCATTGCCGGAAACCTGGCGGTCTGGGTTGCCGATGGGAATCAGCCCACCGGTTGAGATAAGGGCGATGGTGGCCTGGCTCAGGTCCCGCTGGAGCGACGCCGCCGGAACGGCTTCCGGGGCCTCGAAGGGGACTTCGGTCTGGAAAGTCTCGCCCCGCAGCTTGCTGGCCAGCATGTCCACGGCCCTTTTGTATCCAGGCTCCGATCTCTCGGAGACTTTGCGTATCCCCCGGCCCAAGTAGCCCTCGGTCTCCGCCGGGCCCATCTCTTCACCCGACGTTAGCTTTTGGGCGATCTGGAACACTCGGGAGAGAATATCGGGCAGGTCCACGGGGCTGGTACCGGTGGGAACGATGTACACCTGCCGCCGGTAGGTCAGCACGCCGGGGTTTTCCGGGTGCATGGCGGTGATTGCCGGGATGCCCAATTCCTGGGCGGCGGCGCAAACTGCTCCGCAGGCCAGGCCGTAGCGTCCGGCGTCGAAGGCCGGACCAGCGACCACCAGATCGGGTTTGGCCTTCTGCCACGCCTGAGTGACATCAGCCAGCGCCTGCTCGCGCTGCTCGTTGAAATAGTTGTCGCCGCAGATAATCGTCGCTTCGACGGTTCCACCGTCCCCCAACAGTTGCTGGAAGAGACGGGCCGGGCCGATGGGGCCCTTTTTAACCTCGACGGGTATGTTGGCTTTCTCTTCGGCGCCCACGCCGCCGAAGAACTGATTAACGAAGTAGACGACTTTGAGAGGTCCGGCCATGTTGGTTCCTCCTGGATTGGAGTTGGCTCCAGGGGCGGGAATTGCCGCCAAATGATACTGCTTTTAGAAGCGATTGATGCGTGAAGCGAATCACCCCCATCCCTTCGGCTGCGCTCAGGGCAGGCTCTAACCTTCCCCCGTCGAGGGGGAAGGGATCTGTTCTCGCCCCCTTTACGGGGGAGAGTTAGAGAGGGCGTGA
>Ga0257109_1000655_pt1 | contig 11556 bp, 8 predicted proteins | sample LP_taG_8_FD_191566 | JGI IMG/M metagenome (GOLD analysis project Ga0257109, IMG submission 191566) | Marine microbial communities from Northeast Subartic Pacific Ocean, Canada - LP_J_2011_P26_2000m | ecosystem: Environmental > Aquatic > Marine > Oceanic | place: Canada: Northeast Subartic Pacific... | reverse complement strand
AGGAGATTCAAAAATTGAAACTGAATTACCACAAGGACACCGATTCTCTCTACATCGATTTGTCGTCCAGGCCCAGCACGGACAGCCGTGAAATCTCAGAGGGAATTGTTTTGGATTACGATGCGAACGGCCATGTCACGGGGATCGACATAGACAACGGCAGCAACAAGGTCGACTTCGATCAAATTGTACTGAACAAGCTCCCCACAGAAGCAACACTGACTCAGTGATGCTCAATGACTGGGTTCTCGACTTGAAGGTTAAAAAAGTTCCTGGTCACAAGGGAAAACACGCGACGAAGCATTCCAAAACATTCGGGGAGCCATTGAATTGTATTTGGAACCCGCTCCGCTTCACCGGCTTGCCTCTAGGTAGGCGATGAGGTCGGCGAGTTGCTGTTGGGTGAGAATGGCATTCATCCCGCCCGGCATCAGTGACACGTGGAGTGGCTCCAAGTTCCGGATGTTTCCCCGCTCCACTCTCACGCTTTTTTCCGGCGAAAGCGCCAGTGTGACCTGCCCCGCGTCCTGATCACTCACGATCCCCGCCAGCACGCCGCCGTCGCCGGTGCTCACTTGCATCGTCTCATAGCTGCGGACGAAACTGGCGCTTGGGAAAACGATCGCCTCGAGCAGATCCATCTTTTTTCGCACCTGGCCAATCCGCGTCAGATCCGGGCCGAACTGGCCTCCGTGATACGCCATCGAGTGACAGGTCGAGCAACCGGCTTTCGGCCCGCGGAACACCGCCTTGCCTCGGAGCGCGTCGCCGCCCGGCAACCCGTCGGCCAACTCCCGCAGCAACTTGGCTTGATCCGGCGAGGTTGCCTTGGCCTTGGCCAGCAAATCCGCCGCCTCGCCTTTGACGGTTTTGCCGTAACCGGCGGTGGCCTTTTGCAGCACGACGTCGTCCAGCCCTCGCAACCAGTTCGCCTGCGCGAGCACCGCCAACAGCGCCTGGCCAATCGGCGCGGCACGGCCTTGGCCGAATGCCGGCAGCAGCACCGTCGCCTCCGCCGAGGCGATGCTGCCGAGTCGTTTCGCGAGCCGGGCCAACTGCGCCTCTGCCAGCTTGGCCCCGGCCAGCGCGTTGGCTGCGTTGCTGCGTTGAGTGAACGGCTTGGCCGCGTCGAGTTGGCCCAGCAGATAGCCGAACTCCACTTCGTCCGGCGCAAACAGCCCGCCGGGAATCCCGTTGTAAGCCAGCGTGCGCTGCCGATGCGGCAACGCCGGCGAGCTGCCGAGCCGGCGCAGCATTCCGGCAGCGCGTTCCTGCTGCGCCTTGGCCAAGCGCAGGCTCACGAGCGTTTGCACGGCCGCTGGTTGCAGCGGAGCGGCGGTCGAGTCGATCGCATCGAGCCAAGCGTCGGGCGCGGGGTTGACAGGCGCGGACGCCATCGCCGCGAGCGCGGTCAGTCGCGCGGCTTTGCCTTGGGAAACATCGGCCACGGCCTTGGCCAACTCGGCTTGAATCGCCGGTGCGGTGGCGAGTTTGGCCAAGCGCGCGGCGAGCGCCTGGACATCCGCCGGTGACTTCACCCGGCGAAGCGCGGCGGCGTAATGCGCGGCGAGATCGTCGCCCCACTCCGCGTGACGATCGCAAATCCATTCCGCTGTTTTGCGCAGCGCAGCCGACCTCGACTGAAGCGAGGGCAACACCTCGCCAGCCGACAAGTTGTCGCCTTCCATTTGGTCGAGCGACATCAATGCCACGCGCAGCGCCCCCGGCCGCTTGGCCAAGCGCGATAACGACACAGCATCCGGGTGCGCGATCTCGATGAGCGCAAAGGTGACCGAGTGATCGAGCGCGCGATCCATCGGCTCGTCAGCGAGCGCGAGCAGTGGCGCGGCAGCGCGCGGCGAGCCGATCCGGCCCAGCGCCTCGGCGGCCGCGCGGCGCACCGGCGGCACGGCATTTTTCAGCAAATGAATCAAGCCATCGATCGCCCCGGCATCGCGGTGCAGTCCGGCCGAGTGCGCCGCCGCCTGCTGAACGACCGGCGACGAGTTGGCCAACGCGCCGCGAATCGCTTCGCGGGCGCTGGCGGTTTGGATGCGAGTCAGCGACCAAACGGCGTTCAACCGAGCCCGCTCGCTCCCCTGCCGCAGCCGCTTGGCCAAGGCGGGGATGGCGGCTTCGCCGCGCTTGGCCAAGGCCGCGATGGCTCGCTGCCGCACCGCCGGTCGCACGTCGTCGAGCCGCTTGGCCAAGCCCTCGGGCGGTGGAGTCGCCCAGTCGAGCTTCGTGCCGCGCGGGTCGCTTGGCGGCTTGGCTCCGGTTTTTTTCACGCGATAAATCGCGCCCAAGACGTTCGGCCGCCAAAACTGCGACGTCGGGCAACAGAGCTTGTACCAACCGCCGGTGTCGAGCACGAGCAGACTGCCATCGGCGTCCTCGATCACGTCGGTCGGGTGAAAGTCGGCGTTGGTCGAGGCGAGAAAATCGGAGTCCTCCGAGCGGAACGTCGCGCCGTCGGGAGCCAGCACGTGACGCTGCACGCGGTTCAAGTTGAACTGACAGGAAAACAGGTTGCCGGTGAAGTCGCCGCCGAACACGGCCGACTCGTAAATCTCCAGGCCGCACGGCGCTGCCGGGCCGAGGTGCGCCATCACCGGCATCAGATCGCCAGTGCGCGGGTGACTGTTCACCACGCCGTGCGGCTTGCCGTAAACTCCGCCGTAAACGGCGTGCACCAATCCGTCGCGCTGGCCACCGGCGGGGTACTGGAAAAATGTGGTGGTGAAAAACCGCTCGCCGCTCGGCGAAAAAACGACGTCCACCGGGTTGTCCATGCCGCCAACCATCACCGGCTCGTGCGGGCCGCCAGATGGGTGGCGCCGGAAAATATGCGCGGCACTCGAGACACGCTCGCCGCCGCGAAACGCCGCATAGCGCTGCTCGGCGAACGCGCCCTTGCACCAGTAAACCCACCCGTCGCGGCCAAGGTACGGCCCGTGCAGATCGTTGGCACAGCCGGTGAGCGTCTTGCCCTCGAACCACTCCTCCCGCTCGTCGGCCACGCCGTCGCCGTCGGTATCAGTCAGCCGCCAAATGCTCGGGGGCGCGGCGACGTAAAGCGAACCGTCGTGCCAAAGCGTGCCCTCGGGGAACATCATTTTGTCGGCGAACACGACGGAGTGATCGAACTGCCCGTCGCCGTCGCGATCCTCCAGCCGTACGATGCGGTGCGGCTTTTCCGCGAGTTGTTTTTGGACCGGATCATTCGAGCCGGAAGAGTCGGCGACGTACAGCCGCCCCTGCTCGTCGAACGAGGCCGTAATCGGACGGTCAACCAACGGCGGCCCGGCGACTCGCTCCACCGTGAAGCCGTCCGGCACGGTGAAGACCGCTTGGCCAAGCGTCACCTCAACGGCGTGGGCCTTGGCCAACAGCAAGACAACAGCCAAGCAAGTAAGCGGCAATCGAGGCATCGAGAACATGCCGGGAAGTTAACAAAGGGCTTGGGAGAAGGAAGCGTGAAGTGGTTGTTCCGCTAGGATTTGAACCTAAACTAACGGTATCAAAGACCGTGGACGTCAGTAACTAAAACACACCAAAAACTTCCTTTTTTATTGGGGTTATAGCCTATGGTCGTATTTTACTAAACACGCTCTTCAGCATCATAAATGCACATTTTCGCAATCCGACTGTTGCAATGTGTTGCAATCGATTGACACCACACCCAGCAGAAGTGCGGGGAGAGATTGCCAATGCGGCGTTCTATATGGATGTCCGCTACTCGGGCGATAAAGCGAATGAGAACGATCTACAAATCACCAATGATCTATCGGCGATCAGCCCGGACAGCGTCTTTTTTGGCAACGGGTTGGCCACTCTGATCGGTGACTGGTCTCCCCCCCTGTTTTGCCACGAGTCCATGAGCTTCGTCATTTCGTCAATGTGCTTGGCCAAGCGTAATAACGTTGCCCACAAACAGGAACAATGCGGATACCAATAAAGACTTGGTTCGGATCATAGAGAAAACCTATGAAGTGACCTCTCGAATAACTTTGCCCGCCACGTCGGTTAAGCGAAAGTCTCGGCCATTGTAGCGGTAGGTCAGGCGTTCGTGATCCATACCCAGTAGGTGCAGTATAGTCGCATGCAGGTCATTGACGGTGACCTTGTTCACGGCAGCCTTATGGCCAATCTCGTCCGTCTCGCCATAGCTCACGCCACCCTTGATACCGCCACCGACCATCCAATTGGTGTAAGCGTGCGGATTATGATCACGTCCGGGCTTGCTCCCCTTCTGCGCGATCGGCAGTCGGCCAAATTCGCCGCCCCAGACGATGAGCGTCTCGTTGAGCAATCCGCGCTGAGCCAGATCAGCAATCAAGCCGGCAACCGGCTTGTCGGTTTCAGCGGCAAATTGCGAATGATTTCCCTTGATGTCGTTATGCCCGTCCCAACTTCGTTGGTTCTCCATGCCCCCGCTGTAAATTTGAACAAAGCGCACACCACGCTCAATCATCCGTCGGGCTGTAAGGCATTGCGAGGCAATGTGTTTACATTTATCATCGTCAAGGCCATATAGCTTTTGGATATGCTCTGGCTCCTGATCAACAGCCAGAGCTTCCGGAGCAGCGCTTTGCATGCGGTAGGCCAGTTCAAAACTCTCAATCCGCGCAGCCAACTCCTCCTCATAAGGGTTTGCATCAAGATGTTTTTGATTCAAGTGCTGAAGCAAATCCAACTGCCGCCGCTGTTGGTCGGGGTTCATTTCCCTTGGCCTATAAAGATTGTCGATTGGATCACCGGTCGGACGAAAATGCGTCCCCTGATAGACACTCGGCAGGTATCCAGCGCCCCAGTTGGCCGCATGGCCCTTGGGCAAACCGCGTCCCTTCGGGTCGCTCATCACAACAAATGCAGGCAGACTGTCGCTGCTGCTGCCCAGACCATAAGTCACCCAGGAACCCACACACGGGTAACCCATGCGCGGCAGGCCACAGTTCATCATGAAAAGCGCCGGCGAATGGTTGTTACTCTCGGTATGCCCGGAATGAATGAACGCCATGCGATCGACGTGCTTGGCCAAGCGTGGAAAAATAGAGGAAACATGTTTGCCACATTGGCCATGCTGCTTGAACTCAAACGGACTTTTCATCAGGCCTCCGACCGAGTTTGCAAAAAAACCGGTGAACCGATCGAAACCTTCGAGCGTTTGACCGTCTCGCTTGGCCAGGGCCGGTTTGTAATCCCAAGTATCCACTTGACTGGGACCTCCGTTCGTAAATATCCATATGACCGATTTCGCTTTAGGCGCAAAGTGAGGGTGCTTGGGTGCTAGTGTTCTTTGGCCCGCCAAGCCCTCTTGCTGGAGCAGACTCCACAAACCAAGCGAACCCATACCCATCCCGCACCGCTGCAACATCGCCCGACGAGTCAGTTTCTTAATCTCTCTAATTTTGTCCATTAGTTAACATACACAAACTCATTTAATCCAAAGAGTACTTGAGCGAAGTCGGCAAGAGCCAGCTTTCGAGCATCATTACGGCCCACTTCACGGTAGGATTCCTCCTGTTTAGTGATGAACGCCAAGATTGCTTGTTTCTCTCTCAAAGAAGGGGCGCGACCAATAACCGTCTGATAACCGACCATCACCGCTTGGCTGTTGGCCTCAGTTTCCAACTTCCCAGCCAACGACATAGCTGCAGCACGAATTTGACCGTTATTCATGAACATCAATGCTTGAGGGGAAATGATCGTCGAGGGCCGTGCCCCTTGACCAACCAGTGGTTCAGGAGAATCAAATAACTGCATGGTAGGAATCAGTTTACTGCGTTTGATCTGGAAATAAATGCTGCGCCGCTTCATTAATGGATCGAGCGTTCCCTTCCCGAACATCGTAGTGTCAAGCAGGCCACTCACCTTCAGCAAACTGTCCCGGATCGGCTCTGCCTCAAGCCTTCGCGGGGTACACCGCCAATACAATCTATTCTCGGCATCAACCTGTGACTTGTCTTGGGAGAAGTTAGCGCTCTGACCATAGACATAACTCATCACGATTTTTTTATGGAGCGGCTTCAAGCGCCAACCGTTGTTGATCAATTCACCAGCCAAAAAATCGAGTAATTCAGGGTGAGTCGGAACCTCACCCTGCAGACCAAAGTCGTTGGGTGTGTTCACAATGCCTCGACCGAAGTGATGCTTCCAAAGTCGATTGACGATCACCCTCGCGAGCAACGGCCCAGCTCCGTGATCAATATCCGTAAGCCAATTCGCAAGAGCTTTCCGCCGAAAACTCGTTCGCGCCCAATCCGGCTTAGGTTGCTGCCATTTCTCTTCATCTTTTGCGCCTCGCATAAGCACCCGCAAAAAACCCTGCATCATCTTCTCCTGTTTTTGCCTGGTATCCCCACGCCTCAGCAGATGCACATCGTTATAAAAATGCGGAAACCCGCGGCCATCAGCATGGTGCTTGATCGGCTTGTACCCCTCACTGCTGATCTGCACCTTGGTTGTCTGCGGCTTCGGTTTGGCCGCCAAATGCGCCTTTAGTTTGGCGTCGCGCTTAAGCCACTCGCTGTCGAGCGTCCGGTACGCTCTAAGTAACATCTGCAGATCCTTTTCACTAAATTCATCCAAGTTGTCAGCGTCCTTGAACGCACCACGCAATTTCGTGATCGAAGTCATCTGCGCACTGCCTTTGAGCGGTACCGGCTTGGGATGGCTTGTAATAGCCAGGCGGGGGCGACCAATTGTGTGACTGGTGTTGGTGAAAAAATCCAACTCAACGGTCAGCTTAATACCATCAGAAAAACCAACCGGTTCAGAGAATTCGAACACCGCTGTCTGGTCTTTGCCGATACCACCCTGATCGACAGCCCAGCCAGTTTTCTTTTTGTCAGCGTCAATGGAACTGGCAACGGAGAGGCCCTCTTTGTTCTGCTCGAAAGTAGTTTGGGGATTGGTCAACTTCACTGCCACCCGCTTGCTGCCACCGCCAAGCGGTTCGACGAACACCCGAATATCGCTCAGCGCAAAATTCCCGTTGTCGGCCCTGCCTGGCCCGTTGTGTTTCATCGACTCATGCGCCAGCGCCTCAATACGAATACCCGTCAACGCCTTTGATTTTAACTCAGTTGTGATCACCCAGCGATCGTCCTTGGGGTTGTTGCCGGTTAACAAAAAAGAACCATCGCCTTGGCTCTTGAACACGGCCCCATTCAGTGACTTGATTTTTAGATCATCGAGAACCAACCATTCAAACTTTTCCGCACTCTCTGCAGGCGGATTTTTTACCCATGCAACCAAGCGTTCGCGCAAAGATTCCTTCTCCCATCTGGCCAAACCAGCTGCCAATTTGTCATGAACCACCTGCCACTTGGCCAAGCCCGCCTTGGTAACCTCAGGGTTCAAATCGACATCAATCTCGCTGCGAATCGTCGTAGCGAACGTGGTGATCAAACGGTAATAATCGCGGGTCGGAATCGGGTCGAATTTGTGATCGTGGCAACGTGCGCAACCAATGGTCATCCCAAGCATCGCCGTGCCCATCGTGCCAACCATGTCGTCGAGTTCATCGTAGCGTGCGGATTCGAATTCTTTCTCTGTCAACTGAGTTGGAAACACACCGGCCCCAAGAAAACCGGTTGCCATCAACGCCAGCGGATTCTCAGGCGCAATCTCGTCGCCTGCAATTTGCCAGCGTACAAACTGATTGTACGGCATATCATCATTGAGCGCCTTGATGACAAAATCGCGATAGTGATAGGCATGGTTCCTGTCGGTGTCCTGCTCAAACCCAAAACTGTCAGCATAACGCGCAAGATCCAGCCAATGGCGCCCCCAACGCTCACCATAATGTGGCGAATTCAGCAACTGATCCACCACACTCTCGAGTGCTGCACGAGGATTTCCATCAGCTGCGGCCAGGAAATTTGCGACCTCCTCCGGTGCTGGCGGCAAGCCGATGATGTCAAAGTAGAGTCGACGCAACAGAGCACGGTGCTGTGCCGGGTTGTTGGGCTGGAGCCCCGCAGCCTCGAGCTTCGATAGGACAAAGTGATCGATCTCGTTCGACACCCACTGACTGTTCTTCACCTTTGGAACAGACGTCATCTTCAGCGGTACGAAAGCCCAATACTCCCGGTCGCTGTCGGTGATCTGCATTTCGCCTCCAGCCAGCTTCGAGTCGAGGAGAACCTCACCATAAGGCGCACCCATATCGATCCACTCAGCGAACTTGGCGATCAACCCGGCCGGCAGTTTCTCTCCCTTGGCAGGCATGTGAGGTTTCTCGACATGCGAGATCAGCCTAAAAAGCCGACTGGCCTTCGCGCTCCCCGGTACTACAGCCGGTCCTTCGCTACCACCTTTGAGCAGCAAATTACGTGTGGTGATATCTAGTTCGCCGCGAATTTTACCGCCGCCGTGACATTTGACACACCGTTGCTTCAGCGCTTGGCCAACGCCATCCCGAAAAATTGCCAAACCCTTGGCCATTCTCTTGGCATGGTCGGGCCTCACCTCAGCTTGTGCTAGCCCAATTGGAACACTGGTCAACATGGCAATAAAAAATGCCATTAAATGAATCAGCATGGCCAGAAGATACTCCGCTATCTCAAACGGGACAAACGCTTTTCACTTGTGTTGATCGAATTATCCAAACTGGGCCAAAGTTTCGTATGTCTGGACGGGTTGATTATTTGCTCAACGTTGTGGAGTAAGCCAATGCCAGTTCACCGTCAAGCGGTCAGAAAGGAGTGTCGATTTAACTGTTACCCCCGAACCACAACCCTGCTGCGTTCAAGTGGTGGAGTGGGTTGGTTTAGCTTTCACCGATAGCCCAATTCTTCAGCAGTCTTGCCGCCGTGTTTGCGGAGGAGGTCTGCGGTTTCGGTTTTGTTAAATACATAGGTAGCATCTAGCGGCGTTTCGCCATCTTCATCCTTCGCATTCACATCCGCACCTTTGGCGATAAGTAGTTCGACGATAACCTTGCGACCGTTCAAAACCGCAAAATGCAAAGTTGTTTTTCCGTTCTCATTCTTCACATTTACATCCGCACCTGCGGCAATTAGTAGTTCTACGATCTTCCTGTGGCCGTAAGCCGCCGCATAAAGCAAAGGAGTCCCGCCATCATCAGACTTCGCATTCACATCCACACCAGCAGCCAAGTGTTGTTTTACGGCTTCGATGTCACCTTTTGCGGCAACATGAATGGAATATACGGCACCTCTTTTACCTCCGTGTTTGCGGAGGAGGTTGGCGGTTTCGGTTTTTTTGCGTTGGATGGCCTGATCTAGCGGTGTAAGGCTATTTTCATCCTTCGCATTCACATCCGCACCTTTGGCGATGAGTAGTCCAGCGATTTCATTGCGACCAGAACGAGCCGCCTGATGCAAAGGAGTCATATCCCGATTATTCTTCGCATTCACATCCGCACCTGCGGCAATTAGGACTTCGGCGATTTCCTTGTGATCGTAAATAGCCGCAAGATGCAAAGGAGTATATCCACCCTGCATCTTCGCATCCAAATCCGCACCAGCAGCAATCGCCTGTTTTACCGGTTCAATGTTTACCGTTTCTTTGGACCCTTTCCGCACAGCATCAATTAGCGCACGATCTGCTTTTGGGTTTGCTGGTTTAACATCCTGCGCTTGGCAGTACGCAGTTGGTTCAGCAGATTGTGTTTCTGGTGGAGGAGACGACTCTTGCGCCTCCACACACACCACCAAAAGGACGGCTGCGATTGTTGTGATTAGGATGTGTCTCATTTCCCTTCAGCTTTCAATTCTGCACCCGTCTTGCCCCCGTGTTTGCGGAGGAGGTCGATAATTTCGTTGTGATTGCCAAATGTCGCCATATCTAAAGGAGTCATTCCATCTATTTTCATCGTATTCACATCCGCACCACTATTGATGAGTAGTTCGACAATTTCCTTGTGTCCATTGTATGCCCCCTCATGCAAAGGGGTGAAACTAGCCTTATTCTTCACACGCACATCCGCTCCTTTGTTGATAAGCAGTTCAGCAATTTCATTATGACCTACAACAGCCGCGGAATACAGAGCAGTCCCGCCACGCTCGTCCTTCGCATTCACATCCGTGCCAGTTGCCAAGTGCTGCTTGACGGCTTGGATGTCCCCTTCCTTTATAGCTTCGTGAATTGAGATATCTGGTATTTCAAGTTTGACTAGCGGCGGTTCTGGTTGTGCAGCTTCAGTAACGGGCTCAGCGGGTTGCACTTCAGTAACGGGCTCAGCGGGTTGCACTTCAGCAACGGGTTCAACTGGTTTCGCTTCTGGTACCGGAGTCGACTGCTGCGACTCCCCACACCCCACCAGAAGCAAGACTGCGATTGTGATTAGTATGTGTTTCATTTTTCTTTAGCTTTCAATTCTGCCCTGATTTTTCTCCTCTACTTTCGAATGGTTGTCCTGTCTGCCAACCAGATCATATCCTCATTTTTTGGCGAAGCAACGTTGAGAGGCATTAGTCGATTGTTGATCGGTTTGACCGTACGGGGGTCGAGCCACTTTTTGATTTCGGCGTGACCATCGGCAAAGCTTAAACCTGCGGCACTGTTATGGTAACTGGCAGGGTAGTCGATAATGCGCGCAGAACCCGGGCTTTCGACCATCTGATTGGCGAATCCACCGGCGTTGATGCTGTCGGGGTGTTCGTCCAGTAATACGTACAGTTTGGATGGCCCGGGATTCAAAAGATCAGAGGATCTGATATACAACTTGTATCGGCTTCCGGGCAACCATCCTCCGGGACCACCCATAGCCTGGCTCATGCCCATGCTGCGCACTCGGGGGTGTCTCTTGCCCTTGATGGTGACATAACTGTTGTCAGCCGGGCATTTGTACACCCGCGCACTCGGAAGGTAGGGGGCAAACTTGGCCCGTTTCGGATCCAGCAAATCGAGAATATTCGTGTTGTCGCGGTTTCCCGGGCTGTAGTCCAGCCAACCGGCAACCCACGCATAGAGCTCCGTTCCGGAGTTGCCGGGTTTTGTTAGCAGGCCATCGTTGTCATCCGGATACATTAGATGTGCCAACTGCAGTTGCTTAAGATTGTTTATGCATGAGATTCCGTGCCCCTTGGCCTTGGCTTTGGCCAGGGCGGGCACCAGTAGCGCCGCAAGAATGGCGATGATGGCAATCACCACCAGCAGCTCAATGAGTGTAAATGCTCGTCTTGATCTCGCTTTCATTTCCCTTCAGCTTTTAATTCTTCACCCGTCTTACCGCCGTGTTTGCGGAGGAGGTCGGCGGTTGCATGGCCACCGTTAATCCCGGTCCAATCTAATGGAGTCCATCCATTCGGCTTATTCTTCGCATTCACATCCGCACCTTTGGCAATTAGTAGTGCGGCTACTTCCTTGTGGCCGAAACCAGTCGACCAAAGTAAAGGAGTGCCTCCATACAAAGCATCCTCCGCATTCACATCTGTGCCAGAAGCCAAGTGCTGTTCGACGGCTTTGATGTTTCCTTCCCAAGCAGCCTCGTGAATTGAAATTTCGGACTCTTCAACCTTGGCTGTCGGCGGTTCTGGTTTTACCTCTCGGGCAGGGTCAGTGCCTTCGTTAGCAGAAACTGGC
>Ga0257109_1000652_pt1 | contig 11583 bp, 9 predicted proteins | sample LP_taG_8_FD_191566 | JGI IMG/M metagenome (GOLD analysis project Ga0257109, IMG submission 191566) | Marine microbial communities from Northeast Subartic Pacific Ocean, Canada - LP_J_2011_P26_2000m | ecosystem: Environmental > Aquatic > Marine > Oceanic | place: Canada: Northeast Subartic Pacific... | reverse complement strand
CGGTCACCCTGGCTAACATCTTGTTCAATAAGCCAGTTGGCAACCTGATTTGAGCTGTCCGCGATTTCCTGAAAGGTGAGTACCCGTTCTGTGTTGCAGTCGTCGCACCAGATCAGGGCAATCTTGTCCCTATTCCGGGCCATGTGATCAACCACATCTCGGCCAAAATTAAATGTTTCAGGCAGCGAGATACGATGGGATCTGCAGACGGATTCGTAATGGTCCATAGAATGCATGTTTATTGGTGAACGAATCTGTATAAGTTATTGTTACACTGGCTCGAGATACTTCAATCAACCTGTAGCCTGTGTTAACCAGAATATAGCTGAGAACATCAGATCCAGCCTGCGTGCGTATTGCTACGTTCGGAGAGAACAACCATGGAAGTGCCGAACCGTCCGTTTCTAACCACCGTTGTTGGCAGTTTGCCCAAGCCCCCTTGGCTGCAGGAGAAACTGCCCCTAAATACCAGGGGTAAACAGGTCCATGGTAAAGGGGCGACATGGCTTTTTGAGGGAGCACTGCTCAAGAAAGCGCAAGACGATGCTGTTCGGGTCGCGATCCACGACCAGACCGAAGCCGATATAGACGTGATCAGCGATGGTGAACAGCGCCGAACCTCTTATTTGGCGCACATCGTGGCGCGGCTAAATGGTTTTGACTATGCCACGCCAGCCAAGAAGTGGGTGAGAGACAATCGGCGACTGGCCGAGGTCGGCCGCTGTACGGGGGAGGTGTCCCGTGATGCACCGGTCGTGGTCGACGAGCTTCGTTTTGCTATGGCGCACAGCAGTCGCCCGCTGAAAGTGACGCTGCCCGGTCCGATGACCGTAGTCGATTCTACGCTTGACCAGTACTATGGAGATGAGCGGACATTGGCCATGGCGGTAGCCAGGGCGTTGAACGACGAGGCCCGCGATCTGGACGCGCTGGGCCCGGCGGTGATTCAATTTGATGAGCCGGTGTTCAGCCGTTACCCGGGCAAGGTCGCCGAATGGGGTATAGAAGCTCTGGATCGGTGTATCGAAGGAATTCACGCCAAAACCTGTGTCCATGTTTGCTACAGCTATCCGATGCCGGGTGTGCCACGGCCGATCGTTGATGCCTATCCCGCCATACTCACAGAGCTGGAACACTCAAAGGTCGACCAGTTGGCGCTCGAGTTTGAAGCATCCAGGCTCGATCCAGGGTTGCTTGCGCTGTGCCCCAGCAAAACGGTGTTGTTTGGCTGTATCGACAATGGTGCGCTCGGGTTTGACCGGGTTGAACTGCCTGAGCAAGTTGCTGCCCGGTTGCTGATGGCGGCCGAGCATCTGCCGCCCGATCAGATCCAGGCGGCACCGGACTGCGGTTTGGTGCCGCTTGACATCGATATTGCACGACGAAAGCTCAAAGTGATGGTCGAGGGCGCGAAGTTGGCACGCAGCCGGTTATGAGAATTAATGCTAGAGCACCTTTCTCAGTTGGAATGAAAAAGTTTTAGGATCTCCAGAAAACCGCGATCTCGTGCGTCGGTCCGGGCCTTCAGAGTATTCTCATCGGAGTAGTTAAAGAACCCACGCCCACTCTTCGTGCCGTAATGCTCGTTATCTACCAGCGTCCGAATTGTGGTTGGGATTTGCTGGTCCACTGAGATTTCAGCAGCAAGGTTGTCAAACACTTTGGCCCAGATATCCAGTCCAGCAAAATCGCACACCGCCAGTGGGCCGATGGCAGCCAGCCTGAAGCCAAGACTACCACGCACCGCGGCATCGATATCTTCAGCAGACGCAACACCTCGATCCAGCAGATCCCATACCTCACGTACCATAGCCATCTGGATACGGTTGATTAGGAAGCCGGGCATTTCGAGGTTCAACCGAACCGGGCGTTTACCCGTGTGCTCGATCAGTGCCATTGCAGCGGACACTGTCTGTTCCGAGGTGCTTTCCCCTGGCACGACTTCAATAATTGGCAGCAGATGCGGCGGGTTAAACGGGTGAGTCACCAGAGCGCGGTCCGGATGGACCATATCCCGAGATATCTGCGTCATCGGATAAGTCGAGGTGTTACTGGCGAGTATGGTGTGGCGGTCAATGTGATTTTCCAACCTGGCGAACAGCGCTTGCTTAATAGTTAAATCTTCGGCAGCCGCCTCAGATACAAATCCAGCACCGGAAACAGCTTCGGCTTCGCTGTCACAAATCACAAACCTCGACACAACGTGTTCAATATCATCCGCTGACGAAAGTCCAGCGGCGGCCATCTGTTTTAAATTTGTGCGAACACGGTCAGCAAGGCTGGCTCCAGTTGTGGGGTCAGGATCAAAGCATCTGACTGTGCAACCTGCTGCGGCATAAACCTGGGCGACGCTGTGACCAATGGTGCCAAGGCCGATGACCGCAATGTTTTGTATAGGTGGTGTAGTCATCTATTTCTCCCAATTGCTTGAGTCGGAGTAACAAACTGGTATTGCGTTCTGCGCAAACAGTTTGGGACTGCTAAAACTCCCAGTGGAGGACTGGACTAGAAGGCGACCTGATCGGCACCCTTAAGGTCAAGCATTTCGCGGGCCTCATCAGGTGTTGCAATCTCAAGTGAGAGTCGCTCGAGAATCCTTCGGATAATCGAAACCTGTTCCGCATTCGACGTCGCCAGTCGCCCTTTGCCCGCGTAAAGACTGTCTTCCAGTCCGACCCGCACATTACCGCCCATTACCGCACCCATTGTGACCAACGGAAGCTGGTGTCGACCACCAGCCAGAATACTCCAGATGTATTGGTCACCAAACAGTTTGTCAGCTATACGTCGCATGTGGGTCACGTTTTCAGGATCGGCGCCAATTCCGCCAAGAATTCCGAATATCGACTGAACGAAAAGGGGGGGCTTAACCAGGCCACGGTCCAGAAAGTGGGCGAGACTGTATAGGTGACCGATGTCGTAACATTCAAACTCGAATCGGGTGCCACAGCCTTCACCGAGAACCTCGAGGATGTATTCAATATCTTTGAATGTGTTTCTAAAGATAAAGTCGCGGCTGTTTTCCAGATGCGCCCGTTCCCATTCGTATCGAAACTCGTCGTACCGTGCCAGCATGGGGAAAAGGCCGAAGTTCATCGAGCCCATGTTGAGTGAACTCATTTCAGGTTTGATTCTAAGTGGTGCCGCCAGGCGCTCATCCACAGTCATCCCGTGGCCCCCGCCAGTGGTGATATTGATGACGGCGTCGCAAGCTTCTTTGATCGGTGGTAGGAACTGCATGAAGACGTCGGGATCTGGTGTTGGGCGGCCATCTTCCGGGTCGCGGGCATGCAGGTGAAGAATCGCCGCACCGGCTTCTGCAGCTGCGATCGACTGTTCGGCAATCTGCTGTGGTGTCAGCGGCAGGTACTCAGACATGGTCGGTGTGTGAATCGACCCTGTACTGGCACAGGTGATGATTACTTTTCGATCGGTAGCCATACGGTTCTCCTTGTGTGGTTGACGTTTATCAGTTGTCGAATGTCGTCAGGTACAGTCTGGGTCCGTTCACTTGGTGCTGGGCGTTTGGATCCGGATAGTGGTGCACGATATTCTGGCCCGATATGTTACGCGGGGATCGTCTGAAGAGACAGCCCTGAAGTCAGTGTTCGCAGTGGCCATTATCATCCCGGCGGTGGGCCGGGTCAGACCAGCTGGACAAGATCCGATCTTCAGTGTCGCATTCTGCCCGCAACGGGTTAACATCAACTCAGAGCTTTCAGACAGATCGCCGGGTCGGTAAATGCGTCGAATCTGGTTCTACTGTCGATCGGTTTTATACCGTATCCGAAAAATCCAGAGGGATTCAGCATATGGCAAAGGAAGTGATCGGTATCGCAGGTTGTGGTGCAATGGGAGAACCGATGGCCCAGCGTCTACTGACGGCGGGTTTTGAGGTGTGGGTTCACGATGTGCGGCCACTCGCTGAATTCGGCGCCATCGCCGAGTATATGTTGGAGGATGCCGCAGAGTTCGCGCGGCGATGTAATGTGGTGATCAGCGCGGTCCGTGACGCCGACCAGACTAGATCATTGCTTTTCAGCGAAGCGCAGGGCATCGTTCGTGGCGCTAGCCCACCTGAAATCCTGGTTATCAGTTCAACGGTTTCACCGCGATTTATCCGTCAGCTGCTAACAGAGTTGCCGACACAAACCAGTTTGGTTGACGCCGCGATGAGCGGTGCGCCATATCGTGCGAGAGAGGGAACACTTTCATTTATGCTCGGCGGTTCAGATGCTGATGTCGACCGCCTGATGCCGATTTTGCAGGTGATGGGCAATCGAATATTTCGATTGGGTGATGTCGCTATGGGTATGACAACCAAGGTGCTCAACAACTACTGTGCGGCATCATCTATAGCGGCCACACATCGCGTGCTCGGAATGGCGCAGGCGCTGGGTCTGGACCGGCGCAGCCTGCTGGAGGTGATGAAACACAGTTCGGGCTCGAACTGGTTTGCAGATAATATCGACCAGATCGACTGGTCGGACGAGGGGTATTCACTGGACAATACCATCGGTATTGTTGAAAAGGATGTTCTCGCGAGCCTGGATACAGTGTCTGAAAGCCCGGACATTGACCGGTGGCCTCTGGATGACGGACTACTTGATGCACTTCGGCGACTGGAACCACTGGAACTCGAGTCAGCAACACGCTGAGTAATCATGACAGTTATCAGTCCAGGCCTTCGATGGTATCCACGCTGAAGGGGAATTGGTGACCGAGGTGCCCGATTCATTAACTCGCCACGGGTTGCGTGAAACCGCCACGCTAGTTGTGATACTCGCCTTTGTGATGAACCTTTTGTCACGCGGAATTGGTGAGACTTTTGCCGTGTTCCTGTTGCCCATCGAGTCAGAGATGGGTTGGACACGGACCACACTGGCGGGTATTTATGCGATCTACATGGGGGCACATGGTCTCGCTGCTGTGGTGATCGGTTGGTTTGTGGACAGGGTCGGGCCCAGGGTTGTTTATACCATCGGACTTCTGGCCTACGGTTTCGCCTTTTTGTTGGCCCAGTTTGGCACTGAGCCCTGGCATTTCTACCTCACTACTGGCGTGATGGCGGGTATTGCGATGACGGCGATCGGCATGACGACAGCCACAGTCCTGATCACGCGCTGGTATCACGGACCTCGTGCACGTCAGCTCTCACCGGCGATCGGCATTGCCTATTCCGGGATGGGTGCCGGTGTCATTATATGGATACCGATCACCAATCAGCTTATCGAGATGCTGGGTTGGCGGGAGACTTATAGGACGCTGGGGATTATTTTGTGTGTTCTGGCTGTTATCGTATATGTTTTACCGTGGAGCAAGCTACAGCTCACGCCGTTGCCATTGTCTCGTTTTGGTAGTGTCCTAGGCGGTAGTAAGGATGGACACTTGCGAGCCGCGCTGAAAACTAAGATGTTCTGGTTGCTGTTTGTGATTATGTTTATTACGGCTGTGGCAATGTATTTGGTGGGGCCACAGATGGTGGCTTATCTTGTGTCCGTGGGTTTTGACTCGACCGTGGCGTCGCTGGCGTTCAGCATAAACGGATTTCTGACTGTTTTTGGGATTGCTGGAACTGGATGGTTAGCGCGTTACTTTGGTATGAAGCGCGTCGCCACTATCTCTTATGCAATGAGTATTACTGCCGTCATACTCCTGGCGTGCCTGACTGTTGTGCCGGTAATGGCATTACTGGTTCTGGCAATTTTACCGTTGGGCCTGAGTCAAGGCGCGCGGGGTCCTATCGTCTCCGTTCAGGCTTCCCAAGCCTTCTCGGGTCAAGGACTCGGTGCGATATATGGTGCGATCACCATGGGTGTCGGTCTGGGCGGTATGAGCGGCGCCTGGCTCTCAGGTGTGTTCTACGATGTGACCGGAGGTTATATCCTGAGTTACTCGGTTTCCGTTGTTTGTGCCCTAGCTGGTGTCGGGCTGTTCTGGACGATGCGGGAGGTTCCCGATCGTTAAGTGTGCAAGATCAATTGCGTTCAGGTTATGTATTGGGCAACGTGCTTGGACCTATCGAAGGACACACATCCCTAAAGTGTTCTTGTCGGGAAAGTGCGATAAAGGCTACAGTGCCGCTTTGCAAAGGGGAAAAGGCAATGAGTATTCGATTTGAAAAAGACAACCGTCTTGCGATCGTCACGATTGATCGTCCCGAGGCGATGAATGCGCTTGATATGGCGCACAATACAGAGCTCGATCGTGTTTGGGCTGAGTTCCGTGATGATGACGACCTGTGGGTCGCTATTCTCACAGGCGCGGGTAATAAAGCGTTTTCAGCGGGTGCCGATCTTAAGACCCTGATTCCCGCGCAGGGTGCCGGGGTCATGGACGACTGGAACTTTGGCGGGATCACCCGAAATTTTACGACCTATAAACCCATCATCGCCGCCATCAACGGTGTTGCACTTGCGGGTGGGCTGGAAATGGTGCTGGCCTGTGACCTGCGGGTCGCGGCTGATCATGCCCGGCTGGGTCTTGCTGAAGTGAAGTGGGCTATTATTCCTGGTGCCGGGGGAACCCAGCGGTTGCCGCGCAACATCCCGCTCGCCCGCGCCATGGAGATGATCCTGACCGGTGATCCTGTTACAGCCGATGACGCCTACCAGCTGGGTCTGGTGAATCGCGTTGTTCCGGGTGAGAAGCTGATGGACGAAGCCCGCGCGTTGGCAGATACGCTGCTTGCTCGTGGACCGCTGGCGCTGCGTGCTGCCAAGCGCGCTATCCTCGAGGGTGCCAGCCTGCCATTTAACGAGGCGATGAACCTGGAACTCCAACTATTCAACGGAGTGATGCGTACAGAGGATGCGGTAGAGGGCCCGCGCGCGTTTGCAGAAAAACGTGCACCAAACTATCTAGGAAAATAGAGAAATGCACAGTGACACACCGATTCCGATATGGATGACCGAAGAACATCAGCTTTATGCTGAATCCGTGAAGCGATTTCTGGCCAGTGAATATATCCCGAATGTGACACGCTGGAACGATCAGGGTTATGTCGATCCAGAATTCTGGCGCCTTGCTGGAGAGGCTGGGATACTTGGAGCTGCCATTCCTGAAGAGTATGGCGGTGCAGGCGCCGGGATCACCTTTGACGTCGTCACGACGTACGAACAAGCACTTGCGGGAGATTTCAGCTGGGGGTTTGTAATCCATACAATCGTTGTCCAGTACGTACTTGCCTATGGGACGACAGAACAGAAACAGCGCTGGCTGCCACAACTTGTGTCGGGGGAGCGTATCTCTGCTTTGGCAATGACCGAGCCCGGGCAAGGCTCGGACCTGCAGTCTGTAGAGACGCACGCTGCGTTGGAGGATGGTGTTTTTCGGGTCAACGGCGCCAAAACCTTTATAACTAATGGGCAGACATCGAACCTGATCTGCCTGGTCGTAAAAACACAACGTGACGCGGGTGCGCGCGGTGTTTCACTACTGATGATTGAAACAGATCAGGTTGACGGTTTTCGTCGTGGACAGAATCTGGACAAAATCGGCCTTAAGGGCCAGGACACCTCGGAACTATTTTTTGACGATATGCTTGTGCCGGAAGGAAATATTCTGGGTCTTGAACCTGGTCAGGGTTTTTATCAACTGATGAACCAACTGCCTTGGGAGCGACTTGCGATCGGTATAGGTGCGCTGGGCCACATGGACTTTGCACTTGCGCAGACCCTCGAATACGTGAAAGAAAGAAAAGCATTCGGCAAGTCCATATTCGAATTTCAGAATACCCGTTTCAAACTGGCCGAACAGAAAACAAAGCTTGAAGTCACGCGGGCGTTTATCAACCAGTGTATAGAGCTCCAGCGGGATGGCCAGCTTGATGCAACGACTGCTTCCATGGCCAAATGGTGGAGCAGCCAGATGCAGTGCGAAGTTATTGACGAATGTCTACAGCTCTTTGGGGGTTACGGCTATATGCTCGAATATCCCATCGCCCGTGCATACGTCGACGCGCGGGTTCAGAAGATCTACGGCGGAACTAATGAGATCATGAAAGAACTCATCGCGCGTAGTCTTTAACCAATAATTGATGGTGTCCTAAATGTCTTCAGTTCACCGCGCTCGCTGAGGCGACTGTTCTGATCATACGGTGTTTTTTTAACAAGCTCGCAGCGATCCACAGGTTCAGAATATTAAATCCAATCGCATTAAGAAAAGAAACGGTGTATGAGCCAGTGAGATCGTAAAGTAAGCCCGCGATCCAACCGCCGAAAGCCATGCCGGCAACGGTGAACAGAAATGATGTGCTGATTCGCCAGCCTGCCTGCTCGGGTGGAAAAAATGCACGCAGAATGATGGTATAGGACGGGACGATCCCACCTTGGGAGAGACCAAAAGCAATGGAAATGCCATATAGGAAGACCAGACTGTTACCGGTAAGAAACGCAATCAGTACAGCCAGCTGTAGTGCTGAACCCAGCAGCAACGTAGCCAGGCCGCCGATGCGGTCAGATAGCCAGCCAGAACCAATACGGCTGATCACCCCGAAACCCAGCATCAGACCCAGCATCTCCGCGCCTCGTATTGCAGGATGACCCAGATCCATGACATAGGGCACGATGTGGATCTGCGGCATTGCCATAGCAACGCAACAACCAAATCCGGCAAGATAGATCAGGCTCTGAAGTGTGCCTCCCGATACTAACGAGTTGGCCGACTTAGAGTCGACTGAGCCTGTTTCGGGTTGCTGTTCATTCATGGGTGGTCTCGGATACAGCAATAGAGACAGCAGTGCCATGAGAATGAGTGTGAGCAAAGCCAGGTCGATAAAACTTTCACGCCAACCCTGGGCATCAAACATACGTTGCAATATCGGTGGCCATATGGCACCGGCGACATAGCTGCCACTGAATGTGATGCCGACCGCAAGTCCGCGCCGCCGGCTGAACCAATGAGAAATGTCGGCGATAAGCGGGGCCATGCTGAACGATGATCCCAGAAACCCGCACAATAAACTGAAAGCCAGGGAAATCTCGAGAATTGAACTGGCATGCGCCGCGAGATAAAAGCCTGCGGGCAGGGCGAGACTCCCGATCAAGGCAGGAATCATGATACCCATACGGTCAGCCAGCCGGCCCATGACTACACCACCCAACGCAAATCCGATCATAAACGTGCTGTAGATCAACGAACTATTGCCGCGACCGGTATCGAATTCCAGCGCTAAGGGTTCGAGCACCATCACACCCGCGTACATAGCGGAACACCCGAGTGTCATCAACGCCAAAGCGGTTGTCAGCCGGATCAGCGGATAGACCCCACGGATTTGAATTGTCATGGTGTTTCACTAAACATAAGGGCCGGATTCTACCTGCCTACCCGTGTTGAAAGATATTGTTTGTGAGTAAGGGCTGGCGTATCGACGTGGTGGTGCCTATGATTAAAACTATGACTGTTTGTTTCGGAAAAATTTCTGATTTAACCAGTTGTGTTTCCAACCATTACAATTGCGGCTGACCAAAGATGAGTATTTCGATTGTTCCGATCGGCAGATGTTTTGCGGGGGAGGTGTCTGGAGTGGATCTCCATCGACCTTTGAGTCCAGAAACAGTCACTGCCATTGAATCTGGTATGGATCAGTATGCTGTGCTTGTATTTCGTGATCAGGAAATCAGCGACAAAGACCAGCTTGAATTCAGTCAAAATTTTGGGCCGGTCGAATCGTCAATCGGTGGCAATATCACAAAGCTAGATCAGCGTCGACTTGCCGTCGAATTTGCGGATGTTTCCAATCTGGATCAGAACCAGAATATCTATGCCAGGGACGACCGACGGAGATTATTTAATCTGGGCAACCGTTTGTGGCATTCAGACAGTTCGTTTCGTGTTGTCCCTGCGAAGTATTCTCTACTGTCGTCCCGTTCTATTCCGGTCAATGGTCCAAATACCGAATATGCAGACATGCGAGCGGCCTATGACGCTCTGGATGTCAAGACTAAGACTGAAGTTGAGGAGTTGATCTGTGAACATTCGCTGATGTATTCCCGGGGCCTGCTTGGGTTTACCGACTTCACGGAAGAAGAGCGTCAAACCTTTGCCCCGGTACGTCAGCTGTTAGTAAGAACTCACCCTGTGACGATGCGCAAATCTCTGTTTCTGGCGTCACATGCCGGTACCATCGTGGGTTGGCCGATGGCCGAAGCCCGTATCTTCCTGCGCGATCTGATCGAATATGCAACCCAGCCGCAATTTGTCTATGTTCACCAGTGGCAATTGCACGACCTCGTCATGTGGGACAATCGGCAGACCATGCATCGCGTTCGGCGATTCAATGAAACAGAGGATATAAGAGACGTTCGGCGGACCACGATCTCTAGTGATGGTCCAACCACAACACAGGTCACCAATTAATGAACAACAACCATCCCCCACTACTGGGTTATACCGACCGGTTGTCTGCCAGGCCGGGTGAGGCTGTCGAAGTTAAGGTCAGCAGTTATCTAGAGGGCGAATACACAGCGCGTCTGGTGCGTACCATATGTGCTGATCCCAATCCTGAGGGAATGGGGCTCGTGGAGGAGGCTGTCGACTGTAGTTTTGCGGGCTCCTATGCAGCACGTGTACAGCCATTTACGCCAGGATCCTGTGTGAAAGTGCTGCTGACAGCAGATAGTCAGTTGCCGGATACATTTACGTTAACTGCGATGATCTGGCCAACCCAACCAGGTGAAGGTGCCCAGACTGTGTTTTCAGTAGGTGCGGGGAGTTCTGGGTGTGCATTTTTCTTGGGACTGGACGGTGCTGGCAGGCCCAGGGTCGCAGTCAGGATGACCGATGACAGCTGGTGTGAGTGTGTGCTGGACAGTCCGATTACTGATCGTTACTGGGTACGCCTTTCGGCAAGTGTCGATCTTGCAGAAGGCTTGTTGACCCTGCGCTGTAGCGGTAATCAGTCCGATGAGGCTTCGCACGCAGAATTTAGCGGGTCGACCGTACTAAAGATGGAAACGATGGATTGCTTGATGATTGCGGCGTCTGAAAAGACCGAGCGACAGATGCACTTCAACGGCAAGATAGACAATCCGACGATTTATGCAGGACATTTGGATCTCCACACACTCGACGCGCAAGCCGATAGGGCACCGGTATATGCATGCTGGGATTTTTCGCGCGACATATCCAGTTGCCGTATTGTTGATTCGGGTCCCAACCAGCTAACTGGTGCGCTAATCAATTTTCCCGCTCGTGCAATGACGGGGGCTAACTGGGATGGCACAGAGATGTGTTGGCGGCACTTGCCGCACCAGTACGGGGCGATTCACTTCCATGACGATGATATCTACGACTTTGAGTGGGAAACAGATTTTTCGCTTGTGCTACCCGATGATCTTCAATCTGGGGTTTACGGTATTCGGCTTGAGCAGGAAGATCAGCATGACACGATCCCGCTGTTTGTTTGTCCGCCGCTCGGCAAACGGACTGCCCGTTTATGTGTCCTGGTGTCGACCTTCACCTACACGGTCTATGGTAACCATGCCCGACCTGACTACGAATCTTCTTGGCTCGACAAGAACAAGGCGTGGGATGCCTACCCGTGGAATCCGGCTGAGTACCCCCACTATGGTTGTTCCACCT
>Ga0257109_1000651_pt1 | contig 11586 bp, 11 predicted proteins | sample LP_taG_8_FD_191566 | JGI IMG/M metagenome (GOLD analysis project Ga0257109, IMG submission 191566) | Marine microbial communities from Northeast Subartic Pacific Ocean, Canada - LP_J_2011_P26_2000m | ecosystem: Environmental > Aquatic > Marine > Oceanic | place: Canada: Northeast Subartic... | reverse complement strand
CAACCTGAATTATGGCGGCTAGGTCTTCTTCTGAATGGGCAGTAGATATAAAATGATTGTGGTAACCCAACATATAGACTCCACGCTTTACACATTCGTCTATCCAAGAGAAATGAACTTTTGTTTCAACTTCAGCTAATCGAAAATAAGGCATAGCTGGAACTCCAGAAACAATAAATTTATATCCAAATTCATCAGCAGTCTCGATTAGAGAACTTTTTAATTTCTTTCCATAATCATTCATCTTGTTAGCAGCATCAGACTTCTTCAGCTCTAGGAGAGTTGCAATAGCAGCTGCCATAGGAGCAGCACTGAAGAACTGAGTTCCTGTGAAATAAACTTCTTCCGCTGCTTCTTTAAGTGCATTACTACCCACTAAAGCGGAAAGAGGGTAACCGTTAGCTATTGCTTTACCAAAACAGATAAGATCTGGTGTAAAACCATAAGCTACATTGGATCCCGCAAGGTTTATTCTGAAGCCTGCACGGACATCATCCACTATAAGAACTATGCCATGCCGTTTACAGAGAGCTGATACTTTTTGCCAATACCCTTCTGCTGGAAGTTCATTATCTCTAGATACTGGATGGTTGTAAGGAGAAGATATAAAACAAGCAATTTCATCAGAGTGATTGACTAGAATTTCTTCAAAAGATTCTAGATCATTCCACTCAACAGTTAATACATGGTTAGCATCTGAAGAGACAGTCCCTGGACGACCCTTTTCTTGCATCCAAGGTGTAGCTCCATGATAGCCATCACGTACTTTTACTATCTTTTCTTTTCCCGTTGCTGCCCTTGCAACCATCACTGCCAGATTAGTACTATCACCACCGTTCTTACCAAAAAGGGCCCATTCAGCCGCATCAACCATCTCTACTAAAGTTGTCGCTAAATCAACCATTACAGGCGAAGCAAGACTAACAGTGTTACCCAGGCCATATTGAGACTTAGCTGCCTCATCTACCTCAGGATGGTTGTAACCTAATATTGCTGGACCATAGGCACACATAAGATCTATGTACTTATTATCATCAATATCCCAAAAATGAGCTCCTTTAGCTTTGGAGAAAAATACAGGTCCTGTATCTCTTATTGCATATTTATAATGACCAAAAACTCCTCCTGGAATGACCTCTTTAGCCTTTTCTAATAAATTATGCGATTTCTTCATTTTATAAACACTCATAGTTTGTCATCCCCTTTTATTGATCATTTTGCATTAATCTCTGGCTTGGTTGAAAACAGATCTACTTAATGACACGTAGACAAAATAAAGACTTAAAACTACCCATAGCCAGTAGTAAAAATGCCTATATATAGAAAGCTGAGTAGGTGTATCTCTTAAGTCTAATAAAAGAAATACACAGCATAAACCCCAAATAGCAGTCATAAACAAATTCAAAGATTTCTTTTCTTTAACTCTAAAAGGATGCAGATATTTAAGGGGAATAAAAGTCATTACTGAAAAGAAAACAATAGCTAAAAAGTTAGTTAGTTGTGAAGTTCCAATTACAAATAAATAAAAAATGACTATGTTCCAAACAGCAGGAAACCCTCTAAAATAATTGTCTTCGGTTTTCAGTTTTGTATTGGCAAACGTGTAACAAGAAACAATTAAAATTAAAGCTACAGCTAATAGAGTAAGTTGTGGAGGTACTAAACTAAACCAGTACACAATAACTGCTGGAATAAAAACATAATTTAGATAATCAACTATATTATCGAGTATAGAGCCATCTATGGCAGGTACCATTTCTTTGACTTGGTAGCGCCTAGCGAAAGTACCATCAACTCCATCTATAAAAAAAGCCAGCGAAAGCCATATGAAAGCTAGAAAAATATTGTCACTTAAAATAGCTACTAAGGATAAAAAACCTGCCAGAGCTCCCAAAGCAGTAAAAATATGAACTAACCAGGATTGAACTTTATTAACCATAAATAGATGAAGCTACTTCATGCTTTCAAGCATAGTCTGCATCTTTTGATGAAGCATATTTACTGCTTGAAGTGGCCTTACAATTACCTTGAATTCTGTTATTTTCCCTTCCTCATTCCAGCTAATTAAATCAACTCCATTGATATATATGCCGTCCATTTCTGATTCAAATTCTAATAAAGCAGACTTTTCCCCAATAATCTCTTTTATGTATTTGAAGTTCGATTGATTCTTATTACTATCAGAAACCTCTTCTTTAGCTCCTTCTCCAAACACACCCCCAGCAGCCATCAAATACATCTTTGTTATATCTTTGCCCTTTTGAGGCGTAAAGACCACAGGAGAATAAAAAACAACATCTTCGGCAAGTAATTCATCTAACTTGTCCATATCATTAGAGTTCATTACTTCATACCATTTTTCTACCGCATTCATATTCTCTCCTTATTGTGATAACAGGTTTATTATTGTAAATTGAAAACTTAATTAATTATAAGGTATTAATATGCTTACACTATTTTACGCGGGAGCTTTGACTCTAATAGCGCTTTTCTTGGCTTTTAAGACAGGACAAAAGAGACTTGCTTCCGAGACGATGCTGGGAACGGGAGACAGCTTCGAACTGCTTCAAGCAACTAGAGCACATGGTAATCTCGTCGAGAATGCTGTCTTCTTTTTACTACTCACAGGACTTCTAGAAGTAAGTGGAGCAGTTTCCAATCTAACTATAGGAATTTTAGGGGACCTCTTTATTCTTGCCAGGATCTCTCACGCTTACGGAATACTTCAGCCAGAATCTGTGAGTATCTTTAGAACCATCGGAGCAGGTACTTCGATGTTAGTTCTGCTAATTTTAGCTGCTTTGGCTATATGGATTTCTGGATCTTGGTTGCTCGTTAACAATTGGGGCTTCTAAATTTCTCCGTTTAAGTATTCTATGGTTAAGTGAGATAGTGCTTTTACGCCCACAGGTAAGGCGCCATCGTCAACATAGAAAAAAGGAGAGTGATTGCCTGGTGTGGTTAAAGGATCCGCGTCAGGTTTATTAACCCCAAGAAAGAAATAGAAACCCGGAACTTCTTGAGAGAAGAAGCTAAAATCTTCTGCCCCCGTTGTTCTTTCAGATCTGTAAATCATGTCTTCACCTACTATTTTCTTAAGTGAGGGTAGTACTCTTTTTGTAAGGTCTTCGTCATTAAAAGTCACAGGATAATTTTGTCCGTATGGTAAAAAAACCTCAACTGACGCCCCAGCCATTTTGGCAGTATTTTCAGCTATATTTCTTATTTCAGAGAAAATCTTGTCTCTGATTCCAGAATCGAATGTTCTAATAGTTCCTTCCATCTCTACCACAGCAGGAATAATATTGCTTCTAACACCTCCGTGTATGCTTCCAACTGAGATGACTGCGGGAGACTCTCTTAAATCGAGCTTACGGGAAATAATAGTCTGGAAGTTATTACCCATTTGAAAGGCGACCATAATTGGATCTATTGAATCCCAAGGTCTAGATCCATGAGCCTGACGACCTTTTATAGTAATTTTCCACGGATCTGCTGCTGCCATAGACGCTCCTTCACGATAAGCTATTAATCCATGGGCAGCATTAGTAACGTGCAAACCAAATACAACATCTGGTTTTTTATCCTTCCATATACCTTCTTCAAGCATTAATTGGGCACCTCCTCCTTCGCCGACTGGGGGGCCTTCTTCTGCGGGCTGGAATATAAACATTACACTACCAGTTAAATCTTCCTGTATAGATGTAAGAAACTCTGCAACTCCCATAAGAATAGCAACGTGGGCATCATGTCCACAGGCATGCATCACTCCGACTTCTTGACCGTTATAAGTATCACGTTCTTTAGAAGCAAAAGGCAATCCTGTCATCTCAACAACAGGCAGGCCATCCATGTCAGCTCTTAATGCAACCATCGGTCCAGGTTTACCCCCTTGTAGAATGGCAACCACACCGGTATGGGCTATACCCGTTTTAACTTCTAAACCTAAATCCTTAAGGTGTTTAGCTACTTTCTCAGCAGTTTTAAACTCCCTATTAGATAACTCAGGGTATTGATGTATGTCATGCCTCCATGCAATGACTTTCTCCATTAAAGAATCAAGATTCCTATCCAACTTCCCTTCTAAACGTTCTGTGTTTGACAACACTAAGGAAGTAAAGATAAGAGAAATTAATATGCAAATTATCTTAGTTGTTTTTACCATGTTTATTTTCCTGATTTTGGCGGGCCTGGAAGGATTTGAACCCTCTACCTCCTAGTTCGTAGCCAGGCGCTCTATCCTAATGAGCTACAGGCCCAGCAATTTATTATAACTCCTAAGAGTTAAGTTCAATTAATACAATTGTCTTAAAGACTATTAATCTTCTTGATCAGAAGAGTCTCTTTGAATTCTATCAAAAACCTCTTCTCGGTGAACTTTAATAGATTGAGGAGCGGTTATCCCTAACCTAACCTGTCCACCCTTAATATCCAAAACTGTAATTTTTATATCCTTATCTATGAGTAAAGATTCATCTACTCGACGACTCAAAACAAGCATATTAACCCCCCATGACATCCAAAAACAATTTGACGTCATGATTTCAACCTTAACAGGTATCAAGTACCTATGGAAGTTGATTATCTAGTATTTTCTTTAGCTGTTCTAAGCTTGAAATCATGCCTTGTTCTACCCCAGAACTGTAGATTTCAGGGTCTATTTCTGTGCTCCAACTAAAGTCGCATCCAGTCTCACTCTCAGTTAATTCTATACAAGCAAGATGATGTTTTATTTCCGCTGGAGTCTCTATAGCACTATATTTAAGAACCTTATTTCTTTCATCACAAAGAAGGATTTTCTCCTTTATTTTTCCCATTCCCTGCATAAAAAATTCTCTGGTATCCTCTTCCAAAGAAATCTCATCCACCCCAGGAACCCAATCGCTTCTGGATAAATCACTTATGATCTCCCAAACTAAGTTGACATTGTGGTTAAGACTTTCTGTGATGGTAAGAGTTTTCATTCACTTTTAATCATTACCCTTGATAGCGAAGTAGATTCCTAAAAGAAGTAAAAAGAGTTGTTCGCTTGCAAATAACACAGAACCACTTTCGCCTGTAAAAATCCCCCAATCTGAATGTGCAATAATTAAGGCTCCAATCATTATCACTCCGATTGCACCTCCAGATAATCTGGTCACAACATTCCCCAGAGCAGCTGCTCTGGTCCCGATTAAACCTCCTAGAAGAATTCCTAAACCAGATAAAATTTCTCCCCAAGCAAGTAAGGGTGCTACCAAGCTAGCTGATGAGAAGCCTTTTGAAGCTAGCCATCCAACAAATCCTTCATTAATTGGTAGTTTTCCATAGCCATGAAGAAAAAAGGATAACCCTAATCCAATTCTCAATAAATAGTTAGCGTAAGCTTTTATGGGAGAAGCCACTCTTTCCAGTAGATTATTTAATTTTTCCATAATTTTTCCTGTCGTTAATTATTATTAATTTAATGAATAAGCAATTAATTCAGATATATTTCCACTTCCTCCGATTGGTATAACTAAATATAACTTATTATTTAATTCATAAGCCATTATATTACCCTGAACATCATCAGGGATATTTACTTCCCCCACTCTATTACCGGTGTCCAGATTAAAAGCACTTAATCTTTGCTGGCCAGATATCAGCAAATTCTTTGTAGTCATTGTAAAAACTCTTTGGGGTACTCCTAAATAATCATCAAAAGACAGACTAGAAATTTGAGAATTCTGTTCGTATCCTCTTCCTATGGGTGCTACCCATAAATGATCACCAGTATCCATTGAAATGGCTGTAACTCTTCCATATGGAGGTTTCATGAGAGGCAATCCTTCAGGGCCATTGACAAAATCTCTATTTTGGGTGGTTTGTAAACCACTTCTTTCTATTCGAGTAACAAAAGGCCAAGTCACTGAGGGGACAAATAGGGTATTTTTACCTGAATGATAAGAAGCTCCTGACCAGCTACCTCCACCTCCTATAGAGGGCACTGTTAACGTGCCTTTATCACTGGGAGGTAAATACAATTCGCCGTAATCATACTCAGAGATAATACCCAAAGCTTTGCTCCTCAAGGAGTCTGTAAAATCAATAATATTATTTTCATTTACTCCTTGATGATCGTATGGAGCAGGCCTTGAAGGTATTGGTTGAGTGAGTGAAACCTCCTCTCCGGTGACAGTGCTCTGCGGAACAGGAGTTTCAGTTATGGGCCATTTAGGTTGACCCGTTTCCCGATTAAAAACAAATAAAAAGGCTTGTTTAGTTACCTGAGCCAATAATTTTTCTGTTCCTGCATCAGTGGTTACATCGATTAAGTTTGGTGCAGCGGGTAAGTCATAATCCCATAAACCATGATGAACGGTTTGAAAATGCCACTTCCTATCCCCGGTTTCTATATCGAGCGCCACCACAGATTCAGCAAAAAGATTATCCCCCAATCTATCGCCTCCGAAATGATCATTAGTTGGAGTGGTTAGTGGTAGGTAAACCATACCAAGTTCTTCATCACAACTGAAAGTTGACCAAACATTCACTCCAGCTCCTTCTAGATAACTGTTATTTTTCCAAGTATCAGCTCCGAATTCGCCTTCATGGGGAATCACATGGAATTGCCATTTAAGCTGACCGGTTATGGCGTCGTAGGCTCTTACATCTCCTGGAGCCATAGAAGTAGTATTTAAATACTGAGCGGGATAATCCATAACAGACGAACCGACCACCACAGTATCTTTACAAACCAAGGGCGGCGAATTCACTCCGTAGTGATCATTATTTATGGCTCTGCCTAATCCTTCTAGTAAATTCACCTTTCCGCCATTATTGAAGTTGAGATCCACTTCCCCAGTACAAGCGTCAATGCTGTAGAGAAAACTATCCAAAGTTCCTACAAAAATTCTTTTGTCATTATCTTTTTCCCAATAAGCTACACCGCGGTGAACAAATCCATGATTAGGTGGCATACCTGCCTGGTAGGATTGCGGATCAAAGGTCCAAATAGCTTGTCCAGTTTCTGCATTGATTGCGACAATATGATTAAACTGGGAACTGACGAATAAAACTCCATTTATCATGATGGGTGTACTTTCATTCCAAAATGCTTCCACGTCACTATTTGCTGCCAATAGATTCTCTGTAGGCGATGTCCATCTCCAGGCTAAAGTTAAATTAGAAAAATTTGTCTCTGTTAATTTATCCGTATCCAAATACCTAGAAGCATATTGGTCTGAAGAATAGTGAGGCCACTGCAGTTGCTGACTCACCGTTGGAGCTCCACCTTCTGAAGTACAAGCAGATGCTATTGTAGGAGTGGTGGTGATTGGGGGTGGAACCGGTGCATCACTACTCCCGCCTCCGCCACCTCCGCAAGAGATTAGATTGATGAAAAGAAGGCAATAAAATTTCTTCAAGGTAGCTTTCTAGTTTAGTAACTTACTCCCATTCCGGCTTTAGCATCTGTATTTACTCCGTAAGGAGCTATGGGATAACGTAAACCATTTCTGGACAGATGCTCTAATCCATCAATTACTTTTGGTAAAAAGTGTGGGGGAATAGCCATCAAAAGTTCATCTTCCATCACACCACCATAACGTCTCTCAGCAAAACAAGGGATGGATAGGCTGGGTTCCCCTGTAGAAAGAGCTCTGCCCCAAGAATCTGCACAAGATGACTCTCCAACACAGCCCCAGTCAAGTTTTTTGAATCCAGACCATTGCAATCCATTAATAAATAAAATCATCTGGGCAGGAGTTGCATAAATTAAACAGATGTCCGGTGGATTTAATCTACCACTGGTAAGAGGACTCACTGCCATTGCTAAATATTTTCCGTGTTCTACAACATCCATGGACTTTTGATGAGCACTAGCACCTTCAAGATCACTAAACCAAACGCCGGCCATGCGGTCACCTGAAAGCCATTTATCATCTCTAGGGCTTAGTCCGATAACTGTGCTGCATTGAGGTCCCACTAGATCTTCCTCGGTAATTCCTACAGTCCATCCATTTCTGCTTGCTTGGCCGACGATTTGATCAGTCGTATGTATCGCACTGGGTCTCCTTATTTTTGGTATTAACTCCATTTCTTCAACGCTTTCAAATAGTTTCATACCAATTGGAATGGTTCTTAATTTAAGCAGCTTATTTAAAGAAGCCACAATTTCATTCAAATCAAAATTGGAAGATTCAGAAGCTATGATTTCACTCATTTACTTTCCCCTAACCATATTCACGGTTGCTAATAATCATGTAATAATAATCGATAAGTAGGAGATATAAAAAATGAAACAGAATTATTTATTTAAGTCATTATTAATTACTTTCCTTTTTCTTTCGTTTTCAATTCATGCCGCGCATCATGAAAAGCCAGAAAATGACTATGAAGAAGGCCAACAAGCAGTCTTAGACGCTTTTGGCTGGGATTTTAATCAAGCTGAGATAACTACGGAGAAAATCTCTGAAAACATCCATGTATTATTTGGATATGGAGGCAATATCTTAGTTAGTACTGGAAGAGATGGTGTTTTGTTGGTGGATGATCAATTTCCGCAACTCAAAAATAAAATTATGAGATCTATAAGGAGACTGGGAGGAAAGTCCATAGATTACATAATAAACACCCATTGGCATTTTGATCACGCCGAAGGCAATAATGCCTTTGGACCAGACGGTGCAAAAATAGTGGCTCATGAAAATTCCAGAGACATGATGTTAAATCCCAAGCCTATTAATTTATCTTTTATTGTCTACCCGCAACAACCCTATCCATTAAACGCGGTTCCTCAGATCACTTTTCAAGATAATATGAAACTTCACCTTAATGGAGACCAAATAGAGCTTTATCATTTTGGTAATGCCCACACCACTGGAGATGCGGCAGTTTATCTAAGAGATTCAAATGTTTTACACATGGGCGATGTCTTTAATATGTCAGGACCCCCTTTTGTAGATGCGGATAATGGCGGATCAATAAATGGAATAATTCATTTCTGTGAAGAGATATTAAAAGTAATTAATGACGAAACTGTGGTGGTACCCGGACACGGACCCATCTCAACTAGTGAGGACATGCAAACTTACATTGATATGTTGGTAGTGGTAAGAGATAGAATCCAATCTCAAATAGCTGAAGGAAAAAGCCTAGAGGAGATTTTAGCTTCAGATCCAACCCGAGAATGGAGAGATATCTACGGTGAAGGGCCTTTTATTCAAGGCTTGGTAGATAGAGCTTATGCAGCGATGCTTAAATAGAGTTGAAGTGCTCTATCATGCGGGAAGTAATTTCTTCGGTCATCTGTTCAGGTATTTCATGACCAACTCCTTCTAATACCATCAATTGGGCATTGGGAATCCCATCGGCTAAAGCCTGACCGTGGTCAAAGGGCAAAATAGCATCTTCAGTTCCATGAATTACCAAGGTAGGTAAGTTAATTTCCTTCAATCGGTCTTTTCTGTGGGGACTGGAACTAACTGCAGCGCCATGACCAGGAAAAGGATTATGACCGTGATCCATGATCTCTTTGGCTCCTTCTCTAAACTTTTCTTCATCAAAAGGATAACGGGAACCAATTAATTCTCTATAAATGCAAACCAGACCTTCCAGATACTCTCCTTTCATGTTGTGTTCCATGGATTTCATCATGCCTTGCATTAAGCTTTCAGTAGGTGGAGAAAGATTTTCATCTTCAAGGCCTGCACCGGGTGTAGACATAATTGGTGTAAGTGAAAGCGCCTTATCTGGATGATCTAAACCTACCACCTGAGTAATCATTCCGCCCATTGAAGCTCCAACTATATGAGCCTTTTCAATCCCCAGGTGCTCCATTAAAGAAACGGCATCTTGCGCCATATCTTCTAAGTTATAGCTTACTTCTGTAGAAACCACTCCCCCTTCTTGTATGACAAAACTTGGTTCTGTGGTGACCCAAGTACTTTTACCAACATCTCTATTATCAAATCTTATGACATGAAATCCTGCAGCTACTATGGAGTTGATAAATTCCAACGTCCATTGCATGGCATTGGCGTTGGCACCCATTATGAGTAGAACAGCTGGATCAGATGAGTCGCCGAAGTCTTCCCACCAAATATTGATGTCGTTGACTTCGGCAATCCCTTGACTCATTTTTACTCTCTAACTAGAAATCTCTACGGAATTCAACTCCTAAACGTCTAGGAGCTCCCCAATAGTCTGCAACCATACCAAGACTTGGATCAGTACCTCCAATTTGAACATCTCCTGCTTGATCAAGCATGTTATAGATATACTCTTTATCCGTAAGATTTTTACCCCAAAATGAAATTGTGGTAACTCCATCTGAAAGATTCCAGTTAATTCTTCCATCTACTAGGGTGTACCCAGGGGTAAAGGAAGTAGGCGTATTCTCTAATGAAAAATACTGGTCATCTTTTTTAGTAGCTCCGATCACACTAACAAGATCTCCTCCTGATGGAAGAGAAGTCGTGTAAATAAAACTAACGTCTAGAGTATCAGTGTCCCCACCATTTCCAAATTCAATATAACTTAAATCTCTAGTAACTATGCTTTCAACTAGTGAGCCATCTGCTGCATTAGTGAACACATTATCTTCGACAGTGAACTTATCATATTCGCCTTCCAAGTGGCCGTAAGCTAGGGTCATAGACCAACTTTCACTAAATTGAGCCATGAGCTCCAATTCTATTCCATTAAGAGTTGCTTCTTGAGCATTAATCAAATCAGCAGTAGGCTGTCCATCAACCAGTCTTCCAACCGTTAATTGTTGGTTTTCATACGAGTTATTGAAATAAGTTCCATTAAGTCTTACTTTGCCGTCCCTTAGAGTTGATTTAAATCCTATCTCTATGTTGTCAGAGATTTCAGGCAGGAAAGGTCTCATTCGAGTATCTTGGTTAAAGCCTCCGCTTGAATACCCTTTACTGTAACTTGTATAAAATAGAGTATCGTCATCGTATTGATAACTTAAAATGGCCCTAGGAGTGGTTTCACTATAACTTACTGTTTGTGTACACCTATCACTCAAAGGAATAACAACGCCTGGAGCAACTTCAACGCTAGGCATTCCAGGGCAGAAGTAAGTAGGATCAAAAGCTCCTCCATAAAGAGTTTGCCATCTTTCAAAATATCTATCGTCATTTGTTCTTCTAACTCCAACGGTTAAATCAAGTTGGTCAGAAATTTGATATGTACCTTCTGCATAGAAAGCATCATTCTCATTAGTAACGTTGTATCCTTGATTCCTACTTCCGTAAGCTTGAGTACCTAAAACTATATCCGCAAGTCCGGGTATGTAGTAAACAGGCCATAAAGTAGCTGGAGGAGGCAAAACCCCTCTGAATATTGGGACATCTATGCTCTCGATCGCATTTTCTTCAAAGATATAAGCTCCAATAACCCAGTCAAAAGAATCAGAACTACCTGTAAGTCTTAATTCATGAGACTCAACATCTATTTCACTTGGATTATTTAATACATCTAGTAAATTAGCATTACCACTAATTCCTGGACCATTTCCATAATTCCAGCCCCACGATCCATTGTAAGATTCAATCTTTCTTTTATTTGAAATAAGAGTTATTTCACCAATTGAAAGCTCAAAAGTCTGAGTTA
>Ga0257109_1000650_pt1 | contig 11599 bp, 14 predicted proteins | sample LP_taG_8_FD_191566 | JGI IMG/M metagenome (GOLD analysis project Ga0257109, IMG submission 191566) | Marine microbial communities from Northeast Subartic Pacific Ocean, Canada - LP_J_2011_P26_2000m | ecosystem: Environmental > Aquatic > Marine > Oceanic | place: Canada: Northeast Subartic... | reverse complement strand
AAAACGTGCATATGCATATGAGGGTGCTACTGTTGAATGGATTGACGGAAACATTGGCAGCAAGCTAACCATGAAATATCCAGGAATCTACCTGATGGGTAGAAAGGCATATGGTGAAACTCTATCAGTTGCATTTGCAGGAAAGAACCAACATCAAGATACTGGAGCAAAAATGGTTCATCTCGCACCCGACACTACCTCTAAAGTAACATCAAAATCTGTAAGCCGTGCAAATGGACGTTCTACATACAGAGGACTGTTGAAAGTGGCAAAAGGTGCAACCAATGTAAAAGCTACTGTAAGATGTGATGCGTTACTATTAGATGACACATCAAAGACGGATACATATCCATACATGGAAATCGACCAAGACGATGCCACAGTTACTCATGAGGCAACTGTAGGAAAGATTGGTGACGAACAAATTTTCTATTTAATGAGTCGTGGTTTCTCAGAAGAGGAGGCATTATCATTGATTGTAAACGGGTTCATGGAACCATTTACAAAAGAACTTCCAATGGAGTATGCAGTAGAACTGAATAGGCTCATTAGATTAGAGATGGACAACTCGGTAGGTTAGTCTAAAAACAGATCAGTGATTAGCAATGTCACAACTTACTTTATCATCAATAGATTCTTCACTTGTTGAGCAGATTTCCGCTAAAAAAAATGAGCCTGATTGGCTAAAGGAATACAGAAAAAACTCTCTTTCAGTTTATCACGATTTACCACAAGAAGTTTCACCATTATACAACAAGTATACTGATGCCAGAAGAATGAATCCAGAACAGGTATCATTATCTCTAGATTCGGACTCCTCCATACCAGATTTTTTAACTAAAAGATTAGACGAGATTAAAAATGAAACCAGCATAGTTCAAATTGGCTCTAATATCCATTCAACAAACGTTCAAGACGAATTGAAATCAAAGGGTCTTATCATCTCTTCATTAGATGATGCGTTAGAAGACCATTCTAAGTTAATACAAAAAACTCTGGAGGGTTCAAACTCTAAAGAGGACAAGTATACGGCGCTGAATAACGCCGCATTTAATTCAGGAATTTTTATCTACATTCCGCAAAACATGATTATAGATAAGCCAATTCATTTGATCACCTGTTTATCCTTGGATAGAATATCAACTATATCTCGCAATATTATTGTCGCTGAAAAAAATACGCAGGCTTCCATAGTGCAAGAACTTTATGCTCCAAAAACGTCAAAACAGCAGGCATATCTTGAATTATTAAACACCAGTATAGGGGAAAATACCAAACTAAACTTTACAACAATGCAGATCATGGATCAAAGCACTGTTAACTTTTCTACAAGAAGTACATCTCTTGCTCAAGATGCTAAAATAAACTGGTATATTGGTTTATTCGGAGCCATGTTGTCACGATACAGGATTAGCTATCATCTTAATGGAACAGGTGCATCTGTAAACGATGCAGAAGTGATTTTTGGTAACAATGACCAGTCATTTGACCTAAACACAATTGTTAACCACAACGCACAATCAACTGAGGGTAAAGTTGTTGAAAAATCAATTCTAAAGGACACTTCAAAATCATTATTCAAGGGAATGATTCGAATCAACGAACAGGCTGCGCATTCAAATTCATTCTTGTCAGGGCGTTCTATTTTGTTAAGTAAAGGTGCAAAATCAGATTCAATACCAGGACTTGAAATTTTTACCAATGACGTCAGGGCAACTCATTCTGCGTCAGTTGCTCAGTTGGATGACGAGCAAATTTTCTATCTAGGCACACGCTGTCTTAGCTATTCTGAAGCAGAACGCATAATTATTGAAGGATTCCTAGAGCCACTTTCTAGAACAATGTCTTTCCAGGTAAGAGCCTGGATCGCAAACATCATTGAATCAAAATGGACGAACAAAGAACTAACAATTAACATGGACGAGCAACTAAAATCTGTCATTGAAGTTGAGGAAACACGCTACAACGAAAATGAGGAAGTTGAGCAACACTACAAGTATAGGTAATTACGTTGACTAAATGGGTAAAAGTGTGTAAAACAAATGAACTAAACGACGGTCAATTACTACCGTTTGATTACGGCGACAAGAAAATTATGCTAGCAAAGATGGAAGGTAAGATCTTTGCAACTGATAGAACCTGTACTCATGAAGAAGCAGATCTTTCTATGGGTATATTAAGCGAACAAGGGGTAACATGCCCATTACATTTTTCTGTTTTTAATTTAGAAAACGGTAATCCGGAAAATCTTCCAGCTGAAAAACCATTAGAAACTTTCAACATAAAAACAAACGAAAACGAGATTTATGTGGAGGTCCCCTAATTGCAAAGTACCACACATTCTCTTGATACAAAATGCAGACCCGATTTTCCCGTACTGGAAAGAAGAGTTAGAGACGATAAGATCTTGGTATATTTGGATAATGCAGCAACTACTCAAAAACCTATTCAGGTTATAGACGCAATTACTGACTACTACAAAAACCATAATTCCAATATACATAGGGCAGTACATGCCTTGGCGGAAGAATCTACGGAAGCATTTGAGGTAACACGTGACAAAATTGCAAAATTCCTAAATATTGCAAATAAGGAAGAGGTTATTTTTGTCAGGGGAACAACTGAGGCTATTAATCTGGTTGCATATGCATGGGGAAGGGACAATGTGAAAAAAGGTGATATTGTTGTCACAACTGAATATGAGCATCATTCAAACATAGTTCCTTGGCAGTTACTCACACAAGAAACTGGAGCAGAGCTCAAATACATCGATATTGATGACAACGGTGAGCTAATCATAGAGCAGCTTGACGAATATCTTGCAACTGGAAGAGTCAAGCTAGTAGCATGCAGCCACGTTTCGAATGTGCTTGGAACAATTACTGATGTTAACGGAATCATTAGCAAATGCAAAAAAGCTGGCGCCAAAATACTGATTGACGGTGCACAAGCGGTTCCTCACATGAAGGTAGACATTGGCAACCTTGGATGTGATTTCTATGCTTTTTCGGCCCATAAAATGTTAGGACCTACAGGAGTTGGAGTTCTCTGGGCTAGAAAGGAGCTATTAGAAAAAATGAGACCTTTCCAGAGTGGCGGAGATATGATAAGAGAAGTTCACAAATATGAAACAACTTGGAATGATCTTCCTTACAAATTTGAAGCTGGAACACCTAACGTAGCTGATGTTATTTGTTTTTCCGCCGCTATTGATTACCTCGTAAAAATAGGAATGGATAATGTTAGAAATCACGAAATCGAATTAATAAAATATGCGTTAGAAAAAATGTCTAAAGTTAAAGACATAGTAATTTACGGTCCTAAAGATCCTAACAAGCAGGGCGGTGTTATCTCATTCAACTTTAAGGACGTTCATCCTCACGATGTTGCAACCATAGTTGATAAAAATGGTATTGCCATAAGATCAGGACATCACTGCGCACAAGTTCTGATGGAGAAACTTAACGTTGCAGCAACAAATAGAGCAAGCTTTTACATTTACACTACAAAGCAAGAAATTGACGCTCTTATTGACTCACTTGAAGAGGTTGCCAAGGTGTTCAAATTATGAGTGGAGATCCCATTTATACCGAAATGATAATTGAGTATTCTAGAAACCCTTCAAATTTTGGTAAGATAGAAAACCCTCACATTCACAGGCATGATAGTAATCCTCTTTGTGGTGATAGCATTGACTTGTATGCTAACATTGATGGTTCTAAAATCTCTGAGGTAAAATTTGACGGTAAGGGTTGTGCAATATGTATGGCATGCACTTCTGTTTTGACTGAAATGATTAAGGGTAAAAGCCTGGAAGAAGTAAAAAATTTCAAAAAGGATGATCTATTAGCAGAGCTTGGTTTAGAACATCTTATCAAAACGAGCCCAGTACGAATCAAATGTGCATTGCTTTCTTTAAAGGCACTCAAACATGGAATTTATTCTTATTTTGTTGAAAAAATGAATGATGTAGAGGCTGCTGGAAACTTAAAAGAAGAAGCGTCATCTCTTTACTAACATGGGTGACGCTTCAGTAACTATTCATATTAAAAAGGTGATTTTTGAAAATTTTAATGATCTTGACCTTAAGTTTAACAATGATCAGATTTTTGAAATCTTAAAACAAAATAAAAACATAGACCAGTCTTTGACGATAGATGATATGGAGATATATTTTAAAGAATTTTGTGACGCTCAACTTTTACGAAACATAGCTCAGAATTTTACCACACAATGGTTTAAGCTGTTTGAATTATTTGAGAAAATTCAATGCAAATCTTGTAAAAATGAAAATTATTTGACACCATCTGAAAAGAGGATATGCCAAAAACAAAGCTGCGGTGCTACTCTTTAGGTCTGAATTTTTTTGCTGATTCCTCAAGAGATTGAACCATTGGTAACTTGGTACCAGTCAGATAACGTACTAATGCGCCGCCAGCCGTACTAATATGAGTTATTTTTTCCGCTAAACCAAATTTTTTTAATGCAGAAGTAAGGTGACCACCACTAACTATTGTTGTCGCCATAGAATTTGATACAGCTTCTAAAAGGGCCCTTGTACCATAATCAAAACCTTCTTTTTCAAAAAATCCAGCCGGACCGCTGATAAAAACAGTTCCCGCCCCAGAAATAATCTTACCATAATGCTCAATGGTTTTTGGACCTAGATCAAGTATTTGATCATCTTTGTTTAATTCTCTAATGTCTAGCTCTACTCTCTTTCCATTTTGTTTTATTGCCACATCTACAGGTGTGGAAAAAACATCAGGATGTTCTCCTATCAACGTATGTGCCTTGGAAACTATTTCCACTTCTCTATTGATTCCAAGAGAGGATTTTATCCTACCTTGTGCCCTTAAAAATACACTAGCAATCAATCCTGTAAGCAAAACATTTTCTGCCCTTCCATTTTCTATTAGTAATCGTATTGCTTCAAGTCTGTCATCAACCTTCTTGCCTCCCAGAATTATTACATGAGGAGACTTGGATACAGACATAATTTCATCCAGTTTTTTAATCTCTCTTTCAACAATTCTTCCCGCACATACTGGAAGTATGTTTGAAAAGCCAACAATTGACGGATGTGCCCTATGTGCACTAGGAAATGAATCCAAAACACAAATATCAAATAATTTTGCTAATCGCTTTACCATTATTGTTTTTTCAGCATCAGAATTAGAAAACTCATAATTTTCTTCTGCACACAATCTAAGGTTATCAAGCAACAAAATTTCACCATCATTTAATTTTTGTATCTCATTTTGAGCAGTAGTACCTATGACATCATCAACATATTTGATTTTTCTATTTACAAGCCCTTGAAGGACCTTAGCATGTTTTTCCATACTAGTGTAATCCGTGTTGCCTACTCTTCCCTGATGCGATGCCATGACAATTTTGGAATCTTTTAATGAGTTGATTGTTTCAACTGTCTCCTCAATTCGTTTTGTGCCAGAAATCTCTAACGTTTCAGGATCTATAGGACAATTCATATCTACTCGTAAAAAAACTGTTTTTCCTTTAAAGTCAAAATCATCAATAGTCAGAAATCTCATAATATTTTCTCTTTTGGCTAAGGTTAAAATTCTTTAGTACATAACCATCATACGGCAAAATTAAAAATGATCGTCAATGAACATTCTTAATTGAAAAAATTAATCTTTGAGGTACGTTCGCGTGGATTTGTTCTGCTAGTAACAGGATTTTTAATCATAACCTCTTTGGTATACACTCAAGCTACCGAACAGTTTGATGAATCAACCATAGCATACTTCCAATCTATCTCAGGTAACCCATCACTGGATATCACTATGTGGATTTTTACTGAAATTGGTGGGATAATCCCAATAATGATCTTCTGTTTTGTAATGTTTGTATGGCGAAAAACTAGACGAATGGGTCTCATATTGTTGCTGGCTGTCTTGGTTGGAACAGTTGCATCTGGATATTTGAAGGATTATGCTGTTGAACGTCCAAGACCGGATCTTGAATATTTGGGCAGTGAATTACCACTTGAGTTAGAAAGTGATACAACTGTTTTGGGCGGCAAAGGTTCCTTTCCATCAGGACATGTAACACGTGCTTCTGTGATTGCATTTGTTTTAGGGTTAGCCCTATCGGAAAGATTTCCACGAGGCTGGATTCTTTTATGGATTTTTCCAGCATGCATGGCTTTAAGCAGGATCTATTTGTTACAGCATTACCCAATGGATGTGATTGGGGGAGTTTTGTTTGGAGTCATCATAGCTGACATTCTTGCAAGCAAGCTTAAGCTTTCTTCATTCACAGATAATTTAAAGACCTAATTCTTGTACAACCTTAGAACTTGCAAGAACAATTGCATAATGTTCCTTGTCATGATAGTATGTCCCATACCATATATCCCTCTCCTGACCCGCTTTCCTCAAACCAGCACTCACAGATGTGGTTACTATATACCCAATTCGTTTTGCTGTTTTCTTTGATTCCCTTGGCATTAAAACTTTGAATCCTTTTTTTTCTTTGTAAAACCCAATTCTCACCATTTCTTCAGCGGCATCATAGGCGTCCTTTTCATCTTTTAGGTCAAATGTCTTTATGATAGGTATAGCTTCAATGTCGGCCGTTTCCATGCTAGAATATTAATTAGATAATTTACTATTAATATAGTATGAAGGCTACATTTGCGGCAGGTTGCTTTTGGCATGTTGAGGAGATATTTAGAAAAACTGGTGGTGTTAAATCAACACAAGTTGGTTACAGTGATGGTGCAACAAAAAATCCTACATACGAAGATGTGTGTACAGATACTACTGGACACGCTGAAGCTGTCGAGGTTGATTACGATCCTCAAGAAGTTTCATACGAAGTGTTACTAAAGATTTTTTGGAACAATCATAATCCAACTACGCTGAACAGACAGGGACCTGATGTAGGCAAGCAGTATAGATCTGCAGTATTTTTCCATACGCCAGAACAGAGAAAAGCAGCAATAGAAATGAAGGAAAAACTCAATCCGATAGCAAGGGAAAAATTTCAGAGTGATATAGTCACAGAGATTAAGCCCGCATCAGATTTCTATAGGGCTGAAGAATACCACCAGCAGTATTTTGCTAAATCCTCATAAAATTGATTATTTCTATTTTTAATATTAGCTAGGTGTTACATCCATTTTTCCAGTTCTGGATTTATTCAACTGGACTTCACCCCTGAATTCGGTTGTATACCCATTTTCAATTTTAACCAGATCCCCATTCTTCACTTTTTGAATATCATCGCCCCAAATTGTGAACTTGATACTTCCAGAGTCATCCTCTAGATATGCATCACAAACTTGGGTTTCTCCAAATTTTGTATTTACAGTCCTTGGTTCCCCTTTGTCTCTGATTTTTGCTTCAATTGTTATCCCGGTTCTCATTTTTTTTGCTTCATCACATGTTGTCATACAAAAATCAAAACTTCTTCAATTAATAACTTTTTTTAAATGTACAAAATCCATTTAAAGTGCAGGGGTATCGAAGCCCGGCCAACCGAGAAGGACTCAAGATTTTGGCATGGGTGATCCTTTCCCTTAGGGGTTCGTGGGTTCGAATCCCACCTCCTGCATTTTTTTTATGAAATATTGTTCAATTCTTAAGAGTTTTAGTATGTTTAGCCTCTCTGTAATTAATGATAGATATCTTTGAAACTATTATAGAATATTCTTATTTTGGGATATTCCTTTTGTTAATTGGAATAAACGCTGCTCCAATTTTGATGCCACCCACCTGGATTGTACTTTCATCTTTTTTCGCTCTGGATAGTTCACTAGACCCTCTTCTATTGGCACTGGTAGGTGCAACGGGCGCCACAATCGGCAGGCTCATTTTGAAGAATCTTAGCAGTTTTTTTCGTCGATTTATAGGCAAAGAACAGGAATCTAATCTAGATACCATAGGTAATTTTCTAAATAAGAAAAAATTTGGATACACATTGACATCTTTTCTATTTGCTGCAACACCACTACCGAGCAATATGCTATTTGTTGCGTATGGCATGATGAGAGCAAAAAGTATTGGGCTCTATATCGGATTTTGGTGTGGGAGACTTGTATCATATTACATAATGATTACAATAAGTGGAGCAGTACTTGTACCATTTTTACAATTATTCGAAGATAGAGTAATTGGCATTATTGTAGCTGATATAGTTGGTATAGGATCCGTGATATTTTTTACCTGTATTAATTGGCAGGCTCTTCTATTTGAACGGAAATTAAGGTTTGTTAGACCAAGATTCTGGCGGATTTGAGAATGTTTTATCCATAATCTACATATCTATCATATCGCTTTTCAACTTCAGGATTTTTTCCACTGTTTATCTTATCCAGTTCTATGGCATTTCGTTTTTTTAAATAATTGATAATTTCTTCAAAATTCTTGTCTTGTGGATATACATTTACCAAAGGATCCAACATTTTGAAATATTCAACCACTTTTTCTCTAAATTCTTCTCTTGTTGGATTTTTAATTTTGTTTAGACGAAACCAAATAGTAGCCCAACTGCAACCTACTACATGCGGTAATAAATCAAAAGCGGATTGTATCTCAAAGCGTTGATCGTCTATCATGAATTATCGCTAATTATTTTTGCACCTGACTTTGCGAAATACGTAACGATGAAATCTGCGCCCGCCCGCTTGATAGAATATAATATCTCATTTATTATTTGATCTTCCTTGATCCAGCCTTGATTAGCTGCAGCCTTTACCATCGCATATTCTCCCGAAACGCTGTATGCTGAAACTGGAATATTGAACTTTTTCTTAGCTTCCGCAATTAAATCAAGATAAGACAGTGCAGGTTTTATCATCACTATATCTACACCTTCTTCAACATCTGCCTCAACTTCTCTCATGGCTTCATGTGGGTTTGTAAATGGGACTTGGTATGTTTTCCTATCACCAAATTGCGGTGCACATTCAGCTGCATCTCTAAATGGCGAATAAAATGAGGAACTGTGTTTTGCTGAATGTGACATTATGATTACATCTTTAAAACCAGCGCCATCCAATCCATTTCTTATAGCAGAAACCTGACCGTCCATCATTGCTGACGGTGAAACCACGTCAACTCCTACCTTTGCTTGGCTAACAGCTATCTTGGTTAAAGTTTCAATGCTCAAATCATTGTCTATCTTTTTGTCATTAATTATTCCGCAGTGACCTGAACTGGTATATTGGCATAAGCAAACATCAGCCATAATCACAATTTTATCGCCAAAATTATTTTTTATTTCTGAAATTGCTCTTTGCACAATACCATCTTCATCAAATGCAGATGTTCCCTTTTCATCCTTTTGTGAAGGAATGCCAAACAACATTACAGCTGGAATTTTTAAATTAGAAATGGTTTGTACTTCATTTGAAACTTCTGATAAAGGCAACCTTGAAATATCTGGCATCGAATCTACCTGCTTCTTTTTTTCTAATCCCTCTTCTACAAAAATTGGACAGACCAAATCATTTGTAGATAGTCTGACCTCTTGAACCAGATTTCTTATATTTTCATTGATTCTTAACCGCCTCAATCTTTTTGAGGGGAACTGCGTCATAGTAAAAATCTGATAACAAGTAATATAATCTTAGATTACTGTGTAGCTATTCGTTTTTCCTATAATTAAATAATTTACTTGCTATTTCGAGCAATTCTGGATTGCCTTGTTCAGATGCCTTTCTTAAATTATTCATAGGTATGGAAACTATGCTTTCAACAACAGCTTTTGTCAAGTCTTCAATAATTTTAATTCTCTTTTTGTCTGACTCGCCTAGCATTTGGAGCGCTTTCTGTAACTCCTTAATTCTCAAAGAGTCTGCATTGGTAAATACATCCTTAACCAAAGGTTCTGCGTCAAGCCGTTTCATTGTAGCCTCAATGATTGGAACTTCTTCACTAATTATATTTTCCACAGCGGAAATTTTTCCCCTCCTGTTTTTCATGTTCTTGTCTATCATTTCAGCAATTTGATCAATATTCATTAATTTAATTCCAGGAATCGTGGCTACTTTTTCATCCACAGTTCTGGGATTTGACAGATCCAGTATCATCGTTCCAGATTTTTTATTTTTCATACCATTTTTCATCCTGTCAAATGAAACCAAGAAGTATGGTGCTGTGGTGGCAACAAAGATTACTTCATAATTGTTGAACCCTGACAGGACATCCTCAAATTTTATGGGCTTTCCACCCAACGTTTGAGAAAATCCAGTGGATCGTTCTAGAGTCCTACTGGTAACATTGAATGCATAACCTCTTTTCTTGAGAGATTTGGCAACCATTGTTGCAGCTTCTCCAGTGCCAATAAGCAACACATGTTTTGATTTAATGTCATCAACATTTTCCTCTGCAAGTTTAACCGCCATAGAACCAAGTGATATTCCTCCTCTACCAATTCCAGTAGAATTTCTGATACGTGTTCCAATCCTTATAGATCTATCAAACAATTTGTTCAGTCTTTTGCCAGATGCTTTTGACTGTCTTGCTACTGAAATTGATTCTTTAACCTGTCCAATAATTTGTTCTTCTCCAACAACCAATGATTCCAAGCCAGATGTAAGTTTTAACAGATGTTCATATGCGTCCTTATTCTCACACACTTCAAGAGTATCTCTAAACGCATTCTCTTCCAGTCCTGTAAGTGATGCCCAAGTACTTTTGATTTTTTCAACGTTATGATTATCTGATGCAACAAACAATTCAATCCTATTACATGTCTGAATTATTACACATTCAGAAACGCTAGAATATTTCTTAAAGGTTAAACATGCATCAGACAGATCTTTGAAGGCAAATCTCTCTAAAATATGGATTGGTGATTTCCTAAAAGTTACTCTAGCGTTGATTATATTTTGTTTCATGACCATTTCTTCAGCATTTTTTTTACCCATGCCTGTGACATTTTGTATTTTCCTTCTTTTAATAATTCTTTTACATGCTTATCATTCATTACTGCGTACAGGAATTTTTTGCGATCTAACTGGGTTGAAAGCACTTGTTTCACTTCAGATCTTGCGAATTTCTGCAGTTTGATTTGATAGATATCCTCGCTTGAGATGTTTTTTTTGAAAAAAGATTCTGCCTTTAGTTTGATCTTTCTTGCCATGGCAGGACTGCTTCCGCCAGTTGATATTGCAATTTGGACCGTGTCTGCAATGTTGATTACCGAAGGATGGGCAAAGTCGCTAATCTCGGGATCGTCTGATGCATAGGCGTAGGATTTCATCCTCCTTGCCCTTTCAACAATTTTTCTGTTCAGCGTCCTGTCAGAGGTAGTAGCCATAACCAGATATGGCTTGTATTTTGAAAGAAAGCTTGCATCTTTTAATTTGATTTTTTTAAACTTGATTTTTCCCTGCTTGACATATCTTTCTATTTGAGAATTTGATTTATTGCCTATTACAAGAATTTCACAGTCCTGTGTCAAAAGCGAATTGACTTTTTTTACGCCTTCATTTCCAGAACCTACTACAATGACAAGGTTTCCCTTTAGGTGGAGATCGACAATCAACACTCTGGCGCACCATGGATGATATTTATAGATTCGAGAAAGCCAGCTACATTTTTTAATTGACATTAAAGATCTG
>Ga0257109_1000645_pt1 | contig 11638 bp, 7 predicted proteins | sample LP_taG_8_FD_191566 | JGI IMG/M metagenome (GOLD analysis project Ga0257109, IMG submission 191566) | Marine microbial communities from Northeast Subartic Pacific Ocean, Canada - LP_J_2011_P26_2000m | ecosystem: Environmental > Aquatic > Marine > Oceanic | place: Canada: Northeast Subartic Pacific... | reverse complement strand
TCCATCAGCGTGTCGAAACCGGCGTTGTCCACCGTCAAGCCGGCCTCACGCGCCATCAACTCCGTAAGATCCAGCGGAAAGCCATACGTGTCATAAAGCTTGAAGGCAAACTCGCCGATCAGCTCTTTTTTATCTCCCATTTTTCCGACTTCTTCGTGGAAGAGGTCGATGCCGCGGTCGAGGGTTTTGTTGAACGACTCCTCCTCGGTACGGATGGTTTTCTGGACGATTTCGCGGCGCTTTTTTAACTCGGGGAAAACGTCTCCCATCGAGTCCGCCAGCACATCGACGAGCTTGTAAAAAAACGGCTCGTGAAACCCGAGCGTGCGCCCGTAGCGCACGGCGCGGCGCAGGATGCGGCGCAGAACGTAGTTGCGATCGGTGTTCCCCGGCTGGATGCCGTCGGCAATCGAGAAACTCAGCGTGCGGATGTGGTCGCCGATGACTCGAAAGGCGGTGTCGGTTTTTTCCTGCCCGGTCTGCCCGGGGCCGGGCAGCGTGGCGGCGTATTTTTTGCCGCTCAGTTTCTCGAGCTCGGCGAAGATGGGACTGAAAACGTCGGTGTCATAATTGGAAACCGGCCTGCTGAAGTCGCTGAAGCCGTTGGTGGACTGCATGACGGCGGCGACACGCTCGAAGCCCATCCCGGTGTCCACGTGCCGGGCGGCGAGCGGCACGAACGTGCCGTCCGGGTTGGCGTTGTACTGGATGAAGACCAGATTCCAAATCTCTATGCACTGTCCGCTGTCGGCGTTGACGAGGCTGCCCTTCGTGTCGCCCTCCGGGGTGAGGTCGATGTGCAACTCGCTACACGGGCCGCACGGGCCGGTGTCGCCCATCATCCAGAAGTTATCCTTCTTGTTGCCATTGATGATGTGCACGGCGGGGTCGAGCCCGGCGGCGGTAAAGATCGCCGCCCAACAGTCGTGCGCCTCCTGGTCGAACTCGCTTGGCTCGCCTTCGCCCGGCTGGTACACGGTGGCGTAGAGCCGCTCTTTCGGAAACCCCCACACGCCGGTGAGCAACTCCCAAGCCCACTCGATCGCCTCCTTTTTGAAGTAGTCGCCAAAGGACCAGTTGCCGAGCATCTCGAAGAACGTGTGGTGGTACGTGTCCATTCCCACGTCCTCGAGGTCGTTGTGCTTGCCGCCGGCGCGGATGCACTTCTGAGTGTCGGCGGCGCGGCCGGGGGTGTACGGGCAGGTTTGCTCGCCAAGGAAGATCGGCACGAACTGGTTCATGCCGGCGTTGGTGAACAGCAGATTCGGCGCGGCCGGCATGAGGCTGGCCGAGGACACAATGGTGTGCTGCTTTTCCTGAAAGAAATCTAGGAAGGATTGTCTGATCTCCGAACTGGTCTTCATCGTCTGGCCGCGAACAGCGGCGGCAGGAAGAAAAGCCATCCCAGCCCCCGACTGCAAGACAAAGGACAGCCTGATTTAAACGGAGCCGCAGGATCACCGGCCAATTGCCACCGAAAACGCCCCGGCCAGGGGCATGAATTTTCGCGTGGCCGAGGCCGGGCTGCGCGAGTATGGTTCCCGCGCGTTTTCGGAACGGAAAGTCGTGCATTTTGAACACTCCCAGATTTTGTGGCTGACGGCGCTGGTCGTGCCTCTGCTTGGCCTCTTCCTTGGCTGGGCGTGGCGGCGGCGGCGCGAGCGGGTGACACGATTCATCCACGCCAACCTTGTGGAACAACTCACGCTTGGGCTTTCCGCGGCCCGGCGCAAGGCCAAGCTGGCCCTGCTGCTCGGCGTGGTGCTGCTCCTCTTTATTGCGCTGGCCCAGCCCAAGGGCGGTTACGAACTCCAGAAAACCGAGACGCGCAGCCTCGACATCCTCGTCGCCGTGGACACCTCGCGCAGCATGCTGGCCACCGACCAGAGCCCGAACCGGCTCGAGCGGGCCAAGCTGGCCGTACTCGACCTGATGCGCTTGGCCAAGCGCGACCGGCTTGGCCTGATCGCCTTTTCCGGCACTGCATTTTTGCAATGTCCGCTGACGATCGACCGCAACGCCTTCATTCAAAACGTCAACTCACTCACCACCGACATCATCCCACAGGGCGGCACAGCCATCGGCGAGGCGGTCACCGAGGCGTTGAGGACATTTGAAAAAGAGGAGGACAACCACAAGGTGCTCGTGCTGATGACTGACGGCGAGGATCACGAGGCCGGCGTCACCGATGCCGCCCAAAAAGCGAACAAGATCGGCATGAAGATTTTCACCATCGGCCTCGGCTCGACGGAGGGGGAACTCATCCAGTTGCCCGACCCGCAGACAGGTCGGCTCGAGTTCCTCAAGGACGCGAGTGGCAACGTCGTCAAGTCGCGCCTGAACGAGACACTCCTGCACACGCTCTCCACCGACACCGGGGCGTTCTACCTGCCGCTGCAGGGGGCCGACACAATGGAGCGGCTCTACGAGGCGGGCCTCGCCGGCCTGACGCCCAACCGAATCGAAAACCAGATGACCAAGCGCTACATCGAGCGTTACCAATGGCCGCTTGGCTTGGCCATCCTGCTGCTGCTCAGTGAGATGCTGCTCAGGGAGGGTCGGCGAAAATCGCCAACAAACCACGCCTCAACCGGGGCCGCCGCTGCCGCGCTTGGCCTGCTGCTGCTCGCCCCGGTCGCGTTGGCCACGCCGGCCGACGCACGGCGTGCGATGGAGCAGGACAATTTCGGGAGGGCGCTGCACCTCTACGAGAAACTGCTGAAGGACAGCCCGGAAGACGCCCGGCTGCATTACAACGCCGGGGCCGCCGCGTATGGTGCCGGGGATTTTGAGAAGGCTCGGAATTATTTCAACTCGACGCTCGCCTCGCCCGATGCCCCGCTCCCCCTTCAGCAACGGGCTTTTTACAACCTCGGCAACGCGATGTTTCGACTGGGCGAAACCACCGAGAATCCCGATGACAAAGCCAAGCAATGGATCGGTGCCCTGAAAAAATACGAGGGCGCATCCGATCTGAGCAAGCAACTGGAGAAAACCCCCGACGACGAGGACGCCCGATTCAACACTGACGTCGTCAAAAAACGGCTCGAGCAACTGAAACAGCAGCAACAGCAGCAGGGCGACGACAAGCAGGACAAGGAAAACCAGGACAAAAACGAGCAGCAAAAAGACCAGGAACAGCAAAAATCAGACGACCAAAAAAAACAGGAGCAGGAACAACAGCAGAAAGACCAGCAACAAAAGCAGGACCAGCAAAAGGGCGACGAAGAGAAAAAAGAACAGCAGCAACAGCAATCCGGACAGAAGGAGGAGGAGAAAAAAGAGGAACAACAAAAACAGGACGGCTCTGGCGGGGAGGACAAAAAGGAACAGTCGCAGCCCAAGCCCGGCGAGGAGCAATCCGACGCCGGCCAGGCACAACCGGACGGCAAGATGACCCCGGAGCAGGTTCGCCAACTGCTCAACACCCTCAAGCAACAGGAGCGTATTTATCGCCCCGCCCAAAAAGGCAAGGCGCGCAACCGTGGGATAACCAAGAATTGGTGAGATGAGCAGAATCCTCGCGTTCAGTTTTGTGTTGTTGCTCGCGGCCAACGCGCTTGGCCAGAAGGTCAGCGCCAGCCTCGACCGCGCCGCCACCTCGGTTGGCGAGAGCGTCACCCTGTCCATCACTTGCACCAACTTTACCCCGTCGTCCCAGCCGATGCTGCCCTCGATCCGAGGCCTGCGCTTTTCCAGCGGCGGCACCTCCCGGAAATTCCAACTGGGCAGCGGCGGGCGCACCTCGACCTACACGTTTAATGTTCTGGTCACGCCGCTCAAGGCCGGCAACTACTCCATCTCCCCGATCCAGGTTCGGCACGAGACCCGCCTGCTCAAGCCCAAGCCGCTCAAGCTTCTCGTGTTGCCCGCCGGGGAGAAACCCAAGGCTGGCAACAGCCCGTCGCAAAACGCCTACGTCCGGTTGCTCCCCACCAAGACAACCGCCTACGTCGGGGAGGTTATCCCGGTCGAGATCCAGCTTTTTTTCATCGACAGCCTGAATGTGCAGATGCCGGAACTCATCGCCGACGGCTTCAACGTCGCCGCCTTCCCCAAGCACACGCAATCGCGGATGCAGAAGGGCAACCAAATCTATCAGGTGCTCACATTCCGCACCGCCGCCACGCCGGTCAAGGCGGGGGAACTCCAGCTTGGCCCAGTGAAACAAAGCATGGTGTTGCGCATCCGCCAAAAACAAAACCGGCGCAGCCCGTTCAACGAACCGTTCGAGGGTTTCTTCAACCGCTACCAGCAGGTGCCCGTCAACCTTGAGGCCAAGGCGCAAACCATCACGGTTAAGCCGCTGCCTACCGCAAACAAGCCGGCCAGCTTCAACGGCGCGGTTGGCCGGTACACGATGCAGGCCAAGGCCTCGCCGCTTGAGGTGACGGTCGGCGACCCGGTCACGGTGAACATTCAAATCTCCGGCCAGGGCGCCATCGAGTCGCTCAATCTGCCCAAGCTCGACTGGCCCGGCTTCAAGAGCTACGAGCCATCCGTCACCACGAAAAAAGACAACCCGCTCGGCCTGCTGGGCTCGAGGATATTCGAGCAGGTCGTGATCCCCGAGAGCGACAAAATCGCCGAGATGCCGAAAATCGAGTTCTCCTATTTTGACCCGGTCACGAGCCGGTACCGCGTGCTGGCCAAGGGACCGTTCCCCTTGAAGGTCAATCCAAGCGGCAAGCCAGTCGCGCCGGTAGTCGGCGGCAACACGGCACAGGAAACAGGGGAGCCGGATTCGCCGCCACAAACCGACATCCTGACCATCAAGCATCACCTTGGCTCGCTTGGCCAGGCGATGCCGCTCGTTGCCCGCCCCAATTTCTGGCTGCTGCAGTCCGTTCCCCTGCTGCTCTGGCTTGGCGCGCTGCTGTGGCGGCGGAAGACCAACGCGCTGGCCAACAACCCGGGGCTGCGCCGCAAGCGGCAAGTTGCCGAACGCACCCGCGCCGGCCTGGCCAAGCTGACCGAGTTGGCCAAGCGCGAAGAGGCCGGAGAGTTTCACGCTGAGTTGGCGGATCTGCTGCGGGAACAAATCGGGTTGCGACTCGACATCCCCGCCGAAGGCATCACAGCCGACGTCGTCCACAGCTTCGCCGCCGGCAACAAGCTCGGCGAAGGCACCCGGGGCGACATCCGAAAATTGTTCGCCGCGAGCGACCGGGCCAGCTACGCCGGTTCGCAGACCACCGGGGAACTGAAAGCCAATCTCGCCCTGCTCAAGGAGGTTTTTTCCGCCCTCAAATGAACCCGCGCCGCCCTTTGTTAAACCGGCAATTTAAGAGTGTGCCTCATGCTCCGTTGGTTGTCTTGCGTTCTCCCTCACCCCAACCCTCTCCCGCTGGGAGAGGGAGACGCTCCCGCAGATCCACCATCACCCGGCTTGGCCAAGCGATTGGCCTGCTCGCCGCCGCCCTGCTCCTTGCCGACTCGAGTGCCGCCAGCGAGGCGCAGTTTGAGGAGGCCAATCGCCTGTACGAAACCGGCCAATTCGCCGAGGCCGCCACCCTTTACCGGGCCGCCGGCACAAACCGGGTATCCGCCAATCTACTGTTCAACCTTGGCAACGCACACTACAAGGACGGCCAACTTGGCCGGGCGATGGCCGCCTACCACCGGTCGCTGCGGCTCGACCCGCGCAACCCGGAAACTCAGGCCAACCTCCGCTTCGCTCGCGAACAGGCCAACACCCATCCGCCGGCGCTCACCCTGCGCCAGCGTTGGCTGCGCAATCTCTCGCTCGGCGAATGGACCGCGCTCGCCTCGGCGGCGATCACGCTGTTGCTGCTGCTATTGGCGGCGAGAGAGTTAAAGCCGGGAGCGTTCGAGGGGAACCCTTCGTGGATTCGGCTCCCCGCATTGGGCGCATTGGCCGCCGCACTCCTGTTGGCCCTGGCTGCGTCGGACCACTTCTCGGACAGCCGCGCATTTGTCATCGAGGCAAAGGCCGTTGTCCGAAACGGGCCGCTGGAGGAATCGCCGGAATCGTTCAAGGCCACCGACGGGACGGAACTGCTCGTGCACGATCGCAAGGGGGATTTCCTCGAGATCGAGACGGCGCTCGGCCAAAAAGGCTGGATCCACTCCGGCAACGTCGAGTTGCTCCTGCCCTGAACGAAGGCGGGCTGTTTAACGCCTCTCCCGGCTGGGAACGCGCCGGATGCCGGTGCGCTCTTCGCGTGCGCGTTCGGCTTCAACTTTCTTCAGTGTCGCACGAGCAGCAGCAAGTTCCTCCTCCCCCAATCGGCCGTCGCCGTCCTTGTCGCTTTTGCGCAGGATGCCCCCGCGTGACTGCTCCCCCTCGTCACGACGCATATCCCGATTGCGATCACCCCGACTGCTGCGCGAACGAGTCAAATAACCCATCAATGAACCCATATCCTTGAACTTTCCGGCCTCGACCTGCTTCGACAGCGCGGCACGCTCGCCGGTGTTTAGGCGGCCATCCTTGTCGGCATCGTACTCGGCGTTGATCTCCTTGAACCGCTTGTCCACCCACTTTTGGGCGGCGTCAAATTCCCCCCCGTCCAGCTCGTTGTCATCGTCCTTATCAAAACGAGCGACAATTGGATCGGGATAACGAAACCTGCGTCTCTCCGACCGCCCCCGAGGGTTAGGCTTGAGTCTGTCGGTGCGGATGGCTTCGCGCTCGGCGGCGTCGAGCCGCCCGTCCTTGTTGGCGTCGTACTTGGCCAACAGGCCCTGGTATACGGCTGACGGTTCGTCCGCCTTGGCCAAGGACACGGCGGCCAGCGACAGCAGGGCGATGACGGCAAGGGTTGATCCGGTAGGTTTCATGGCTTCAAATTCCTGGCGACTTGTTTTTCCTTCACCTCGAACGGCAGCTCGTCGATGGCGCTCCACTCGTCCCCGAACAACACGCGCACCTTGACAACGCGGGTCTTGTCGAGGCGCACGGGGCGGCTGTATTTTTCCGCCGCGGGTGAGATTTTCCCGCCGATCAGGCGAGGGTCCGAGCCATCGAGCGTGTAGTACACCTCACCCTGTGCAGCGGACATCTCCAGTTCAAAACCGGGATCCACCACACCGCCGCGCTTGGTCAGGCGGGCGGACTCGAGGTCGGGGATCAACCCGTGTTTCCAGAGCTGATCAACGACGACCCGCGACCTCTCCGGGATGTAGTCGTTAAACCATCGGTCCACCTCCGGCTGCCAGTCGTCGTCCAGCGTGCGGGGCCTGTTGTCCGAGCCCCCGCGGGAAGGAGGCGCCCAATTGCTGCGATGGGGATTGCCCCACCGGGCAGACTCCCCGATGACAGCCAAACGCAGTTTCCCGACTCGCTTGTTCAACAGGCTGGCCACGGATTCGGGAGTCAGCGCGCCGCCATGGTCAAAATGCCTGTGGACCCGGTCAGCCACCAGCATGCGGAACTCCGCGTTGTGGAGGCACTGCTGCCAGATCCATTGCGGGTTGCTGCGCGCATACTCGTCGCCGGCCGGGTACGGGCCGGTGCGATCCTCGTCAAGTTTCAGAAACGTGTGCTCGGCGTCCCACACGTAATAGCGAAAGCCTTCCTCGCCGTTCCGATTGCGGATGCCGTACCAGTTGTTCGCGGAACGATTCGACCCGAAGGAGGTGATGGGCGCATCGAGGTTGCCGCCGTAAAAAATCACCAACATGTAGTCGATGAGGTTTTCAGCATCGAGCAGCACAGCGAAATCCGGGTTGCGAGTGCCGTCCGGATGGTTGCCCAGAATCTTCTGGTAAGCGGCGGGAGTCTCCACGCCGGCCTTGCAGACCTTCCACAACTGCTCCCACGCATCGAGGTTGCCGTCCGTGGCGAACAAACCGTACTGGGTGTTCCCCTGCCCCCTGCCCCGGCCGCGCCCGATCTTGATCACGTCAAAATCCTCCGCCTTGCCCTTGAAATAGGATCCGCCAAACGAGGCCTCCGGGCGCTCGCAGGCGTTGAACAAGCCCCAGTACTGGCCGTTGATGTAAAGATGGCAAAACTCGCCGCGAGCTGTGGACTGCCCCATGGCCAACTGCAGGTCGCGGTTGAACTGGTCCCGCATGAATGTGCATCGCGGATCATCACTCAAGCTCCACGAGTAGTTGTTGAAGGTGCGCAGGTCGAGGTTGTCGAATTCCTGCGCAGCCGCCTTGCCGAACAACGGGTACTTCAGCTTCCCGGGACCATACTCGCGACGGAAGAAGAAGCGGAAGGCATGCTTGGAATTAGTGGTCATGCGGCTGAACCCACCGCGAATCCGAACACCACAGTTCTCCTGAAAACCCTTGTGATCATCGGCTTGAATCAACTCAAGCGAGCAAGACCGCTCCCAGTCGCGCCCATCCTCCTTGGCATTGGCATAAATGCCATCCTCCTCGCCGAATAAGTCATCCAGGTCCATCACCAGCGAGTAGCTTGGAATCACCTTCAGTCCCTCGAAAATCTTGTCGCGATACCGCTCGTCGTTGACCACGCGCTGATCCATCCCGTAGTCCACCCGGTTCGGCCCCCACTCGTAGTGGAACCCCGCCGGCGGCAGACCGTCTGGCGATTGCCGAACAACGTCCCCAAGGAAAAGATACGTCTGCGTGACAACTTTCGTCGGCTTGTGGCCCGGCTTGAACGCCGCCGCACGGATCACCGTGGTTTGGCCAACCGTCAACGCGCCGTTCAGCACTTGGCCGCTGCCCTCGGTCGGCATCGAGCCGTCAGTCGTGTAACGAATCTGGGCGCCCGGCGTTTGGGATGTAATGCTCAACTCGAACGGCTCCTCGTAAAAACCGTGGGGCTGGCTGAAGACAAGCTTGGCCACCTTGCCGGCCAAGGTTTCTCCGTTGGGCGCGCCCGGCGTCGGGCGCAGGAAATAAACCTGCCCGGCGAGCACCGAGGCCGACGAGGCGGTACTCGGCTTCCAGCCAGCCGGCATGCCGTAGGAGACGTCATCACGCTGCTTGGGATACTTCATGACAAAATGATGCGCCACCGTCTGCCCGTCCGGTTGCACGAGGCCAAGGTACTCACCGCCCGCGCCGAGTTTGAAACTGGCATGCAGTTCCCCGTCCGGCTTGGCCCGGTTTTTGCCGGAGGCAAACACCAGCAAAAAACCGCCTGCCTCGATCTTCACGGCGGGAAACATCCACTTGGCCAAGTCCCTGGCATCGTCGGTCAGCGCCCAGCCAGCCAAGTCGATCGTGGCGTCGCCGGCGTTGTGAAGCTCGATCCAGTCCGTGTGGTCGCCATCGGCATCCTTCAAGTCCTTGTCGTTGACCGCGAGGAATTCGCTGATGATCACCCGGGCCTGCACTTGGCCAAGCGATGCAGCAAAAATCAACCCAGTGGCCATGACAATGACGTGAAAATGTCGCATAATCGTAACAGTACGAAGCCGTAAACCGAAAAGTTTCACTTGGCCAAGCGGTGAGTGAAAGAAAAAAGGTGCCGAAAGTCGGCACCTTTGTTGAATCATTTTCCGAACCGCAGCTTATTTCTTTTCGCGACGCTTACCCTGGCGCTTGCCTTCACCGCCCTTGCCCCGATCGCCTCCGCGAGGTTTGCGCTCGGCGTTTTTCTTGTTGCCTTGGCCGGGACGTTTGCGCTTGGCGTTCTTCTCATCGCCTTGGCCGCGACGCTTGCGCTCGGCGTTCTTGTCCTGGCTACGCGAACGGCTGCCGCTGTTACGGTCAGACATGGCTTTGCGAAGCGCTGCGCGCTCATCCTCGTCGAGTTTGCCGTCCTTGTTCTTGTCGTAACGCTTCATCAGCTCTTCGCGAGTCTGACCGCTTCGACCGCTGTCGCCACGGCCTTCGCCCAATCGTTTCCTGAACGCAGCCAATCTGTCCTTGCCCTGCGCCTCAGTTATTTTGCCGGCCTTGACGGCTTCCTTGATTTTCATGGCGGCAGCTGCGTAGCGTTCGCGCCCGCCGGAGTTGGGACGGGCCTTGTCACTTGCCCGGTCGCTCTGGCGCGCACCCTGTGCCTTGCGGAGTGCGGCCGCGGCTTTCCGTTCGGCCTCGTTCAGTTTGCCGTCGCCGTCCTTGTCGAACCGCTTGATGACGGCCTCGCGTGAGGGCCGGTCGCTCTTCTTCGCGGCTTTCGCCTTCGCCGGCTTGGCGTCGGTTGACTTTGCTTCCTCGGCCTGTAGTACGCCGAGGCTGCCGGTGAGCAGCGCGGCGGCAGCGAGGCTGTTGATGATCTTGATTTTCATGATAGTTCCTTTCGTTTTCCAGTTTATTGAGTCTGCCAATCGTTGTCGGTGACTTGAGGCTTAAACGCCGGCCAAGCCCGAAAGTTACAAAAAGTCACCTGATCGGCTCGTTTCCGCATTGACGCCGCTTGGCCAAGCACACTTAATCGCCGCATGAAGCGACGCGAAACCGGGTTCACACTGATCGAGTTACTGGTGGTCATCGCCATCATTGCCATCCTGGCGGCCCTGCTGCTGCCGGCCCTGGCCAAGGCCAAGGAGCAGGCCTCCAGCGCCGCCTGCCAGTCCAACCTCCGGCAGATCACGCTGGGCACGATCTACTACTGCGACGACCACGACGGCCGGATGCTGCAGGTGCTTGGCCCGTCCAAGCCGTACTGGTTTCACGCCATCGCGCCGTACCTCGGCGACAAGCGTTACGTCAAGGATCCGCAAGCCGCCTACAACGGCTCGATGAAAACGATCATTTGCCCGGCAGTCAAAACCCGATCGAAGGGAACCAAGGCCGGCCTGCCGCGCGGCGACAACAAGACGAGCTGGGCGTACTGGTGGGGCAACTTCGGGAACTCGTACGCCGAGGGGAGCTACACCATCAACTCGTTTATGCAGGATCCAAACGGCAGCTACTACGCACCAAAGACCAGTGATGAAAAAAAGAAATACTGGCAGCAGTTCTCCAACGCCACCTCCGAGGTTCCCATTTACGGCGATGGCAACTGGGTGGACTCGTGGCCCCGCCCCGACAACGCGCCCCCGCCGGACTATTCCGGCTCGCATTCCGACAACGGCATGCGCCGTTTCTTCGTCAATCGCCATCACTTCGCCATCAACGCAGGCTTCGCCGATGGTCATGTGGCCAAAGTCACGCTGCGCGGCTTGTGGGATCAAACCTGGTACCGGGGCTACGTCCTCAACCGCGAACCCAAGATGCCCCGCCGCTAAATCGCCCCGTGTTCCCGCTTACACTTCGCCGCATGAAACCGGCAGCCGTCATTCTCGGGATCGCCTTTGCAGGCGCGCTTGGCCAGGCGCATCCGGATGGTTGGAACCAATTCCGGGGCGCGAACGGCTCCGGCGTGGCGAAGGACGGCAGGCCGCCGGTCGAACTCGACGACGCCCGACTCGCCTGGAAGATAGCCCTGCCACCCGGCCTGTCATCGCCGGTGCTGTCGCGCAAGCGCGTTTTCCTCACCGGCTTGGCCAAGGGCAGACTGGTCACGCTCGCGGTTGACAAAGCCGACGGCAAAATCGCCTGGCAACGCCCAGCGCCAAAGGTCGAGCTTGAAAAGGTCCACAAAGCCAGCCACCCCGCCGCCCCCTCGGTGCTCGTCGCGCAAAACCGCGTTTTCACCTACTTCGGCTCGTACGGGCTGATTTGCCACGACCACGGCGGGCGCGAGCTCTGGAAAAAACCGATTCCCACGCCCAAGTCGCTCTACGGAATGTCCACCTCC
>Ga0257109_1000643_pt1 | contig 11641 bp, 9 predicted proteins | sample LP_taG_8_FD_191566 | JGI IMG/M metagenome (GOLD analysis project Ga0257109, IMG submission 191566) | Marine microbial communities from Northeast Subartic Pacific Ocean, Canada - LP_J_2011_P26_2000m | ecosystem: Environmental > Aquatic > Marine > Oceanic | place: Canada: Northeast Subartic Pacific... | reverse complement strand
GTAAATCATCAAAATCCGGCTCAAACTGATTATTTGGATCTGTTTTTACAATTATGGGTTCGGCATCCGCTAAGCGGACGAATTCTGGAAATGATACCCAATAAGGTGAAAAAATAATAACCTCATCACCTTGTTGAAACAGAACCTGACATGCAGTAAATAAACTTTGTTTTTCTCCATTGGATACTAACACTTGGTTTGTATCGTAGTATAATTCGTTATCGCGCGCAAGTTTTTCACATATTGCTTCACGCAATTCAATCATGCCTGATCCGGCAGTGTATTTAGTAAAACCATTATCCATCGCTTCCTTACCAGCTCTGATGATATGATCTGGCGTATTAAAATCCGGCTCCCCAACGCTAAAATTAATTACATCAACACCTTGTGCGCGTAATTCGGCTGCTCGGCTTGTCATTTCTAATGTAAAAGATGGTTTTACACGTTTGACGCGATCAGAAAAATTCAATGTAGGACTCATTTATATTTTATGTTGTTTTTTGTGATATGCGTCCGTATTGAAATTTGGTTCTTCCTTTTCCTTTCGATCTTGCAACTTTATATTATCTCCTTTTCCACTAAGTTTCCGTCTACGTATAGCATCTGGTACATTTTCTTCTATGTCAAACTCTTCAGATAGCAACTTTTTTGACCTATGTCTATTTTTTTTCAGGGTTTTCCGTCGTGATATGGGAATAGTATCTACGTTGATTCCATTCAGTTCTGATTCCACGCTTATTTTATCACTTTCTGTATCTTTATTATTAGGATTGACCGTAGAAGTATTTTCTTCAAAATGAAATTCTTGTGAATTAAATAAACCATAAATAGCTCCATACCCACGAGTAATACCATTTCCTAAACCAATATAATTGGGGAGATTAAAATTTGTACTAAACTCACCAGAAAATGCGCCCCAGTTATTTTCATCAACAGGTTTAGGAAATAAGGAAGTTAAATTTACTTTAGTGAAAACTTTATCATCCATATCGACACCAAGTTCTTTGGCGATAAAAACAATATTTTGCCCTAATAATTTGTTGAGGAAACTAACCCGTTCCGAATTATTTAACGCTCTGTATTTACGGCCAGTAGTCTGATTGAGTGCAACCCAGGGGGTAACAAACCGATAACGTATTAATTGATCAGTTTGTTGAAATTGATCCGTCATATCAATAATATTTTTATCATTAACCTCAAAAGTAATATTGCCGAAATCCAACGTACTAATATTGTCAATTAACTGTAACACACAATCAGACCCATCTCCAACACCAATAATATAGATTTGCTCATTCAGTATTTTTACCTGTACTCTGGGATATAAATAACGATCGCGATATGTTCCATTTAACATAGGGATAATATCTAGGTCAGGATAATGACGCATAAAGACTCCCTTGACTTGATAGGCTGTTTTCTTTACAGGTTTGTCAGTGATCAAGGTAGCTAAAACTGCCCTGCTTTCAAGAGCATTAGAAACCATAATTATACCTCAACAATTAAAATCGATATAAAAGTTACAAACTATTGGCTCATTGTGTCCAGAAACTCTTCGTTAGTCTTCGTCCTTTTCATCCTTTCTTGCAGAAACTCCATTGATTCAATGGTATTCATTTCATTCAATAATTTCCGCAGTATATACATTCGAGCCAGTGTTTTTTTATCAAGAAGTAATTCTTCTTTTCTAGTGCCTGAACGTACTAAATCAAATGAGGGGAATATTCTGCGATCACTTAGACGGCGATCAAGAACCAGTTCCATATTCCCGGTACCTTTGAATTCCTCGAAAATTACATCATCCATACGGCTACCCGTATCAATTAACGCTGTAGCAATAATTGTCAAGCTACCGCCTTCTTCAGTATTCCTTGCAGCACCAAAGAATTGTTTCGGTTTTTTCAGCGCATTCGCATCCACACCGCCGGAAAGGATTTTTCCACTATGTGGAATTACAGCGTTATGTGCTCTCCCTAGACGAGTAAGGCTATCCAGGAGAATTACAACGTCATCTCCAAACTCTACCAATCTCCTTGCTTTTTGAATGACCATGTCAGCAACAGAAACATGTCGTCCTGGCGGTTCATCAAAGGTCGAACTTACTACTTCAGCATCTACACTACGTTTCATATCTGTTACTTCCTCTGGTCGTTCATCGATCAACAGGATGAGTAATTTTGTATCGGGATGATTAGTTCTTATAGCATTAGCAATTTTCTGTAAAAGGATCGTTTTACCTGTTTTTGGTTGGGCAACTATTAGCCCGCGCTGACCTTTACCAATGGGTGATATAAGATCCATTATGCGAGTAGACATGTCTTTTTTGTCTACTTCGAGATTAAACTTCTCTTCTGGGTATAGAGGAGTAAAATTGTCGAATAGAATTGCTTTTTTTACATCCTCTGCAGGATAATCATTCACTGATTCTAACTTTAAGAGTGCATAAAATCGTTCTTTTTGTTTTGGAGGTCGTATTTCTCCAGACACCTGATGTCCCGTACGTAAACCAAAACGTTTTATTTGTGATGGACTTACATAAATATCGTCTGGACCGGGAAGATAATTAAAATCCGGACTGCGTAAAAAACCGTAACCTTCCTTTAACACTTCCAAAACCCCACGGGCCTGCATAATACCTTCTTTTTTATTTTGAGCTTCCAGGATATTTAGGATCAATTCCTGTTTGCTTAGACCTGCGTACTCCTCAATCTCGAGATCTTGAGCAAATTTGGTTAAATCCCCAATATTTTGGGATTGTAGTTCATTAACATCCATAAAGATGGTTCCTTTAAATGCTTAGTATATGCTTAAAAGATCTATAGGGGGAAAATGCGTGTGCGCTTTGAAGCCACCCAGTCCTATAAATTACACTATATACTTCCATTGTCAAAATTAATTTCAAAATAATTGAAAATTGATTCTGCCACATAATGACTACCAAAAATGATACCATTTTCACCTTTTAATGCACGGTCATATAGGTACGTGTATCCTTTTTCTATTGAATCCATAATATTGCAATTCAGGTTTTGAGCTTTTAACGCATTAAATAGCGATTGTTCATCCATTAATTCTAATTCTGGAATACTGGCTACAAATAATTCATTAAATAAGCCATTTAATGCTAATGCTATTTGATCAACATGTTTGTCATTCTTTAGTACCATTATTCCATTAGTAACTTTCGAGTTGATGGTGTCTAAGGTAGCGCGAATTGTACGAATCCCACCGGGGTTATGGGCAACGTCATAATAAATAGGCAATTTTTTTATGAGCGGTTGAAAGCGACCGAACCATTTAGTATTACTCAAGCCAGATTGTATTTCTGTCTGTTTCATTTCAGGACAGTGATGCATTACTGCCCTAATTGCTAACCCTGCATTTATTGCCTGATGGGCACCAATTAATGGAACGGAATATTGTTTTTTATCCAATTCAAAACCTGTTGAGTGGTGGTCAATGATAATTTTTTGAGGATTGTTGCTATATATAATCGGTGAATTGCTCTCTTGGGCTTTGTTACGAATCACATCCATAACTTCAGGTGTTTGAGAGCAGACTAAAACTGGTGTTTGTTTTTTTATAATTCCCGCTTTTTCCACAGCAATATCTATCAGGGTTTCGCCGAGTAGTTGTTGATGATCTAAATCAATGGATGTAATAATTGTCAATTCTGGTTCAATGACATTTGTTGAATCCAATCTTCCACCAAGCCCAGTCTCAATCACGGCAACATCAACTTCCTGATTCGAGAAATAATGCAACGCAAGTACTGTGGTTGCTTCAAAAAAAGTCGCTTTTACTTCATCAATAGCGCTGTTGAATTGTGCCATAAATTCAATGATGGATTTGTCGGAGATGGGTAACCCATTGATTCTAATTCGTTCGTTGAACCTTATTAAATGAGGTGATGTATACAAACCCACTTTTAAACCACTTTCACGTAGTATTGCCTGGATCATGGCTGCTGTGGATCCTTTTCCATTTGTCCCAGCAATATGAATTGTTTTTAATTCTCGATGGGGATTGCCACATTGCCGTAGCAACTCATTTGTATGTTCTAAACCAACTTTTATACCTAGCCGGCGCAGGCCATATAAATGTGCTAGAAGATTATCAATTTCAGTGAATGGGGACCGTTTGGACATTATTAAGCGAGTAGCCCAGAAAACGTTCAGCTATGCTCTCGAACTTAGTAGGGGAGTCTGTAACAAAACATTTTAATAGCCCTTTATTGCTATTATCTGCACTCATTTTCTTTTCGAGAAGTATAGTAGCAGCCTCTTCAGCAACAGTTTCAGCTGAATCAATGAGAACAGTATTATCATTAACATGATCCTGAATCATTGGTTTCAACAACGGATAATGAGTACAGCCTAAGATCAACGTATCAACGTTTGCTACATTGATACTTTTTAAGTAAGAGGCAGTTATTTCTGAAGGTACTGGGCCATTTAACCAACCTTCCTCCACAAGTGGTACAAATAATGGACACGCCTGTGCAGTAATTTGTATCGATGACTCGATTTCATTCAGCACTGTAGTATACGCATTAGAATTAATTGTTGCTATAGTGCCAATTACTCCTATATGGTTATTACGTGTTGCATGAACTGCAGCTTGTGATCCTGGAAGAATCACTCCCAAGATTGGCACTTGAAACTCAGATTGTAATGCTGGTAGTGCAAGGGCAGATGCTGTATTACAGGCTACTACTATTAATTTCGCATTTTCACCCAGGAGGAAATTCGTGATCTGTGTAGCGTAACTTGTTACTAACAATGTGCTTTTATTACCATAGGGTACTCGCGCAGTATCACCTAGGTAAACTATGTTTTCATTCGGTAATTTTTCTTTTATGGCTTTTGCAACAGTTAATCCCCCTAAGCCTGAATCGAATACACCAATTGGTCGACTATCAGGCATCAACCTTCCGCTAATACTTGTTCCCTAGATTTACTGAACCGCATTATTCCAGAATAAATACCTTTCGCCACTTTTTTCCTGTAAGAAACAGATTTTAACTTTCTTTCTTCATTTGGATTAGAAATAAAACCGACCTCTACAAGCACATTGGGCATACTGGCACCAATCAATACATAAAACCCAGATTGTTTTAAACCGCGATTTGGAGAATCCAGTAAATGGTCTAGTTCTTCTTGTATGTATGCGGCAAGATCTTCACTTTCTTTCATAAACATACTTTGTGCCATCGTTGCCATAATTAAATTTTTGCCAGTCATGGCATTATATTTTTTCCTAGCTTTGCCCTCCTCCAGCCTGATCACAGCATTTTCTCTTGATGCTACCTCTATAGCATCATCAGTTTTACCCGGTTTAAGTAGATAGGTTTCAAAACCGCGGACCCTGCGGTTCGGGTTAGAATTAACATGAATACTGACAAACAATTTTCCATTTGCTTCATTAGCCATTTTTGTTCGTTTCCAAACAGGAATGAATACATCCTCTTCGCGGGTATACATTATATTGATATGGGTATTCTCTTCCAGGAGAGATCCAACCCTTTTGGTAATATCCAATACAATGTCTTTTTCTGTTGTTCCTTTTCTCCCAATAGTACCTGGATCTTTACCTCCATGCCCTGCATCAAGCACAATCGTATCCAATCTCCAGCGGTTTTTCATATCTTTAATATGCGATGCAAGTTTCTTAAATGGTGTTCTTAAGGTTACAACAATAGCATTTGGATCACTACTTTGGTACACTTCATGTCCAATAATATCGGAGCGCAGTCGAAAAGCCAATTGTGCCGATTCATCAAACTGATTTGATGTTACTCTGGTGACTACACCTCTGGTATCAGTTTTCTTTATCATTGATGTATCAATAATACCTTCTCTTACGGTAAGGTAAAACCAGCCATTATTATTCACGAACGAACTGATGTCACCATCAGAGAATTGCCGCGATGTGTTAACTCGCAATATAGTTCCATTAGACTTCTGATCAATAGATACACTGTTAATATTGAATTCGATCAGATTCAGGCTGAGTAGTTTCTTTGCAGCATCGTAATCCAAACCGGGAAGTATACTCTGCTTCAATATTGAAAAGAAAGATTCCGCAGGCACATAAATTTCATCATATTTATCAAGGGCATGCTTGGACATCTGGAAAACCTGACCATCAATAACCACGAAACTGGATGAATTCGATATCTTAACACGTTGATTGCCTATGTATAGTACGATCTTTTGCCGCGCTATATTTTCAAATGGTAACCTATCTGTGAGAAGTTTGGAAACCTCCTTTACGGACACATAAGGCTCTTGTTCCTCTTCCAATACCGTCAGTTCATTATCCTTTTGATTGATCATATTCAATACATCTATGGTCGAACCGCTGGCTATTGCAGTGAATGAAATAGATATATAAAGTACAAAGGTGTATAAACCTTTGAAAAATCTGGCGCTCATGGGTACAAAGTTATTCCCGGACTTACTTGATTGCAAATGCACTAACTAAAAACTGACCTGTAAAATTAACGCACCTTCGTTATCAAAGATCCCTGAAAATGGTAGATTTAGCAGGGACAACATTAATGAGGATAATGAAACTAGCTATTCGAGGTAAGCTCATTGCGTTTCGGGGCAATGAAATAGGAACAATTCCGGAACCGATAATGAATTTTACGATAATTTATGATATCTATTGCATGGCTTTCACCCGAATAGATGCCTGATTCATAATGTAAAAACAAACGGTTGCCGGAGGGGCTAATACGGAAATATCCTGTATCAGTATAATGATCGTACCATAAATGTGTAAAATAGCCATCTGGGAAAAATTCCAAATAATAATTCTGATTGAATTGTCTTCCTTTAAAATACTTACTGGGCTCGCCACCAATAAATGATATAAAATTTTCATTACCTCCAAAACCATCTATTGGTTCTAATAAATCTACACCATCATTTAAATACCAATCAGATCCAGTAATAAAATGAGTACCTCCATGAATGGAATTAAGCAACCTTTGGGCAGCTATTTGTAATTCTGCTACACTTTTAGCCGAATCAAGCAACAACCATTCTTCATTAATGATTCTATCAACAATAGAACTGTCACGCATTGAACATGCAACATTACCTGTTATGGCAGGTTGTAAATCATTATTAAACAGCACCCATTTTTCTATCCAAAAACGATTTTCAAGCTGTGTTAGTTGGCGAGTACCAATAAAACGACCGCGATACGACCACACAGGTAGGGACCAACTAGAATCAATCAGACTGCCCCTACGATCTATTCTACCAGCCTCATTCCACCAGTAATAATCGCTGTCTTCAAAATGAAATTGGATCTGTCCCGATTCATACCAAATAGTACCTTGAACCATATTAAAATCATCATCAATTACGAGTAAAGAGGCACGATTGCCATTAGGATACCACCATATAGCTGAATGATCAGGAGCAATGGTTCCATTGGTATATATTGCTTCATGTCGCAATGGCCCCGCCGGGTGATAACGTATTTCTTTCTTTAGATCATTATACATTATATCATAGGTACGAATAATGGCAGGAGACCCATCTTTATAGCGTCCCGTAATCCTTTCCTTGTACCTATGAGGTAAAAGCACGGTTAAATTATCCAATGCTGTTTTTATATTTTTTTCGGGGAGTAAATCTAATTGGCTAAAGTTGTAATCATTACACCCGCTCATTAAAAATAAAACAGCTAAATACATTAGTAATTTTCTTTGAATAACCACGTTGCCCACGGCCAAAGTTTATATATTAATTATTCAATAATCAGAAATATGATATATTAATGACAACGCCCCTTATAATGGGGCGTTTTCATTAATTAATGTGACAATCGGTTTATTTGTTCGGATACATCATATAAACCAGATATAGAACTAGTAAACCCGCTAATCCGTTATCGCCAATTTGCGAGAATAAGTTACCTATACCTGCGATGACACCGAAAGGATCGTTGAACAATATGCCAACGATTATACCGAGGACAACTAAACTAATTAGGAAATCAGTTAGTTCGGTAATCCAACCTGTAAGCTTTGCTATCGCATCATTCATATTTATCCTCCTATATGTTAAGGCAGTGTTTGGGCTCCCAAAAAGAGAGCCCAACATCATACCCTATTGTTTCAACCTACAGGAAAGAAACAAATATTAACAGTGCGAGTAGGCCTGCCAGACCTCCATCCATAAAGGAATTTACCAGTTCGGTAAGACCCAATATTGGATCCATTCCTGTTGGATATAGGATATTGGCAAAGACAAAGAAAACTATTAGCCCTTTAATTAGACTAACAATTCCACCGACTACGGAATTAACGGTTGAAGACAGATCAGCCATGTTGTTCCTCCTTGATTTGGTTCATAAGAAAAACGGGGACTATTCTCCCCGTTTCATGGTATGCGTTGTATTCGTTTCTACGAATATCTTCATTGAATTAGCCAAATTTAAGCACATTTCTATATATTTCAACATTAGAATTAAAATAAATGTATAATGATTAATGTAATTAATTTGAATATAATAGCAAATAATCACCGACGATAAAATGCTACTCGAGCACCGCAGATCACGCTATAAATAACCAAATACCGGGTTACTGTAATATTCGGTAAAATTATATTAATTAAGCGTAAAAGATTACTAACTAGCGCATTGAACAAAAACCTGCCTTTCCAAGTAGTTACCCAATCACCTGCTAATTCTTGGCTGTATTCTGGGTACCTATCTAATAAAAGCGGAAGATTGGTCTGCCCATATGTTTCCATCTGTTTACAAAATTGGTTCAAGGTTCTTTTATGATGGTGTTCTGCGGTTATTTTTGAGGAAAAACGTAATGCATTGGGGAAATCATAACATAAACGGATCGCCATGTCCGTATCCTCGCCACCATATGAAGTAAATTTTTCATCAAACAGGCCTGTCTTCTTAATGGCAGATCTTTTCATAGCTGTATTATTGAAAAGAAACCATGTAGGACCGATAGCTGAGCCTTCACCAAATTGCCGCGCACCACGTTGTGCACTGTAAAAATAATGATCCAATAGATTCGGCTCTTCTCCTTTCGGCAGGGTTGTATCTCCGATAACACCGATAACTTCTTCAGCCATAAGTTCAGCAACGATTAGTTGCAACCAGTCAAGTTGTACGATCATATCGCTGTCCAAAAAACATACAATCTCTGATTGACTGTTTTCTATCCCGGTATTTCGTGTTGCTGATAGTCCTTTATTTTTATTATGGTCTAAAAAATAAAAATTTGGGTGCGTTTTAAAAAGTTCAAGATGCTCTTTTGTATCATCAGTAGATCCATCGTTAACGGCTATAATCGAAAATTTATCCTGAGGGTAGTCTTGCCGAATAAGACTTTCAATACATTGGTCAACAATATGTGCCACGTTATTACAGGGCACAACAACAGCTACTGTTGCTAATTCATTCATACCCAACCAAGATCTTTATAATAATCATACAATATATCTGCAGTTTGATAAAGATCGTGGTGGTTTTGTACCCAAGATCTACCTTTTTGCTGGTATTCTATTATTTTCTCATTATTGCTGATAAGATCAACCAGCGTTTCGTAAAGAGTATCGCCAGTCACATTAACAAATGGGTGATCTGGAATAAATTCCACATATTCAGGCACTAATTCCGTCACACAACAAAGACCCATCGCTAGCGCTTCCACCGAATTCATGCCATAACCCCACCCGCCGCGATTATGAACCTGATCAATCAGTATATCGCACGTTTGTTTAATATTTTGCACCTCTTCAAACGGTTTATTTTCCAACAAAATAAATTCAATTTTCTGTTCTTCGGCCAGTTGTTCGCATATCGGAATAATTGTATCGCTCCCTTTATAATGCCGATTTGTAGGGCAATGACAAATGCGGATCGGGTCATTCAATGCAACGGTGGGTGAGAATTGATTTGTATCAAAAGGCAAAAACATATATTTCATATTGGGATGTTTATCAAGCAAATCCACTTCACTTGTCATATTTAATTTACTTACATTGTCAATCGCCCACAGTACACCTCTGGTACGTAAGTCTTGTCCGTGATAAGTGCAAGCAATTGCCTTATTTAAATCAACAAGACGTTTCACAAAACTGCAATCCCGATAAAACTCAAGTCCCCATTCAAGGTGGATAATGTCGAAGCCCAATAATTGGTATTGTTCAATTATTGGTTCTATTTTGAAATGCCATAGCCAATCGCGAAAATTAAAATACCATCTTTCCAATTTGGAATGCGGATTCCATATTGGAGGGGAACCATCCTTTTCCTGGTAATCACCCAACTGACCTCTATAAATCTGGTAATATTTATGGCGGCCAGTCATATACCAAGGTTTTGCCGTGACTAATGGCAGATTTAAGCATATACCAGAATCAAAATCATTCCTCGCTTTAAACAGGGTAACAAACTCACATTGATTACCTTGGGCTTCATGTGCTTTTTTCCACAAGCTTAATGTGCCACCGGTATTTTCAGGAGAGATATACAAGATTTTCATAATTTTGCTTGATTAAAGAAAATTGGAACCGGTTAGTTCCTGAATCATTTCAAGTTAGCAAAACGAGGGTTAAATATTAACCAACATCGATTAATCTTCTTTGATGGTTTGAATCATAATGAAAGTAAATTTACAACCACATCAAATTCAATGAAGCTGTTAATTATACCATCTTGGTACCCATCTAATATCCACCCAGAGAGTGGTACATTTTTTCGGGAACGGGCACTAATACTTCAACGTCATGGATTCAATATAACAATTGCCGCTCACATTGTACACTCTGCCCGTGATATGCTAAAATTCAAACCAGATCCAAATAATGGTATGCCGATAAGTGATAATGAAATGATTGTGTATAAAACAGAGGAGCTCAATCCCTACCCCAAGCTGCCTAAACAAACATTCAAAAGTTATAAAAAATCAATATTAACATTGGTCCAACGTATCATTACCAAACAAGGTAAACCAGACCTGGTATTTATCCATTCATCACTTTTTGCAGGAGCGGCACTGGCTAAATATCTTCATGAGCAATCAATCCCCTATGTGGTTTCTGAACACTTGAAAGAATTTATCATTGCTAATGGATGGACATCGTTTCAAAAAACATGTATTAAAAACAGTTACAATTATGCATCGCGAATAATTGCCACCAGTGCTGCATTAAAAAATAATATTCAGTCTGAATTTAATATTAGTGATGAAAAAATCGTGCAAATCCCCAATCCTGCGGATGTTCAATCATTCTCACTAAGAACAGAAAATATTGAAGGCCCTTTTACATTTATTGCAATTGCTTTATTGCGCCAAGAAAAAAGGCTAGACATATTGATCAACGCCTTTGCTAAACTGATCGAAAAAACGCCTGATGCAGTCCTTACAATTGTTGGAGATGGTTCTGAAAAAGATAATTTGGAGCTATTGTCGCGAAAACTTAGCATAAGCAAGCGTATTAACTTTACCGGGTACCAGAAAAAACCTGCTGTGGCTGAAATGCTTAGGCACCATCATGTGCTGGTATTATCTAGTGAAGTAGAAACTTTTGGCGTCGCACTTGTGGAAGCGATGACAGCGGGATTGCCGGTAATAGCAACACGCTGCGGA
>Ga0257109_1000636_pt1 | contig 11692 bp, 9 predicted proteins | sample LP_taG_8_FD_191566 | JGI IMG/M metagenome (GOLD analysis project Ga0257109, IMG submission 191566) | Marine microbial communities from Northeast Subartic Pacific Ocean, Canada - LP_J_2011_P26_2000m | ecosystem: Environmental > Aquatic > Marine > Oceanic | place: Canada: Northeast Subartic Pacific... | reverse complement strand
TCCCCTACCAAAACTAAATCCGCATTTGGATCGCCTACTCCAAATACAAAATTAGTTCTTGTTTGGCCAAGCTGACACTTTTGACATTGATTAATTCTATCAAAAAATTGATCAAGTGATTCATCTGTACTATCCACATGATTGAATCCATTATCCAAGCTAAGAAACAGTTGATCGCCATACAGATCTTTTGTCTGTTTTAAATACTTACTGACAGCATCAGATTTTATTAAAGTCACTAGTCCTCTTCTGTATCATCCAGCACACGCCAGTTGACTTTACCTTCAAGAAATTCATCCATTGCCTTGGTGGTCACTTTTTCCTTTTCCACATAGTCTTCTGGTTTTATATCCGGTAATTCATCCAACACATCCAATTCTAGCTCTTCCGATTCTTCTATGACTTGCTCTTCAAATCGTTCTTGGTTTATCTGCCGCGCTCTTTTCGACATGACTACAACCGCTTCGTATATATTCTTAGATTTTTCCTCAATTTTGCGCAAAGATACGGGTTTAATTGCCATAAACTACTCCTTCATTTTGTTTTGTAATAAGTTCATTTAATTCTTCTGCTGCAATAGCAAGATCATCATTGATTATGCAGGCATCGAATTTGTCTTTGTATTCCATTTCTTGAGCTGTTCGCTCAAGCCTTTTATCAATTCTTTCCTCTGTTTCACTACCGCGCTGAATCAAACGCTTTTTCAGATCATCCAAAGAGGGGGGTAAAATAAAGATTGTGCATGTATTGTCAGAATAATTGCTCTTAATGGCCATAGCTCCATTCACATCCACATCAAATAAAACCATTTCTTGCTGAGCCAGGGCATCTTCAAGCGTCTTACGTAAGGTACCATAATAATACCCGTGCACATTTTCATATTCGACGAATTCATTATTTTGCACCTTTTCTGTAAATTCTTGATCGGATAAAAAATGATAATTCACACCATCAACTTCATGTTCACGTATTGGCCTAGTGGTACACGATACGGAAAATTTTATATGGGGTTTACGGCGCTGTAATTCGCTGCAAAGAGTTGTCTTTCCCGATCCAGATGGCGCAGATATTACGATAATATTCTTCATAGAATATTCTGGGCCTGCTCCCTCATTTTTTCAAGTTCATCTTTCATGGCAATCACCTGATTTATTACATCAATAGACCCATTCTTTGATCCAACAGTATTCACCTCACGGGTAATCTCCTGAAGCAGAAAAATAAAGCGTTTCCCTACGGCACCCTTAGCAGTTAATATTTTATCCATCTGATCATAATGGCTTTTCAAACGCACCGTTTCCTCAGTCACATCGGCCCGCTCTGCTAGTAGCGCCACTTCCTGGGCAAGCCGCGTTTCATCTAGTTCATGATTCCCTAATAATTTTTGTAGGCGACTTTCGAGTTTTGCCTTCCTTTCATCAGCAAAAGAAACATTCATTTTCTCAAGTTCTATGAGTCCGGTTTTTAAGACTTTTAATCTACGTAGAAGATCTTCCTGAATCTGGCCGCCCTCTGCTTTCCGCATATCTAGAACCTGAATTAAGGCTTCTTTGGTAACATTGATAATCCTATCAGGATCCAACAATTCGTTTTTTCCATCAGCGATAAGGTCTGAGGGATGCATCAAATCACCCATATTTAGCTCACGGCCATAAGTCTTTGCAATTGTTTTTAATATATTATCCAGTGCTTCAAAACGATCTTTATTGAAGGTCAAATTCTTACTGGAAGCACTGTTGTTACCCATCTCGAATGTTATTTGCACTGTTCCTCTAATAAGACTCTTGGTCATTAAGTCTCGAATTGACTTCTCAACTTCCGGTTCGAAATTCAAGCCCCTAATTTTTACGTCAAGGTAGCGGGAATTAACCGATCGAATTGATGCCGATAACTGTCCGACATCCGTATCTATAACTGCTCGACCAAAACCTGTCATACTTAAAATCATAATTTTCTTACCAAGGATAGCCTGGAAATATAAATTTAGATCACTTATAATCAAATGAAGTTCATCTGACCTAAACCAAATAAAATAAGGCTTAAAGTAATGTTTTTAATTTATTTCTAGCCCATAAAGGGTCAATGCGAAACGAAATTATGTGGCTTGCACCAAATCCAGTATCTACCGGGGAAGAACGATAAGCATAGTCCATTGAAAAATTGGTCCAGAAGAGTCCCAATCCCGTGGATAAAAATCTATTATTATTGCGGCCAAACCTAACCTGAAATTTGGATCTGTAGCTAACCTCCATACCTGCCCTGTAGCGCGATTTCTGTTTCCCTAATTCGAGTAAAGCACCCCCATTAATACGGACCTGAAAGGGCGTTTTAGGAAATACAAAAAGATGGGATATGCCCAAATTAACACCGGGAATTGTCCGTTCTACCGTACCGTTCTCCCACAATAGCCAGGATGTGGTACAATTTGTTATTAATAAACCTATAATACCATTTTCCCAGGGAGAAACTTTTGCACCGATATCCAAACCAAAGCCCGTACCATTATAACCGCCCAAGTTATGCAAAACTCCTTTAGCCGCTATACCAATGGTAAATTGTTTATAATTTCTGGATGTACTAAGATGGACAGCCCATTGAGATTGATTAAAATATTTTATATCCTCTAGATTCAGTCGCTCACCTTCATCTAGGACCCCATTCCCTTCACCAAAATCCATAGTACCAGGCATACCATCTGCACCCCAGTCGAGCAGCAGATTCCTGGTATCAGGAATTCTAGAGACCGCTTCCCTAAGGATGACTAAACCCAAAGGTATTGTCATTTTAGTTTTTAAGGGGAAAACCAATACATCGCTACTGACTAGGCCAGCAAACCGATTTTGGTGGCCGTATATGAGCGGCAAAGACTGTTGGTGCGTCTGGTGTGCTGGATTCCATAATACAGCGATAGGCGATGAACCGTCAGCAGTTAAAGTATTGCCCAATGCCAACGCGCGCGCATCTCCGCCATTATCCATTATTTCCCAACCATATTTTACCCAGATAGATTCAGCCGTGAGGTATGTGGAAAATACTAGTGTTAAAATGCAGAGGAATATTCTAAATGCCATGCTTCCTTTTCAATTCGTCCAATTTCTGTAGTGCTTCCATCGGCGTCATTTTGTTTATGTCAACCTTATCCAGATCTTTTTTAAATGCTGCTTCTTGACGTTCAAACATGGATAATTGATTTGACGCTTCTGGGGGTACTGAGGTTCCCGTTTTCGTATCAGATTCTAGATGATGATTGAGGATCTCCTTAGCTCTGGATAAAACACTTTTAGGCAGTCCTGCCATTTGCGCCACGTGAATACCATAACTTTTATCCCCTGGCCCCGGAGATATCTTCTTTAAGAATATGATCTGATCACCAAATTCCTCTACTGCAGCATGATAATTATCCAAACGCTTCAGCGTATGTTCAAGTTCTGTTAATTCGTGATAGTGGGTTGCAAATAGCGTGCGGGCAGCTACATTCGCATAATTGTGCAGGTATTCAGTGATGGCCCATGCCAGCGAAAGCCCATCGAACGTGGCGGTGCCACGGCCAATCTCATCCAATAGGATCAAGCTCTGTGGAGTGGCGTTATTGAGAATGTTTGCCGCTTCAATCATTTCCACTAAAAATGTACTTTCTCCACCGGCAAGGTTATCACTGGCACCTACCCTGGTAAATAGGCGATCTACAATTCCAATGGCCGCCTTCTTAGCTGGCACATAGCACCCTACCTGCGCCATCAGCACAAGCAATCCAATTTGACGCAAATAGGTGGATTTCCCAGCCATATTGGGCCCGGTGATGAGATGGATTTGACTTTTTGTCACATCCATCTGCAAGTCATTACCAACAAATCGTTCGGAAGCAGGTAAGAGATATTCTACAACAGGGTGGCGTCCATCGAAAACATCTAATACTGCATCCTCCAGCAATATTGGCTTGCAGTATTTCTTCTGGACGGCCAAGTGCGCAAAGGTAGACAGGACATCAAGACGGTTCAATATTTTCGCATTGGTCTGAATCGGCCCAGCCTGATCTAGGATCTTTTGACAACAGTTGGCAAATAATTCCGTTTCAATGGCAATAATATCTTCTTCTGCAGACAGAACTTTTTCCTCGTATTCCTTCAATTCTTCCGTAATGTAGCGCTCGGAATTCACTAGGGTCTGTTTACGAATATAATTCTCGGGTACATTGTCCTGCTGGGCTTTCGATACTTCCAGATAATAGCCGAATACTTTATTAAAACCGACTTTCAAGCGATTGATACCTGTGCGCTGGCGTTCCTCTTTTTCCATATCTGCGATCCACTGTTTTCCTCCGGCAGCTAATTGGCGTAATTCATCTAATTTTTTATCCACTCCTGCGCGAAAAACATTACCCTGCTGAATCTGTGCCGGGACTTCATCATTCAGTTGTTCAGCAACCAAAGCACATACTGAATTTGTATCAGCAAATTTTTCACTTACTTTGCTCCAATGATTATTATCTACTGACCCTAGTAATTTTTTTAATTCTGGTATTTTGTTTAAGCTTTGTTTCAAGCCAATGAGATCTCTCGGGCTGGCTTTACTCTGGTTTATTTTGCCCAAGATCCGCTCAATATCCATTATATCCTCTAAAATAGACCTGGACTGTTGTAATTGGCGTTTATTGCTGACAAAACCGGCGACAATATTCAATCGATCATTTAGCTTTTTAGTATCTGTAAGTGGACGGGTAAGCCATTGCTTCAGCAGGCGACCACCGCCATTGGTCACTGTTTCATCTAACAGATCAATCAGTGTACCGTGTGTACCTTGAGTAGCAAGGGATTTAAATACTTCCAGGTTGCGGAGGGTAAAACTATCCAGTTCCATTATGCCCTCATCTGCAACAGGACTGATGCTTGTCACATGCGTCAATGATCCGCTCAACGAATTTTTCACATGGTAAAATATGGCGCCTGCGGCAGTGATACCCAATTCCAGATCAGCGCAGCCGAAACCTTTCAAGGTGCGCACCTTAAAATGTTCTATCAGTATGCGCTGTCCTTGATTAAAGGATAATACCCAGTCCTCTACCGTGGAAACAAAGGGTCTCAATTCCCGGTACCAAACGCTTGTGGAATAAACTACATTACTGCCCAGCAACACTTCTCGAGGGGTATATTTCCGCAGCGCTTCCGTCAGATTACTTGCCAGACATTCACCAATAAATAATTCGCCAGTGGACTGATCCAGTACGGCATACCCAGCATCATCACCGTGGAAGTGAATACAGGCTAGGAATTGATTGGTCTTCTCATTTAAAGCGGCATCGCTGGTAATGGTACCTGGAGTGACGACTTCGATCACTTCTCTTTTTACAATTCCTTTGGTCAGTTTTGGGTCCTCCACCTGTTCACAAATGGCTACGCGGTGACCGGCGTTCACCAGTTTGTGTAGATAATTGTCCAGGGCATGATAGGGAAATCCCGCCAGGGGCACATTGCCGGCAGCGCCGTTGGAACGTTTGGTGAGCACAATGCCCAGAACTTTCGCCGTTGTGACGGCATCATCGCTGAATGTTTCGTAGAAATCGCCCATGCGGAATAGGACGATAGCGTCGCTGTATTGGCGTTTCACGTCCTCGTACTGGCGCATAAGAGGTGTGCCTTGGGGTGCAACAGTCTTTTTGGTCACAAATTATCCCCTTTAGACCGTTGATTGCCGCTGCGGTCAGTCCAACCCTGCTTGTCACAATATTCCAGCATAGGAATGGCAAATTTCCGTGTCAATGCGGTTATATTTTTAAAATCTGTTACTCCCATTTCATTATTTTGGTTGAAGTGATTAATAAGAGCTTGACGGAGTTTAGCTATGTTTTCATTGTGCATCCAGGTACCGTTTTCAATTTCCGATACTTTTTTATCTCCTTTCAGGACGTGCAAAACTTCCAGCACACGTTTATCATTCTCGTTGAATTTTTGAGATAATTCCGCTGTGGTTACCGGCGTCAGACCAACTTCAGTTAAGTTGTTTTCCATCTTTCTTGATAGCTCGGCTGTGCTTCCTACCAGTTCCACTTTGTGGCTTGTCAATGCTAACCCCGATTCTACAAATTTTACAATCCCTTCCTTTTTCATCATCGCTACCACTTCTTCGAGCCATATAGTACTCAATCTTGATTCCTGCTGTAGTATATCTACACCCATGGATCTGCGTAAGGGCTTCCGCTGATGAAATGTATTTAATGTACTAACAATTATTTTTTTGCTCTCATCCAACATCTTATGGGTAAATACAATACCTTTTTCTGTCGTTAGCAGGTCCAGTTTTGTTATCCATTTATGTACCTTTTCATCCGTGCATTGATTTAATAGCGCCCACGCACTGATAGTATGAGGCTGCGTACTCAATGAATCCACCAATTGCCTAAAGCGTTGTACTGGATCTACCTCCAACGCAGAAACCCAGCTACTGACCTTTACACCTTTGGGAATAAAGGTGGTCAAAACCGTCCCACCACCAATGGTAGTCATGGGGGAATAAGTACGCAATACAAAACGGTCACCGCTAGCCGCAACGGTAGACTTTTCCAGATCTAGATTGACATTTGCCTTGCTTCCGGCAGGCAACTTTTTCTTCCCTGACAAATGCACCCTGGCCAGCACTTCTGCCGTGCCCAAATGGACCCGCACTCGCTGGTGATGTTTTAATTCCTTTTTCATTTCAGACGCAAGCTGGATATGCGCAGTGAATTTTTTAATGGATTTTAGCTTTCCAGGCAGTGCTAATTCTGATCCGCGAAAGACCTTTTCTTTATCTACCCCAGAAAGATTTACAGCAGCGCGATCTCCCTGCTGTACTGATTGCACATCCAATCCGTGGGATTGAATCCCGCGGACCTTGGCTTTGATATTCCCCGGTAATACGTCCACTGTGGATCCCTTTTTCAAATCACCGGAAATGACTGTCCCAGTTGTCACTGTACCAAAACCGGCCATGGAAAATACCCGGTCCACCTGCAAACGGAAAAAGCCCCTGTCGGTTGATTGCTGAATAGTAACTGCTTTTTGTTCCAATAGATTTTTTAATTCAGCAATGCCAACGCCCGTGTTTACTGACGTCCTTATTACATCTACATTTTTGAAAATTCCATCAGTTAATTCACGAATATCCAGTTCTACGAGATCCAACCATTCTTCGTCTTCCGCCAAGTCGGTCTTGGTGATGGCCACCACACACTGGGGAATGTTCAGCAGTTTCAAGATCTGCAGGTGCTCCCGGGTTTGGGACATGATGCCGTCATCAGCCGCCACAACTAACATTGCCATGTGAATGGTGGACACCCCTGCTACCATGTTGCGGATGAATTTCTCGTGGCCAGGGACGTCGATAATAGTCACATTGTCGTTCAAGAAAGCAAATCCAAGATCAATGGTCATACCCCGAGCCTGTTCCTCTGCCAGTCGGTCTGTATCTGTACCCGTTAGAGCCTTTACCAAAGCCGTTTTCCCATGGTCAATATGCCCCGCAGTTCCAATCACCACATGGGCCATACTATACCTCTTTTATTGCTTCAATCAGCTGCGGTGATTGATTAAGCAGCACGGCTTTCAAATCAATATAAAACGTACTGCCTTTGGTATAGCCAACTACAGGAATCGTACCCTCGCGAAAAGCCTTGGCCAGGGCCGCAACAGTTATCTGTCGCGGTGTAAATTGCAGGGCCGCGCTGGGAATGGATTTCACCGGCAAAGAACCACTACCAGCCTCCACTAGAGATGCTACTAGGGCAATACCCAGTTGCTTGACCTTAATCTGGGGAAGGTTGCTTAGAATTTTTTTGCCACGATTCAGAAGAATTTTTTGAGACGTAGTAAGCAGTTTCAACGAAAGATTATCAGCACTAAAACTTTCATTTGATCGATAGGTGCGCAGTGTCTCTTCCATAAGAGCAATCGTCCATTTGTCACAACGATAGGTACGGTATAATGGATTTTTTTGAATAACTTTCAGATAGCGCTGACTACCAATAATAAATCCAGACTGGGGACCACCCAGTAGTTTATCCCCGGAGAAGGTGATAACATCTGCACCAGTTTTAACCACATCTGAAACTTGTTTTTCGGCAGGTAGATTCTGTTTGTTCATATTTAGTAAGGCCCCGGACCCAAGATCTACCACAAGTGGAATACGCTTTTTCTTGGCCAGCAATGCCAGATCGGAAAGAGGGACCTCTTTCGTAAACCCCTGAACCACGTAATTACTGGTGTGTGCCCAAAGGATGGCACCGGTTTTTTTGGTGATGGCTTTTTCGTAATCTTTTAAATGTGTTCGATTTGTGGTGCCTATTTCCACCAAAGTGCAGTAGCTTTTACGAATAACGTCCGGAATGCGAAATGAACCGCCGATCTCCACCTCTTGACCACGAGAAACAATTACATCTCTACCTTCGGCTAATGAATTCAAGGCCAGCAGCACAGCAGCGGCATTGTTATTCACAATCAAACTGCTTTCAGATCCGCAGATCGCATTTAGCATTTTAGCGATGTGATTCTGCCGGTCACCACGCTTTCCCGTTGAAAGATCAAATTCTAAATTGATATAACCTTCTAGTTTTTTGGCTACGGTTGATATTACTTTTTTTGAAATAGGCGCGCGGCCGAAACCCGTGTGTAGCACAACGCCAGTGCCGTTGATGATATTTTTTATGGAAGACTGGTTCAAGGAATCGAGCTCATCTAAAATTGCAGCAGTGACCGCGCTCCGTTTGATATCAAGTTTACCAGCTTTCGCCGTTCTTCGGTAGCCCCTTAATTCTGATTTAATTACCTCTCTTATATATCTATCATGAAGTGCAATAGATTTATTTACATCAAGTAGTACTTCAGATACAGAAGGCAGTTGCCGTAATTGCTTTTTACTCATTTTAACACAGGAAGTTGATGAACTTTAGGTAGATAAAGCAACCATCATGATTTCTTGATAATCATATAACTTGTAAACAGTCCGGGAATCAATAAAAAACCCATAGCGGTAAAGACATAGGCAATGCCCATATTTTCAGCAATAAAGCCACCCACCCCGGCAGCAAGAGAGCCAATGCCAAAGCTCAAGAAGAAATTGATACCATACCCCAAACCCCTGTTATCACTATGGGTAAATTCGGCAATGAGCGTATTGCTGATGGGTTGGTTGCTAAAATAAGCCATTCCCAGTCCTAGACTGCATAGTACCAGGAAAATATCTGTTGTGTAACCCATAAGCAATAAAAAGGGGATATTAATTGCTATAATTAGCGGTAATAATTTCGTTCGTTTATACCGAGTTCCAAGCCGACCACCAATAATCTGGCCGATGATTCCCGCTAAAAATACCAAGGAGGGAAAAATACCTGCTTTCATGGTACCGGAAATAAACGGCAGGAAATTACTTGTATTTTCAGCGAAATGAGTAGGCATGAAAGTCGTAAAACCGTAATAGGCAAACCCCATGAGCATATTGGTCATATAGAAAAAAATCAGCGCCGGGCGGTTTGTCTTTTCAACACGATTTTCTTGCTGCTCCATTTTTCCGTTTCCACTGTGGTCTCTTTTTGGAATAACTACTATCGTTGCTAGAGCAAGGATAACATTGAAAACCCCTAAAACTGCATACGACGCCCGCCAAGAAATTAGTAGCGCCAGCGTAGTAGCCATGATGGGCCCTAGAGCTGAACCTGTGGTACCAAATATACCGTGGACAGCCATACCTTTAGTAATCGCTTGCACTCGTTGCGAAATAAGTGTGAGCCCGGCGGGATGGTAGATACTGCAGGAAAAGCCTAGTAATCCCAATCCAAAGATCAGTAGAATCAATGAATTAGATAGGGCAACAATTATAGCAGCTAGGCCAGAACCAAATAAGTAAAGTAACAGTAATGTTTTTCCACCCAATCTACTTTCTGCCAAGCCCGAAGGTATCGCTCCGATACCAAACATAAAGGCGCTTATGGTAGCAACCAAACCCAATGTATCCAACCCAGTGGAAAATTCTTGACGAAGGATAGGAATAAGACTGGGTAGTGCCAGCATCAGAGCATGAACGGATAAATGACTCCCGCCAGTGATACCCAATACTGTTTTTTCAAAACGGTTCATATTAATTCAGTCTTTCTGACTACCTTTGCATTTCATCACTGGATTAGGAATAATGCTTGGGCATTTAATTTTTTGTAAAGCACTATTAGATAACTTACTAGTAAAAAAAACCCCCATCAACAACTGCCAATGAGGGCGAAAATAGCTTATATAGCGTGAAATTAGCGTTTTTCCGTAATACGTGTAGCTTTACCAGTTAATCCGCGCAAATAATGCAGTTTTGCGCGCCGTACTTTACCTTTGCGATCGACTTTGATAGAGGTGATCATTGGCGAATGAACAGGAAAGATCCGTTCTACGCCAACACCACCAGAAATCTTACGTACAGTAAAGGTTTCCTCTATGCCACCTCCACTACGAGCCAAAACCACTCCTTTAAAAACCTGTGATCTCTCTTTTCCGCCTTCAATAACGCGAACGCCGACTGACACCGTATCACCTGGTGAAAATTCTGGTAAATCATCCCGCAATTGATCGGCTACAGCTTGTTGTAACTTATTCATGATTAATTCTCCGAAGATTCTAGTTTCTTGGCGCGTGCTTGCCCTAAATCTGGTCGTTTCACTTCCGTGCGACGACTCCTTTCATCCTGCCTCCAAGCAGCAATTTTTTCGTGATTTCCGCTCATCAGTACTTCCGGTACAGACAGACCATCGATTTCTTTAGGTTTGGTATAATAGGGTGCATCCAGTAATGATTCCGTAAAAAAAGAATCTGTTTTTGCTGAATCAAAATTATTCAATACACCAGGTAATAAGCGGACAATACTATCGATCATAATCATAGTTGGGATCTCCCCGCTCGTCACGACATAATCGCCGATGGAATATTCGTGGGTCACGTATTTATCGATTACACGATGGTCAATATCTTTGTAGTGACCACAAATGAAAATGAGATTTTCCACAGAACTATTTTCTTGGGCCGCATCCTGAGACCACTGTTTTCCTTGCGGCGATGGATATATGACTCTGAGATTTGCAGCTGCACCAATTTTATCAATAGTGTGGTCCAGTGCTGCAAAAAGCGGCTCGGCCATCAGTACCATGCCGCCGCCGCCGCCATAGGGTGTATCGTCAATTTGTCGATAATTCCCGTGTCCAAAATTCCGTAGGTCAACTACATCAAAATCAATAATCCCCTCCGTATGTGCTTTACGCAGCATGGATTGCTGTATAATAGCATCGACCATATCCGGGATAGGTGTAATTATGGCAACTTTGTTCAATCCAATAACCCTTCCATAGGCGTGATCATTACAGCCCGTTGGGGATGCCTAATCTCTTTGACTATTTCCGGTATAATTGGAATAAGGAATTCCTGATCACCACTATAAATGACATAGGCGTCGTTCGCAGGCAACCAGAGTATTTCACCTAATTCACCGATTAATCGACCGCTATCTGTAACCACATCATACCCGATCAGATCACCAGACACAAAATGTATTGCATCCGAATCATCTACAACAGCGAAGACAGTCTGTCCAATCATAGTTTCCGCACTATCCCGATCCTGCATACCTGTAAAAATGAAACGACGTTTTTTTCCAGCACCGGTCACATCACTGAGTTGAACTTTGCTGGATA
>Ga0257109_1000635_pt1 | contig 11695 bp, 8 predicted proteins | sample LP_taG_8_FD_191566 | JGI IMG/M metagenome (GOLD analysis project Ga0257109, IMG submission 191566) | Marine microbial communities from Northeast Subartic Pacific Ocean, Canada - LP_J_2011_P26_2000m | ecosystem: Environmental > Aquatic > Marine > Oceanic | place: Canada: Northeast Subartic Pacific... | reverse complement strand
GGCGCACATCCTGAGTCTCATCAATATGAGATAAGAGGCCGTTTTTGCTCAGTACACAGACACCTCGGGAGACACCTCCACTCCCGGAGAGCGTATCTGCGAGTGTGTATCCGACTAGTACTCCACCTGAGGCTCGTTGGTCGGAAGACAGATGAGAGTGGAGTGTCGCGAAGGCGCCTGGTCCATAAAGGTCGTCAGCGTTGCAAACTGCAAAGGGTCCGTCGGTAAAGTCAGCCGCACACAGCACGGCGTGACCCGTCCCCCAAGGTCGGACTCTGTCAGGAGGGGCGTGAAATCCTTCTGGAAGCTGGTCTAAGCTCTGTTGTACATAGTCTATCGGCAAAGCCCCCTCAACAATTGCGGATAGGTGAGCCCTGATATCGTCCTCAATCTCAGAGCGCGTAACCATAATGATGCGGCTGAATCCGGCTCGGGCAGCGTCATAGATGTTGTAGTCCATGATAGCCTCACCATCAGGCCCCAGTGGGTCTAGCTGCTTCAGTCCTCCGTAGCGGGTTGAGAGGCCTGCAGCGAGCACCACAAGCGGTAAGCTCATGAGCCGAGTTGCGCTTTGAAAAAGTCGACTGTCAATGGCCATGCCTGCTCAGTAGCGCTCCTGTTCGCTCCTTCTTGTCCAGATTGAGCACGAAGGAATCCGTGTCCTGCACCTTCGAAAATATGAGCTTTGAAGTTTCGCCCTCCGCTCGACATCGCTTGTTCCGCTCGTGGTATAGTAGAGTTCACACGATTGTCATTGCCTCCATAAAGGCCAAGCACTGGTGCTTGGATTTGGTCAAAGCCTCCCTCGGGCGAAGTGCCGTAGTACACGACAGCAGCATCCAAGTCAGCGTAGTCCACTGCAAAGCCGAAGCTTGTGCTTCCACCCCAGCAGTATCCCACTGCGCCCACTTGATCACCAGCAGAGGGGAGGGCGGTAGCGTAGGCTGCCATTGCTCGGAGTCGTCGGTTGACGTCAAGTGGATCAAGTGTGAGAATTGCTGCTACCGAAGCCTGTCTGTCCATTGACTCTGATCCTCCACCGTTCGGCCCTGATCCAGATAGTAGATCCGGTGCAACAGCTATGAAGCCTTCAGCTGCAAGTTGGTCAGCAACCGACCTGATCCAATCTGTCAGGCCATAGATTTCGTGGATTACAATGACCACTGGAGCTTGGTCGCCGCGCTCAGGATAGGTGATCCAAACCCTCACCATGTCCCCTCCTCCCGCATCATAAGTAACCCACTCACCATGCCTTGGGGATGAGTTTAGCCTTGCAAGTGCGCCATCTTCGTCTGGTGGAAGGGACTGCGCTGCAACTGTCCCGCAGAGACTTATGGCGATTGCCACACCTGTAATTATCGTGAGTTGCCTGAGGCTCAAAATCATGATGGACTCCTTCGTGGGTTAGGTCCTCGTATGATGACCCGCTAATCTCGTGATTCGGTGCCGTACTGCCTTAACAACCCAGCGACTGCAGGTTAATCAGTGTACAAAGATGAAGATGAGCAGGTGCATACGCGAGCACCCAAGACTGTTCCATAGCTGTGAGACTCTTGGGTACTTGTGAACTCTTCGGGCATCCAGTCGAATATGAAACTTCGCTATCTAACGTATTAGCACCCATGTCTCAGAGTGAAAGAAACCCCCACCCCAATTGTTTGGGGTGGGGGTTAAGAAACGGCCACAGGTGACTCGAGGGCCACCTGTAATAATCAGGCAGATTCAATGTCGTAACAGATGCGCCAGTCACTCATGTTTTCGGGATCGCCTATACCCTCATCCGTTGGCTGATGACGGCCGAGCCACTCAGAGTGATCTCCCGTGAATGATTTGGAATAGTTCTCCAAGTGATCATTAGCGGTCATTTTATCCAGTTCAACCCCGGATAACTCAACCGTAAGTGAATCTCCTGCGTGACCCTCAAAAAGTATCTTGTCGATCTTATCGACCTTATTCCTTTTCGGATGATCAGAAATTGACCAATAGCCCTGCTCAGGGAATTCTAGTTCGTAACTTACCCCCTGAGTCGTAACTTTAGACTGAAAGCGGAACTCCCCCTCATCATCCCATGCCGCCTCTTTGTTGTCCTTAATTTGAATCCAGCGCAGGACGACTCGAATCCTCTCCGACATTCTTACTCCTGTTTTCGTTCTAACCCTTTTGTAGAGGCGACAAATAGAGCCGTTGTGCGCCTCGGGTCAAGTGCAGATTCCCTAGGCCTGCTCGCCAAGGACATCTTTCTGGAAAGGCTATGCGGTGTCGGGCTTGTAACCGGTTTCCTATGTCCTGACCTAAAACCAGATTACGGGCTCCATCCCAAACAGAATTTGGAGAAACCATGAGCCGTTGGAACTTCCATATCTTGAAGGTACTGCTGATCGCCCTGTTAGTAGCTCAGCCCGGAGCAGGACAGGAGGCTCGCGCACGCTGGGAGAGGATGTGTCAGATCCGAGCTGAGAAGTTTGATCTCGTGCTCCCCAAGGCGATGCACGATAACCAGCTCGATATGTGGATCATCGTAATGAGAGAAGGATTGCTTGACCCAATGTGGGATGCACTCGGCAGGGGGTATGTGGGTGATTGGGCTTATTACGTGTTTACAGCTCAAGGAGCACGAGTTGAACGTTCAGCCCTTGGGGTTGGGGGTTACATGTTAGAACAGTGCGGAGTCTACGACTATTTCGGCAGTGCAGGGGAGCTAACCGATTTTGTTGCTGAGCGAAATCCTGACCGTATTGGTGTGAACATCGCTGAATCAATCGGGGGCGCAGATGGGCTTTCTCACACATCTTATCTCCACTTGAAAGAGAGACTGGGCCCCTACGGTGACCGTCTTGTTTCTGCAGAGCGTTTCGTCTCGGACTTTCGAGCTACTAGGGTAGCTAGCGAGATCGCGGCTTTTGCTGAAGCAGGTGAGTTCTCGCGAGAGATTGCCGAGCGCGCCCTATCGAACCAGGTCATAACGCCTAGTGTGACTACGCTTGAGGATGTTGCGTGGTGGATTTTGGACCAACTCCTAGAAAGAGGTCTAGAGTCTTCATTTGATATGCCCTCCGTGTACATCACAGGTCCAGAAGGGATAGTAGCAACATCATCTGACCGAATTATCCAGAGAGGCGACCTTCTCATGATCGATTGGGGTGTGGGGTTCCTCGATTTCTACACAGATATGAAGCGCATTGCCTATGTATTGCATGAAGGCGAGACAAAGGCGCCAGTGGGAATCCAAAATGCATTTGATCAAGCACTCAAAGTGCGTGATGTGATGAAATCAACGATCAAACCCGCTAACACTGCTCAACAGGCGCTGGACGTAACGTGGGAGGCGATCGAAGCTGCCGGCTTTAATCGGATTGAATTCAATCAGCCGTCTACTGACCCGGCGATAACGGATGTTGTGCTTGGACCTCACTCAGTAGGTAACTGGGGACACGGTTTTGGTCCGTCACTCGCGTTCTTCAATCCCACCAGATTGACCTATGAGTTGAGGCCGGGAACCTTGATTTCCGTAGAACTATTTGCGTACACATCTAATCCGGAGTGGGGTGGGGCAAAGGTGCGCATTCCACTTGAGGATGACGCAGTGGTGACCGAACGGGGAATCGAGTGGTTGTATCCTGTTAACAATCGCATCCTTCTTATCAAGTGATGTATGAACTCTGAGCTCATGAACTTCGAACAATTCGAAGCGTTTACCTTTGATTGTTATGGAACACTCATCGATTGGGAATCAGGTATTCTTGCTGGCGTCCGTATTATTCTTGGAGCCCACGATATGGATGACCAGGATGACAATCGGATTCTCGAGCGATTCGGACTCCTAGAAGCAGCTGCAGAGGCTGGAGCTTTCCGTCCGTACCGAGCTATTTTGGAAGAGGTAGCATCCGGATTTGGGGAGGTGTACGGATTCGCTACCGGTACGGAAGAGGCAAGGAGATTTGCGGAATCAGTTTCGTTCTGGCCCCCGTTCCCTGACAGCATAACAGGTCTTCAGTTGCTATCATCAAGATACCGCTTGGCTATCGTATCAAATGTTGACGACGACCTCTTCCCTAACTCAGCCCAACAGCTTGGAGTAATCTTCGAACAGGTGGTCACGGCAGAGCAAGTCCAAAGCTACAAACCTCACCCTGCTCATTTCTACGAAGTCCTAAGGCGTCTTGAACTCCCCCCGGAGCGAGTCCTGCATGTTGCTCAGAGCCTCTATCACGATGTCGCTCCGGCGGCAGAACTCGGACTCAAGTCCGTTTGGGTGAATAGACGGGCCGGAAAAGATGGTGGAGGTGCTACAAAGCTGTCCAGCGCGATTCCCAATCTTGAGGTCCCAAATTTGATGGCTTTAGTGGACTTAGTCGGTATCAAACCAGACCTACGAACACCAGAGTAGCCATGAGCATTATGACTTGGGCTGTGAAGCACCTGTAGTCCAGCTTCTGGCAGGTCTCGAGGGGCCAGTCTATCCTTCTGGGCCCCACAAGCGGGGATACGCAGTGGTTCACCCTACTTTCTTACGGAGGCCTGTCGTGAGAGCAATTCTCTCCTTCCTTGGGTTCACCCTCTTGCTGACCGGCGGAGTCGAAGCCCAACAGGCGACCCGGACCGAGCCCGTGACTGGTATCCGAGACAACGGCACCGGCTTCCATGCGCTAGTGGGCGCACGGGTTGTGACGGCACCGGGGCAGGTCCTGGATGGTGCCACGATAGTAATCCGGAACGGACTCATCCAACGGGTCGGTCGCAATATGCAACCTCCGGCCGGTGCGCGTGTCTGGGACCTGGCCGGTCTCACGATTTATCCGGGGTTCATCGATGCCCATGCGGACCTGGGGATGGACGCAGTACCCGAAGGTGGTGACGTCGGACCGACCCATTGGAACCCACAGGTTCGAGCTTGGTTTAGCACCACGATGAACCTCCAGGATGACGCCGACCGTCGAGCGGCGCTCCGCTCGCAGGGGTTTGGAACGGCGCTGGTCGTGCCCAAGCAGGGTATCTTTCGAGGTACAGCTTCTGTTGTGAACCTAGGTGACACCGGAGTCCGAGACCGTGTGCTCCGCCCCGACCTGGCCCAGGCTATGGGCTTCCAGCGCTCTTTCCAGTTGGGTGGGGCCTACCCCAACTCACCCATGGGGACCATCGCACTTATGAAGCAGACGTTTATGGATGCCGACTGGTACGTGAGGGCGTGGGGTGCGTACGAGGCCAGTGGTCGTGCATTCCTGCCACCCGAGACCAGCGCAGCTTTGGCAGCCCTCGAGGATGCGGTACGGGGAGATCAGCCGATCGTCTTCGAGACCGACAGTGAGGAGGAATACCTACGGGCTCATAAGCTTGCTGCGGAGTACGGCTTGGACGCCTGGTACCGGGGGAGCGGTCAGGAACACCGCATTCTCGATGTGCTCCGGGGACGCACCGATCCGCTCATCATACCCCTGAGTTTCCCTGATGCGCCCAATGTTAATGACCCGGAGTCAGCGTTGAACGCCAGTTTGGCCGACCTGCGCGATTGGTATCTAGCACCCACGAGCCCCGCACAACTGGCCGGGGCGGGCGTCCGCTTCGCCATCACCTCCGATGGGCTTTCGTCGCTGAACGAGTTCCTACCCAACCTGCGGATCGCGGTGGCACGGGGGCTCTCCACTGCTGACGCCCTGGCGGCGCTCACCACCACCCCGGCAGAATGGCTGGGACTCGAGAACACCCACGGCACTATTCAGGAGGGCAAGGTCGCCAACCTCGTCGTGAGCGAAGGCGACCTCTTCACCGAAGAGGCCACCGTCAGAGACGTCTGGGTGCATGGGCAAGTCTACGGGGTCACTCGCTCGCCCCAGATCGATCCGCGAGGCACGTGGCGCATCGCATCTGACGACGAGTGGGGCTTCGAAGCAGCGCTCCGTCTTGAGGGCCCATTGAACCGCCTGCGCGGGTCCATTGATATTACGGGCCCCGATGGTGCCAGCATCAACCTCGCTTCGGCAGAGGTCGTGGCCGAGACCGGCCGCATCGAGGTGCGCTTTGACGGGGAGGACCTGGGATATGAGGGAGTTGCCCTCCTAGCAGGTTCGGTACGGGGGGAGGAGTTCTACGGCTGGACCTCCCTCCCCAACGGGGCAAACCCGTCTTTCCGCGGGTCCCGCACAGAGGCGTACGAGGGAGCCGCACGCGGCACGGTGGCGATGAATGTCCCCGAGATCGACCTGCCGTTTATCCGACCCATGATGGAGTTCGGGCGGAGCTCCATCCCCGAGCAGCCTGCTGCCGTGGTGGTGCGTAATGCCACCGTGTGGAGCCAGGGTCCGCTGGGACAGATGGAGAACGCTGATCTCTTGGTCCAGGCGGGGAAGGTGGTGGCGGTAGGTCCTGATCTCGATGCGCCCCGGGGAGCGATGGAGATCGACGCCACTGACAAGCACGTGACGCCTGGGCTCATCGACCCCCACATCCATGCCGGGGTCAGTGCGGTCAACGAAAGCGGTTTCGCCATTGTTCCCGAGGTGCGGATGGGCGACGTGGTGACGCACAACAACATCTGGATGTACCGTCAACTCGCCGGCGGGCTCACGACCGCTCATATCAAACATGGCTCGGCGAACCCGATCGGAGGAGAAAACGTCTTCGTGAAGCTCCGTTGGGGCTCCCTGCCCGAGGACCTCAAGCTGGAGGGCGCCCCCCGGACTGTGAAGTTCGCGTTGGGGGAGAACCCTAAGCGGCGTCAGGGGCGTTATCCGGATACCCGAATGGGAACGCAGGAGATTATTCGTGACCACTTCCTCGCCGCCCGTGACTACGAGCGGGAGTGGCAGCGCTGGGAGGCCAGCGGTGAGGGGATCCCTCCCCGCCGCGACCTGCGCATGGAGTCAATCCTAGATATCCTGAACCAGGAGCTACTCATCTCGTCGCACGGTTACCGTGCTGACGAATTCCTGGCTCTGGTCCGTCTGGCCGAGGAGTTTGGCTTTCGGGTTCAAACCTTACAGCACGGGGTCGAGGCCTACAAGATCGCCCCTGAACTGGCTGCCTCTGGTGTGGCCGCAGTCGTATGGAGTGACTGGGGCGGATTCAAGATGGAAGCATACGACGCTTCCGTGTACAATGCTCGTATCCTGATTGAGGCGGGTGTGGTGACCGCGCTCCACTCTGACAATAATGAGATTTCCAGCCGTATGAACTGGGAGGCGGGCAAGCTGCTGCGCACCGGTCTCACCCATGAGCAGGCGCTTTCGACGGTGACCAACCAGGCCGCAAAGGCGGTCGCCATCGACGCCCGTGTGGGCTCACTCGAGGCGGGCAAGGACGCTGATTTCGTTATCTGGAGTGGCAACCCCCTATCTCAGTTCACCCGGGCTGAGCAGACCTGGGTAGACGGCCGACGTTACTTCTCTCTCGAAGAGGATGCTGCCATGCGGGAGCAGATTGATCGTGAGCGGACTCAGCTCATACAGGCCATCCTTTCTATCTCGGAGAACGAGGACATGCGCGACCTGCGCGGGAGTAACTGACTATGACTATGACCATGAAGAAGCGAGGAGTCATGATAGGCTATCTGTCCAGGACTGGTGGTGTGACCGCAGTGACCTTTGCGGTAGCAATGGTAGCTGTGGTCACCTTTCTCTTGTCACCAACCGTGGCGAAGGCGCAGGTACGGATGACAGTCCCGCCTCAGTCCGAAGCGGTGGCATTAAGAGGGGCCACCATCCACACCGTCACAAACGGGGTGATTGAAAACGGTACCATTTTGTTTGAGAACGGGGTGATCAGGGCGATCGGCACTGACGTAGAGATTCCCACGGGGACTCGCGTGGTGGACGTTTCCGGCAAGCACATATACCCCGGCCTCATTGATGCCTACAGTACAGTGGGGATCAGTGAGATTGGCTCTGTGGACGTCTCGAGTGACGTCAACGAGCTAGGCGACTTCAACCCCAACGTGCGAGCTGAAGTAGCGGTCAACGCGGAGAGTCGCCATATCGGGACTACCCGCTCCGCCGGCGTGCTCGTGACCCTCACGACACCGGGCGGTGGACTCATCTCCGGCATGTCGTCGGCAATGAGCCTCGAGGGTTGGGATTGGGAAGAGATGTCTATTGAGTCGGCGGCGGCATTGAACGTGAACTGGCCCAACCCCAATTCCGGAGGTGGTCGGGGTGGTCGGGGTGGTCGGGGCCGAGGGTTCGGGCCCGGCCCGCAGGAGTCCCCCCCCACCTACCCTGAGCGAGTCCAGCAGCTCAAGGACTTCTTTGCAGAAGCACGGGCATATCGCGATGCCACTGCCGCGGGTGAAGAAGTGCGGACCGATTCCCGTTATGCAGCGATGATTCCGGCACTCAATGGGGAGATCCCAGTAGTAGTGTCAGCGGACGGTGCCGCTCAGATCAACGATGCAATCACTTGGGCCCAGGAAGAGGGAGTGAGGCTCGTAATCCGTGGAGGGGGCGATGCTATTCACGTGGCCGACCGGTTGGTTGCCAATGATATCCCGGTGATCCTCACCTCGACCATGGCGGCGCCAAGCCGGGATTACGAGGGGTACGACGGAGCCTACACCATGCCGGCTCGCCTTCACGAAGTGGGAGTACGGTTCGCCATTTCAGGTGGCTCGGGAGCCCTCTACACGAACCGCCTGCCCTGGGAAGCAGGGGTTGCCGTCGCCTTTGGGCTTCCTGAAGAAGAAGCCCTGAAAGCAGTGACGATCAACGCTGCGGAGTTCATGGGGATCAGCGACAAGGTGGGTTCACTGGAGCCAGGAAAGCAGGCGACACTCCTTATCACCACCGGAACCCCACTGGACATGACCAGTGATATCGTGCAGTCCTACATCCAGGGTCGAGAGATCGACATGAATGACATCCAAAAGCATTTTTTCGACAAGTACATGGAGAAGGTAAGGCAAAACAGGCGGGTGGTGAGCTAGGGGGCTGAGGCGGCCCCCCCCCTCTCTTATTGTGCTGCTTGAGTCCTGACGGGCTCCCAGCCCTCAGGGGTTGGGGGCCCGTTTGTATTCAAGCATATAATTTAGCGGTAGTGAGATACTATTCTTGAGATTTCAGGCCAGATTTGCCTACAACCAGCTACGCAGAACTGAACTAGAGGTAGGGGTTTTCACCCGATGAGTGGTCGGTAATGTCATGGACGCCTGTGAGCTCTGGGATAGCTTCTCGCAGCATGCGGTCCACCCCTTGTCGGAGAGTCGCAGCGGAAAGCGCACAACCCTGACAACCACCACTCATCTCGACGAAGATGTCTGTTTCCTCGACGTTCACCAGAGAGATCATTCCCCCATGCGCTGCGATTGCTGGGTTCACCTGAACTTCAAGGACCTCACGAACCCGGTCCGCAATCTGACCCTGTGGTGGATCTTGAGATTTCTTGGATTCATCCGACCTCAGAGTGCGCACTTCAAACCCGCTCTCGTTAATCCTCTCCACGTAGTCTACTGTCGCACCCTCAAGTTGGCTTACTAGATATTCCTTGACCAAAATTGAGAATCCACCCATGTCTTCCTCTTGATCGTCCGACTCACGCTCATCAGCTCCGACAAGAGTGAGGTCGAAATGGGGTTTCAAGCCGCTGTCGGCCTGTCTCATGGTGATCCGCAAGGCCTCTAGTTCGCCCTCACTCTCCTCAAGCAGTGAGAGAACAACCTCTCGAGCGCGATCTGTAAAAGTGATCATAGGTTGATCTTAACTGTTGTGATTGATACTCGGTAGCTCATACCCCGAGCTGTTCTCCCGGTTCGCTACAGATATGACGTTGATCAGGCTAAGCGCCTCCGGTACCTTTTCCAGCCTATCTGCTCCTGTCGGAAGGCCTTGAAAATAAAGGGGTTTATGGTGACTGCGGACCTGATGGAGAAGCTTGTATCGCTCGCCAAGCGGCGAGGGTATGTCTTCCAATCATCGGAGATCTACGGGGGGACCGGCTCTGTATGGGACTATGGGTCTCTAGGAGTTGAACTCAAGCGCAACGTCAAGGAGCTGTGGTGGTCCTCGATGGTACATCAGCGTGAAGACGTCGAGGGTGTGGATGCGTCGATCCTAATGCATCCTCGTGTCTGGGAGGCTTCCGGTCACGTAGAAAGCTTCACCGACCCGCTAGTCGAATGCACTAACTGTCATCGTCGCTTTCGGGTGGACTTGCCTAAGGTAAGGGATGGGCAGTGTCCAGTATGTGGCACAAAAGAGGCTTTTACTGAACCCCGGCTCTTCAACCTGATGTTTAAGACATTCATGGGACCGGTTGAAGATTCGTCCGCCACTGTGTATTTGCGACCTGAGACGGCTCAGGGGATTTTCGTGAATTTCCTGAACATTCAGGGTACGACGAGGCAGAAAGTACCCTTCGGTATCGCGCAGATCGGGAAGGCATTTCGGAATGAGATTACGCCCGGAAACTTCATTTTTCGCACACGCGAGTTTGAACAGGCTGAAATGCAGTTTTTTGTGAAGCCTGGAGATGACGAGCACGTTTTTGAGGAATGGAAAGACTTGCGTATGCAATGGCACCTCGGGCTCGGAATTAGTCCAGAGAAGTTGCGGTTTCATGAGCATGGGGCAGATGAGCTGGCACATTATTGTAAGAAAGCGTTTGATATCGAGTACGAATTCCCCTTTGGGTGGAAGGAATTCGAAGGCATCCATAACCGCACTGATTACGACCTCGCTCGCCACCAGGAGTACTCTGGAAAACGTCTTGAATACATCGACCCGGCTTCCAATGAACGCTATATCCCCTACGTAGTAGAGACATCAATGGGGGTAGATCGCACGCTGCTTGTTCTACTGGCGGATGCGTACCGAGAGGAAGAAGTCGAGGGTGAAAAAAGAGTTTTACTCGCATTAAAGCCAAAGTTAGCACCACTTAAAGCTGCGGTATTTCCGCTCGTGAAGAAGGACGGGATGCCAGAGATCGCGATGAAGCTGATGGGTGATCTACGGTCGTCAGGAATACCATCATTCTATGATCAATCGGGTGCGATCGGTCGACGATATCGTCGACAGGATGAGATTGGAACGCCATGGTGTATCACAGTCGACGGACAAAGCACAGAGGATGGCACGGTGACGGTCCGGGATCGCGACAGCCTCGAGCAGGAACGAGTAGGGGGAGATCAGGTTGTAAACTGGATCACCGATCGGCTTTCTTGAGTCTATAACTCGGACATCGATCCGAGGTTAAGTCCGCAGCTCGGACTAATTCATATAAACCGTGAATAGCTTGAGTTGTATTTCTTGCTTGATCGCGCACTTTAAAGCAAGCGCCGGTTAGACATATGAGGTGATAGTTAAGTACCCAGAGGGTTGTCTCGACCCTATACTCACCTGCGGTCGAATGGCTTAGCCATGCGACCGTGCTTTGTTCTGCCAAGATCCGGAGATGTCCGTGGCGTCTAAATCCGAAGTCTTCACTTCTCGTTGGGGTATGCTACTTGCTATGCTCGGCATGGCTGTTGGCACCGGAAATATTTGGCGTTTTCCTCGAATTGCAGCGAGCAATGGCGGAGGATCTTTCCTTGTAGCCTGGGTGGTTTTTCTTCTCGCTTGGTCGGTGCCACTCCTCATACTTGAGTTTGGCATGGGGAAGGGGACACGCAGTGGTTCGATCGGGGCCTTCGTTAAGACACTCGGACCAAAGTTTGCTTGGATGGGTGCGTGGATTGCCTTTGTAGCTACGGCGATCATGTTCTACTACAGCGTGG
>Ga0257109_1000634_pt1 | contig 11698 bp, 8 predicted proteins | sample LP_taG_8_FD_191566 | JGI IMG/M metagenome (GOLD analysis project Ga0257109, IMG submission 191566) | Marine microbial communities from Northeast Subartic Pacific Ocean, Canada - LP_J_2011_P26_2000m | ecosystem: Environmental > Aquatic > Marine > Oceanic | place: Canada: Northeast Subartic Pacific... | reverse complement strand
CGACATTTTCGAAGGTGGCCACCGCGTACCGTTTCTCGTCCGATGGCCGGGCAAGGTCGCAGCCGGTTCCACCTCCGGCCAAACCATATGCACGGCGGATCTCTTCGCCACAGTCGCCGATGTGCTCGGCAAGAGTGAAACCATCCCGGCGAACGCCGCCGAGGATTCGTTTTCCTTCCTCCCTGCCCTGCTTGGCCAAGCGCAGGCCAAGCGGCGGCCGTTCACCATTCACCACTCGATCAACGGCTCGTTCGCCATCCGCCGCGGCAAATGGAAACTCGCCCTCTGCCCCGGCTCCGGCGGCTGGAGCGCCCCCAAGCCGGCTGCCGCCAAGAAAAACAAGTCCCTGCCACCGGTGCAGTTGTACGACCTGGACGCCGATCCCGCCGAGCAAAACAACCTGCAGGCCAAGCGCCCGAAACTGGTGCAGGATCTCGTCGCCACCCTCGCCAAGGCGATCAAAAACGGCCGCACCACTCCCGGCCCAATCCAACCCAACGAAGGCCACCCCAACACCTTCAGCCAAAAGCTGCTTGCTGCCTTCCCCGCACTCGGCCAATAGTGTGTGGTGTTGTTTGCCGTGATTCACGGCGGCGGCTTTGGCCCGCAGCCGGCTGCCAACAGGAAGTGGATCGATAAAACCATGGCCGGCTCCGGCGAAAAGGCAACTTGGCTCCCCAAAAGCCAAAGAAGAAGAAAACAGCACCCACCGTCCGCATTGCCCGGGCAGACGGAATTGTGATCAAATTCAAAGGAACTCTGCAAACGGCGACCACGCCAAACGGCCCGTGGCAGGATGATAAAATCGCCAAAAGCCCGTTGACCGTGACGCCCAATGGCCACGGAAAGTTTTCCCGCTCACGCTGAAGCCGTAGATTCGGGATCGGCGAATTTGTCAGGAAAGGCTTCCCTATACTCGTCGCCCAGTTCAGCAATCTGTTCTTTGACGGCGAGATTCTCCGCGCGCAACTCGGCCAGCAACTTGGCATTGAATAACAGCTTGGCCTCCTCTCGCAACGACCGCCAAACGACACCAGCGTTGATCCAGTAGTGGAACGCGAAAACACCAATCAACGGCATGGGCACGACTGATGCAGTGGCTATTTTTGCGTCCGTGTATTGGTGCAATGCAAACCAGGCGGCCACGTACCAAACCCCATAAAACGGCAAGCCAACCAAAATGCGGTAGAGCGACGTGGTCGTTTTGCCGATGCCCTCGAACTTCGGCGAAATCAGCCGAACCAGGACGAACGGGATCAGGTGAAGCAGCGTCCCGATCAACGCCGGCAGGGCAAACGCAACGCGGTAAATCTTGAATGCGAAGCGCCAAAACAAAGCCGCGCCGGTATACTGAAACACCGGCGAGTTTACCCGCACCCCCGCTTGGCCAAGCGCCTCCTCATGCGCCGCCACCCTGGCCGTGATCGCTCCGGCTCGCTCCGGGTCTTTCGATTCAAAATAATTGATCGCTTCGGCGATGTTTTTCCGCCGTTGCACGCGCGACACGGCGCGCACCTTGTCGGCGCTGGCGTACACCGGGGCAAGCCACTCGAGGTCGTCCAGGAGCGGCCCCCACCGGGCATCGTCCAGGTGCACGACGACCGCCTTCAACCGTTCGTCGAGTGCGATGGTCAACTGACGCATGGCCTGTTTTTCGTTCCCTTCGTGTTCGGCAAACCAATCGGTCGCATCCACTGTCTCGCCCACCGCCACCCACACGCGACTACGGAACCGCGGTTTCTCCTCGTAATTGATCCCCAGCGGCACCACCCAAACCGGCTTGCCCTCGGCAAGTGCCACCGCCTGCTGCGCGATACGCGCTGCGCCGGTCTTAACCTGCTCGACATGCGTCAAGTCATGGCTTTTGCCCTCGGGGAAAATTCCCATCGGGAGCCCCTTTGCCAAGTTCTCCGCCGCCACGCTGAGCGACTCGACGTTGCGCCGCACCGACGACTTGTCGTCCGACGCACGGTACGCGGGAATCATCCCCACCGAGCGCAACAGCGCCCCCATCACCCTGCCCTCGAACAGGGGCGCCTTGGCCATGAACCGCACCGGGCGCTGGGTCGCAATGCCGATCAACACCGGGTCAATCAGCGAGTTGGGATGGTTCGCGATGTAAAGGGTGGCTCCCTCGGCTGGCAACCGCTCAGCGTGCGTCACGCGAATGGTCGGGTAATAAAAACGGATCACACGCCGAATCGCCTTGCGAAGCAGAGTCCCAAAAAATGTCGATTGATCCGCTGCCATTTGGTTGAAAGGCGAACTTACATTCCGGATCAGGGCATGGAAACTGAAAACTTCTTTCGCATTTTGCTGTGCCGCACCTCGCCAAACAGCACGTGGCCCTCGCCCACCGCCTCGTAACCGTTGCGGCGGTAGAACCCAACCGCCGCCTCGCGCGCATCCAGAACGATCACCGACATGCCCTGCCGCTTGGCCAGTCGCTCGAGTTCGTCCAGCACCGCTTGGCCAAGCCCCCGACCGCGCAACGGCTCCTCCACCGCCATGTAACGCACCTGGCCGATGCCGGTTTCAACGGCATGCAGGCGGCCCACGCAAACCAGCCGCTTGGCCTCGTCGTATCCAGCGACGTGCGTCGCGGCGGCGTCGAGTTCGTCGCGTTCACTGCCGGAGGGTTGCCCCCACGGCTTGCGCAGCACGCGCCAGCGCAACTCGTAGTACGCCACAAACTCCAACTCCGACTCCGGGGAACGAATCTCCACGCCCGGATGGTCGCTTGGGCAAGCGCTTGGGCCAAATCAATTTTCGATGCGCAATCGGAGGACAAATCTTGCTGTGAATCCTGAGCCTATCCCTTAACCTCGCGGCGTGAAAATCACCTCCGTCAGGACACGGCATGCGAACCGTTCCATTTGGGGCCACCTAGCTGAACGGGAAAAAACGCTTCCGCTAGTGACGCCGTTGGATATTTATCCGCAATTTGGGGAGACTCGCGGATCGTGGTTTTGGGACTCCGGGATGGCGGTGGTCGAGATTGAAACCGAGGAGGCCATCACTGGTTCGGGTTGGTGCGAGGACGGATGTAGCGCCATTTCGTTGATCATTGAAAACCACCTGAGTCGTCTCCTCATCGGGCAGGACGCCGGCGAAATCGAGGGACTGTGGGATCGATTGTTTCGCGCCACCCTGCCCTACGGGCGTAAGGGCGTGGCACTCCATGCGCTGAGCGCGATCGACTTGGCGCTGTGGGATCTGGCCGGAAAGGCCGCCGGAAAACCGGTATATGAACTTCTCGGCGGCCCGGTGAAACCGGACATTCCAGTGTATGCATCAGCGCTCCATCCTGTCGGCGCTGAGAAGGTGCAGGCCGAAGCCAAGGCCTACGTCGAGGAAGGCTATCAGGCGATGAAGATGCGCTTTCCGTACGGTCCCGGCCACGGTATTGCCGGCATGCGTGCCAACGAGGAGCACGTCGCAAATGTTCGCGATGCCGTCGGTGATGACATTGAGATCATGGCCGACGCCTACATGGGCTGGGATTTTCTTTATGCGAAAAAGATGGTGAAGCGACTGGAACCGTATCGGCTGGCCTGGCTCGAGGAAGCGTTCCTGCCGGATGACCTGAACAGTTATGCCAAGCTCCGTCAGGAAACCTCGATCCCCATCTCCGGTGGGGAGCATGAATACACGCGGTTTGGATTCCAACAGATTATCGAGAAACAGGCGATGGACATCATCCAACCGGATCTCAGGCGGTGCGGGGGCTTGTCCGAGGGACGACGGATCTGCTCCCTCGCCTTGGCCAACGGCATCACGGTCATTCCGCACGCCTACGGTCCAACGCACATCCACTTTGCCCTTGCGGAAACAGCCGTCCCAATGATTGAGTATTTTCCAATACCCAGCTGGGATGATCTGCCCGACGCCGAGGTGGAGCCGATCTTTCACGATGAACCCCAACCACAAAATGGGCGCGTTACCGCTTCCACCAAACCGGGCCTTGGCGTCACCGTAAACGAAAGGATTTTCGCCGATTAGCGCTTGGCCAGGCGCCCGAGGAACCATGACGACCCTTGACTGGATTATCGTGCTGGCTCTCAACGGGCCGGTCATTCTGTTTGCCCTGCTAAAAAGCGGCGGCACCAAGACAAGCAAGGACTGGTTCCTGGCCGGCCGCACTCTGCCCTGGTGGATTGTCGGCCTCTCGCTCTACGCCACACTGGTCGACTCCACTGATCTGGTGGTCGATTCCGGAGCCACATACGGCGGTGGTGTTAAGTTTTACCTGATTAACTGGGTCGGCTGCGTTGCCGGTTGGCTGCTTCTGGCGCACCGAATCATCCTGCCGATGTACCGGTCCGGCATGTACACCAACGCCGAATACCTCGAGTCACGGTTTGGACTCTCTCCTCGAATCGTCAGCGTTCTGGTGCAGGTGCTTTACCGAACGGTGATACTCGGGATGATCAGCACCACAAACTTCTTGACGCTAAAAATTGTCTGCGGGTGGGAAGATACCATGGCCTGGTCGGTGGTTGGGATCATCGCACTGCTCGCGACATTTTACACCATGGCTGGCGGACTCAAGATGGTGGCAATCACCGATTCAATTCAATCCGTTGTAATGATACTGGCGACCGTTGTCCTGTTTTATACCGTATTGGACAAAGTCGACGGATGGAGCGGTTTGCAGGAAAAACTCAACACGCACTCCCCGGAATTGGAGCAACAGATGATGCATACCGGCACAGATGTCATTAGCCGAACGGATGCATCAGCGCTTGGCCAAGGGGAACTTGCGAGAAAACTTTTGCTTGGCGGAACGCACAATGAAGAATCAAAACAAATCATCCACCGAAGCCCCGCTTGGCTGGCCTGCTTGAGCCTGATCATTGCTGGCTTGGCCTACTCCATCGTCAACCACACCCAGTCGATGCGACTACTCGGCGCACGCAACGAACGACATCTTAAGACTTCTGTGGCCTTTTCAGGAATCATTCTAATCGGCGCCACATTCATGGCACAGAGCATTGGCCTGTTTGGGCGGGCACTCTTTCCAGACATCAGCGCGCTACCGGTTGACGAATTGATTCGGACCAAGGATGCCATATTCCCGGTGATCGTCCGGGATTACACCACCGTAGGGCTAAAAGGCCTAATCGTCGCCGGTGTCATGGCAGCCGCCTTCTCCACTTACGACTCTATCGGGTCCACCCTGTCTGCATTATTAACGCGCGACGTGTACCGCCGACTCATCGCCAAAGACCGGGAGGATCATCACTACCTCTCCGTGGGGCGCTGGCTCACACCGCTTATTATTTTTGGATCTTTCATTTACATCCCGGCTTTGCTTTCAGGCGGCATGATTGATTTCTACTTGAAGATGGTGGGTAGCTTTGTGGTTCCGTTACTCGTCGTTTACCTGTTGGGCTCGTTTACTCGAGTTCATCGTGGATCAGCAGCGGTAGGCTTGGTTGCTGGAGTGGGATTCGGGCTCTATTCCTTCATCGCAAAAACTCTCGCCGAGTCACAGGGTGTGGCGTTGCTGCCTTCAGCCTTGATGGATAGCCACGTCACCGGGCCGTTGACTTTTGCTATCACCACCTTGGCCATGCTAGCAACGACGATGATTCGCGGTCGGGAAACCAGTCCGCTCTTTTGGCAGGATCAGGCCGCGCTTGGCCAAGCGGAATCGACCAGCTTCTTGCCCCTCACGCTTGGCCTCGCCGTGCTGGCGCTTGGCCTGTTCCTTGGCTTCGTCATTTTCATTTAACCCACCACAAACCAATCATGAATCGCCGACAATTCATTGCCACCACCTCCGCCACCGTTGCCTCGGCCGGCTGCACATCGCTGAAGCAACACCCGGAGAAGCAGATCCCCATCGTCGACACCCACCAACACTTGTGGAATCTCGACCGCTTCAAGCTCAATTGGCTTGACGAAGCCCCTGCAGTGCTCAAGCGCAGCTTCCGCTTAAACGACTACCTTGCAGCGACCAAGGGATTAAACATCGCCAAGGCCATCTACCTCGAGGTCGATGTGATTCCCGAACAACAAAAAGACGAGGCCAACTTCGTCATGGAAATTTCGAAAAACCCCAAATACCCGACAGTAGCCGGAGTGATCTCCGGTCGCCCGGAAAACGAAGGATTCGCCGAATACATCACCCTGTACCGCGATAACCCACACATTAAGGGTCTGCGCCGCCTTATGGAAACTACATCGGACGGCTTCTGCCTGCAGCCGCAGTTCATCGAGTCTGTACAACTGCTAGGCAATCTGGGGAAACATTTTGAGATCACCATTCAGCCCACCCAATTGAACGATGCGCTAGCACTGGTGAAGCGGTGCCCGGACACGCGGTTCGTCATCGACCACTGCGGCACGGCCGACCCCAAGGCATTCCTCCCCGAGGCCCGACGCGGCGGAGCCACCCCGATGCATGAGGCCAAGCCGTGGGAGGAAGCCATGTCCGAACTGGCCAATCAGCCGAACACCGTTTGCAAAATCTCCGGCATCGTCGCCCACGCTCCCAAGGACTGGGTGGCGGAGCAACTGGCCCCGATCGTCAACCACTGCCTGGACCGGTTCGGGTCGGAGCGCGTGATGTTCGGGGGCGATTGGCCGGTCTGCCTGATCGGAGCCCGGTACGACCAATGGGTGAATGGCCTAAAGGAAATCGTCTCCAATCGCCCGGCGCAGGAGCAACGAAAACTGTTTCACGACAATGCCATGCGTTTTTATCAATTGGCTTGAATGATCATTGGATTTGGACAAGATGTGCGCCCCAAAGGAAGGGTGCCGGAGTGGTCGAACGGGGTGCTCTCGAAAAGCATTGAGCGAGCAATCGTTCCGGGGGTTCGAATCCCTCCCCTTCCGCCACACTGACTATCAGTGACTTACGACTTTTACCGAGCTGAGTTACACCTGATAGTTACACCATTTTCACCGATGTTTATTGATGTCAGAGGTGTGTTCCGGTGTTTAGTGGTCGGTTATTATTACCGGTTCTATTAATCATGCTTTCCCCGCCCGCCTCCCCCACGCCCAGAATGAGTTCACGATGATAACTATGACCTGTTCTGAAATTTTGACCTCTCAATGCATTGGATCATTAACGCCCCCACCGGCTTGGTGAGGGGTGGTGGTAGCTTGCTGCGGGAGCTAGTGCTGTGAGTCAGGGGGTGGTTTTGACTTTGATGGCTTCCCATGATTGGCCGAAGCCTTTGGAGATGCCGACGATTTTAATTTCCTGCACCCCTGATTGCCAACCTGTGGCAAGGAAGACGGTTGCGGTCAGGAGGATTCCGATAATGAATGATTTTGTGTCAATGGAGTTCATACAGGGCCAAACCTATGAAAGGTGAACTGGAAATCAAGGAGTTCCATACGGCGAACCCGTAGCCTAAGAAATGCACTCAGGGGGCGCTGCGCTGCCATAGAGCGAAAACAAAGCTTGAATGGGTTGAACAACAAACAACTGAAGGGCACTTCTGGAAACGGGAGACTCGTTTGATTGGTTTCTCTTAACAGGAATTTTTTGAAAATAGGTTTCGGAAGCACCGGAGGTTCACTCAATCCAGCCGCTGCTGGCCTTCTTCCAATCACCAACGCATTCGTCAGTAAAGACTTCCCTCCGAACTTGTTTTTGTATTCTTTGAAATTCGGAGTCGTTTTTTTGCTCGGCATTTGCCGGATGAATAACAATTAACGGACAAAAGAGAATCGATTTAAGAAGGATATGTGTTGGGTTTGAAAATTTCATTTGAAATGCCAAGAGGTTCTTGTTTTTCAGACGGGCTGAACAAGTTTCCCACGTGAGAATTGATTTGGGCAAGTTAATCTTTTCTCGAGGAGAGAATGAAGTTTTTACGCTTTGTGAATTATCTGTACTTGCACTTTTTTTGTTTATGTAAAATAAAGCCGTTACACCGTTGAAATGTTAAAAAGACAATTTTTTAAGAGTGATTTCAGAGTGAACTGTTTTTTCACTATAAGTGTTGTAACCATATTCTTGATCACATCATTAATGGGTTATGCTGCGGATGGGTTCATCCATCCCGGGTTGCTCCATAGCAGGAAGGATATTGCCCGGATGAAGGAGGCGGTTGCTAAAAAGCGGGGGCCGATTTATGAGGGGTTCAAGATTTTGAAGCAAAGTCCCAATGCCAAGGCGGACTACAAAATGCGGGGACCGGTTGAGGAATGGGGGCGCGCGCCTAACATCAATACCGGCATCGCTCAAAGTGATGCCAAGGCGGCTTATCAAAACTCGCTCATATGGGCAATTACCGGCAAACAAGCCCATGCCGACAAGGCGATCGAAATTGTGAACGCCTGGGCTCGCACCTTGAAAAAAGTGAGTGGTATCGACGGTGTGCTCGCGTCCGGATTGCAGGGTTTCAAGTTTGCCAATGCGGCCGAGATTCTGCGTTACACCGACTCCGGTTGGACGGAGAACGAGGCCAAACGCTGCGAGAAATCGTTTGTGGAAGCATGGCATCCGACGATCGAGCACTACGCTTATTTCGCAAACGGTAATTGGGGAACGGCGGCACTACAAACCAACATGGCGATTGCAGTGTTTTGCAATGATCGCGAACTATTTGAGAAGACCGTGCGGTACGCCGTGAACGGAGCCGGTAACGGCAGCATCCCGCACATGATCGTCTACCCAACCGGCCAATGTCAGGAGACAACTCGCGCCCAACATTACGCTCAACTCGGCCTTGGCCTGCTTGGGGGCGCCGCCGAAGTTTCTTGGAATCAAGGTGTTGACCTTTACGGCTGGGGCGACAATCGCATTCTGAAAGGCTTCGAGTATACCGCAAAATACGGCCTCGGCGAAGAGGTGCCATATCAGCATTACCTTGATCGCACCGGCAAATATGGATTCGGAGGTCGCCACAACAAATATGACAAAATCTCCACACTCAGTCGCGGTGGCTTTTGGCCCATCTTCGAACGGTCCTACCATCATTATGCAAATCGCCGAGGCGTTCCGGCACCCTATTCAGCGAAGGTGGCTGAAATGAAGCGACCGGAAAACCACAATCGCGATCATGTCGGCCTGGGCACGCTCGTGCATTGGCGGCCGCAGCTGACTCAAAACAAAGCAAACCAAGCTCCCGGCACCCCAGCGGGGCTCGTTGCGCGGACAACCGATCAGGGAATCAACCTTACGTGGGTAAAGTCGGTCGACCCGGTAAGTTGTACCGATGCGGAAAATTATTCGATTCACCGTGCGAGCAAGTCCGGTGGACCGTACCAAGCAATCGCCGAAAAAGTCTCTACACCTGAATTTCACGACACAGACTTACAACGTGGCGGCCTCTATTTCTACGTTGTCAAAGCGGCGAATAAAACAGGCACCAGCGCTGCTTCCGCCGAACTCCCAGCCAGCGCGTCATTGCCGGGCCCTTGGCTGAGTCTGGACATCGGTAATGTTGGAATTTCCGGGTTCACGAAATTCAACGGTAAAAACTTCACGCTCGAAGGCGAAGGTAAAGATATTAATGGGCAAAGTGACAAATTTCATTTCGCTTTCGCTCCCTTCACCGGCGAAGGAACCATCACCGCGCGGATCATTCGCCCCATGAGTTCGCAATGGACCAAGCCCGGAGTGATGATGCGCGAAAGCCTCGACGCCGATTCACGCCATGCCTCTGTTTTGCTATTGCCACATTGGAGCGGAGCCTTGGTCACTCGAACGGAAACCGGAGGCGAAACAACCACCCATGGCAAGAGGCGGTTGAGCGAAAAACATATCATCAAAAAGAACCGACTTAGCACCCCTTACTGGGTTCGGCTCATCCGTTTTCGGGACCGGTTCACGGGGTACATGTCGCCCGACGGATTTCATTGGCAGGAACTCGGTTCCGTCGAAATCCCAATGAGCCGAAAATTTTATGTCGGCCTGCCTGCCTGTTCTCAACTCGAAAAAGTCACCACCACCGTCACTTACGACAACGTCAGCATTCCCACCTGGCGGATGACCGACGGCGACAGAATCATCACCGCCCGTCCCGAGCCGCGCTGGCACAAGTCCGCTTGGCTGGAGCGGCATAACTCTATCAACAAACGAGTCAAGAAAGGAAATGTCGACCTTCTCATGATCGGCGACTCGATCACCCACTGGTGGGATAAAGCCGGCAAAAAAGTCTGGGATCAATATTACGCGAATCGCGACGCCGTAAATTTAGCGATTAGCGGTGACCGTACCGAACACGTTTTATGGCGTCTCGAAAACGGCAACATCGACGGCATCTCACCCAAACTGGCGGTGCTTATGATCGGCACCAACAACCACATGAGCAGCCCGCCCGAAGTCACCGCCCGCGATATCCGGTTAATCGTCAAACAACTCAGGACAAAACTGCCGCAAACCAAGGTTCTTGTCCTGGCAATCTTCCCACGTGGCGGAGGAGATGATGATGGAGCAAGGCAGATCAACATGAGAGTCAACGATCTCATCGCAGACATCGGCGATGACAGGATGGTGCATTACCTAAACATCAATGAATCCTTCCTCAACGGTCGCAGACTTCGCCAAAGTCTCATTCCAGACGGCACACACCCGAACGAAAAAGGCTACGCGGCTTGGGCTGAAGCCATGGAACCCACCCTCGCAAAACTGCTGGGCGAAGAGCCGGTTATTCCAGCTGACTAAAGTGTCCCGATGGACCAAGTGCTAAACCAAGGCCATGACACGATTTGGGCCACCTGACCCACCTTTAATTTTGGGCTGCCCTACAACCACGGTCGCTCCCACGGCGGGGACATCGTCCAAATTGTTGACGTTCTCAATGCCCCATCTTTCGTCTCCAAGCCACGCGTAGTGAACATCGCTTTCCGGTGAATGCAAATTGTCGAAAGAAAACGTATCCACCGCAATGGAAACAACATCCCGTTCCTTCTTGATAAACTCAATCGCATCAATGTGAAATGCAGGCTGACGATGTTCTCCTTTGTCGTTGAGACTTTTGAATTTGGGAGTGTTCACATGTTTTGCCCAACCGCTATTCATCGCGAGGCATGCGCGTTTTGGGATCGGTCCGTGTTTGCTTTCCCAAGCATTGATATCTTCAAGCGTCAGCAAGGCCAAGGGGTCCTCCGTAGACTTGGCTTTTATATCGATCACCGCCAAAGGCAAAACCAAATCCGCCGCAGGGATTTGATCCACAGTACTTCCCTCAGAAAAATGACGAGGCGCATCCATGTGAGTCCCGACATGTTCCCAGTAGGAAATCTTATTTAGATTTATTTTCACCTCCTCATATTTCATGATTCGCTCCACTTCCACTATCGCAGGAGGTGAAAAAGTTTTCGTTCCAAAGGTCTTTTCCACCCCCGGAATAAACCACGCCGGAAAATCCGGATGAAGAGTATGACTTAGGTCGACCACCCTGGAAAAGGTCACAGGCTTGTGGGTTTTATTTTTACTCTTTGGTTTTGCAGCGGTTACTTGCCCTGTAGACGCAAGAACTCCCGCTGCTCCAAAACTTTTAAGAAGATTTCTTCGGGAAATCCTGTTACGAACATTTTCAATTATGTTAGGTGAGCACATGATCGTGTTTATTTTAAGTTTTATATGAAACTGCGTGGGAATCTAATTAAATTAAGCAAACTTTGGCAAGATTAATGATTTGGATAGTAGGTAGGCTCCCAAAAAAGCTTTGATTTAAATGTTACAGCCGAACTAGATTTGTCAGCGTTTAAGTAGAGAGTGGTT